>Ga0207891_1001075_pt1 | contig 13936 bp, 16 predicted proteins | sample LinPmetageLP50_FD_184061 | JGI IMG/M metagenome (GOLD analysis project Ga0207891, IMG submission 184061) | Marine viral communities from the Pacific Ocean - LP-50 (SPAdes) | ecosystem: Environmental > Aquatic > Marine > Oceanic | place: Pacific Ocean | collected 2011-08-27 | reverse complement strand
ACGACAGACAAACTTGCAGCTTACTAATGGTTCAAGGCGTTACCCCTGCCCATAAGGGACTTGCACCCTCTAGATTAATATCATATCTTCGATATGATAAAGATGCCCATGCTGGGCACACACATCGGTTCATCGCAAATAACGGGTAGTTTACTGAAAATGGTTATTTTAGAGACCAATTATTTAAACAACTAAGCTGACAAATTCGCGTCCTAATTCCCGCAACTTGCGATAACCGTAACCGTTACCCGCAAGCAAAGAAAAATCGTAACAATGAACAAAATCTACGGAATTCTAATTTTAGCAATATTGATAATTGGTTGTAAAGAAGATAAAAAAGAAAAGGAAATAACTGAGAATCAAACCAAATTCAATCAAGAATTAGCAAATGAACTTAGAAGAATTGCTAAAATTGATCAAATTGCTGCATATATTCCTCAAGGCGAATACAAAAAATTAAGCCAGGAAGAATGGAATGCTTTTAAAGACAGCGTCTTTACAACACATCAAAAACGAATTGAAGAAATTTTTAACGATTATGGATTTGTGGGATATGATCTAGTTGGAAAAAAAGGTTCCCAAGATTTTTGGTTAGTTGTCCAACACTCCGATCATAATCCAGAATTTCAAAAGGAAGTTTTGGAAAAAATGAAAAAAGAGGTTGATAAAGAAAATGCAGATTCTAAAAGTTATGCTTTATTAGTAGATCGTGTTAAACTGAACACCGGTCAAAAACAGATTTATGGAACTCAAGTTGACTATAATTTTAAATTAGCTCAAGCCTACCCAAAAAAATTGGCTGATAGTATAAACGTAAACCAAAGAAGAAAATCAGTTGGTCTTGAACCTCTTGAGGTTTATCTCAATAGAATGTCAAAAATGCATTTCGATATGAATAAAGAAGGATATATCAAAAATGGTATAAACCGACCTAAACTATATGAGATAGACTAATTTGCCAGCGGGTAACAACGGTTCTCCGCAAATAACGGGTAGCTAGATGAAAATTGTTATTTTAGAGACCAATTATTAAAAAACCTAAGCCGACTAATTCGCGTCCTTACTCCCGCAACTTGCGGTAACCGGGACCGTTGGCAACAAGCTAAAAAAATAGAATGAAAATAATAAGTAAGTTGGTTCTTCTCTTTACATTTTTCTTGTCTTTTTGCAGTTCTGCATCAATAGATGAGATTTACGGAGATTGGTTAGCCGTCCACATATTTATTGATGGAAAAGAAATTTTAGAAAACGACTTTGAAGAAACAGGCTGGTTTCCCAAACATTACAAAACTAAACCATTTTACATAATGAAAGGTTTTCAAAAGATAGACTTAAAGTTAGGCTGGCACGATGATCCTCCTGTTAAGGCGGATTTTTCAAATAATCCGGAAAATTTTGAGATTTTTAATGCCACCGATGAGAGATTTAACGGAGTTTACCAAAAAACCATAGAAACTGACACCGTGATGCAGGAAGGTGTGAAAACTGTTTATTATTTTCTCACTTTAGAATCAGAAAGAAACAAAATTTTGGCTGTACGAAATAAAGCCATATTTAAATAAAAACCATGTACAAACTTGACGGTGCGATAAACATTCAGAATAGGTTTAAGTACAATAAACATGGCCAGCGGACCGAGCGCCTCTATACAACTAAAACAGATACCATTAAAACTGTATTTATTTTTGACAGAAAGAATAGAATTGAAGAGATAAAGGGATGGTACCGAGATGGCTCATTTAAGGAATATGCTATTCAGAAGTACGACAGAGACTGGAGAGAACAGGAATTAATAAGTTATGACAGCCTTGGCCATCAAACGAGTCGTATAGTGTTTGAGCACAACAAGAATGGGAACCAATCATCGTCAAAATGGTATAATTCTAATGATGAATTATATAACATTTATGAAAAGAGTTATAATCCTAAAAATGATCCAGTGCTTTCAAAAAAGTATCACCTCAAGGGTGGAGATACTATAAAAATCCGCATAGAGAAAAGTGAATACGACTATGATTCATACGGTAACATTAAAGAACATCGTTTTTATACTGAGGGTGATTTAACATTGGTAGGAAGGTACAATTTTACCTACTAATCCTTTGGGAAGTAGTCCTCTTGTGTGGCGTTTGTGGCCACGAACTTATTATTAATGATTAAATGCCATCTAACAATACCTGCCCATATTGCCTTTTAATCTTCAAAAGACAAATTAAGTCCAATTATAAATATTATCAATTTTTATAGGTACTTTCCCGGCCAGTTTGCATTTCTTCAACGTGCAATCTTAATTGAATCTCTTCATTGGTAGTTAGAGAGCGGTAATAATAATCTATGTAAAGAAATTCCTCCTGTTCTTTAGGAAATACAATTGTTATTTTACGTTTACTTCTGTTTGTACATATTAATCTAAGCCTGTTATCCACAATCCGGGTTTCCTGGATATTCAAAACCTCTATATCCTTTCCTTTTGGAGTTTCTGTTACAATAGTAACAGCATTGGATTCAAAAACAATTCTACGGTTAATCTGTTCAAACTCTGATCTATATATGTTAGGATAGGTTTCAGTAAAAGGAGAGTAATAAACTTCCTGTCCAATAAAAAATGATGGTATAAGTAATATTATCAGACAAAGCGTTTTCATTCATATTAAAGATATGATATTAAATTGATGATTTCGAGCGGCATGCGTCTTTTGGATTATCTACCCTTAAAAATCAACAGTATTTAGTAAATTGAAATAAAATTAGAACAATGTGCTACCGAACTAAACTCAATTCAAAATTAAATGACATAGAGCGGACTTTAGAGGCTCGTTTTATTGAGCCAGATGCTTATAAACCACAATTGGAAATCAATGCTTTTACGTTTTCTAAAACACCTGTTATTTCGGATGAAAACCAGGGAGAAAATCAAATGTTTAATTGGGGATTAATTCCATTTTGGGCTAAAGATGATAAGATTAAAAAAATGACTCTTAACGCTAAAATTGAGACTATATCGGAAAAACCTTCTTTTAGAAATTCAGTAAAAAAACGTTGCTTGATTATCGCTGACGGCTATTTTGAATGGCAGTGGAAAGATCCCAAAGGCAAGAATAAACAGAAATTTCTAATTACTCCGACAGATCAGGAAATTTTTGCTTTTGCAGGAATTTATTCTACGTGGGTAAATCCACAAACAAACGAAGCTCTTAATACTTATTCCATATTAACTACCGAAGCAAATGAGTGGATGGCTGAAATTCATAATAATAAAAAAAGAATGCCAGTACTCCTGAAAAAGCAGGATCACCAGTCCTGGCTAAATGGTTATGATCATTCTAATTTTGCATTTCCATATGAAGTACCATTAATTGCGACGGAAGTTGCTTAATTTTCTTTAAATCGTTTCATCTTAGATTTGAGGTCCAAGAATTTTTTTTCAAAAGCTTCAGTGGGTAAATATTTTTCTGATTCCACTTCAAAATATCGCAACCGTCCACTAGCAACTTCCTTACTTACATCTATATCATACATAAGCTTTTGTAACTGTTCGGTAATTTTGTCTCTCCAGGCCGATTTATCCCCGGAATAATTAACGTAGCGAATAAATAAATTTTCAGCATCATCCATGATCCAGGTTACAACAAACAAATCTATGAGGTTCTTACCTGATCCTATTCGTTTGCCGCAAAAGAAATAATCAAACTTGTATTCAGCCATATCACTGTGGATGGTAGTTTTATCAAAAAAATCAGTTCTTGAAAATTCTTTTAATGGTGATTCGTACATAATTTTTAGAATAAAAATTTATATCAAATATAGGAATATATCCAATATTAGGAATTATTCCAATTAAAGAAATAATTAGTAGTAATGTTTTACGTCACGCAAACCTTAGGAAATTCACTGTAATTCCAATATTCTATATCAGCAATATCGATCTAATCCACCGATAAAAAACGAGTCCCATATACAAATAATTGTATTTTAGAATTTTACAATAGGTTAAGGGAGTTATTGTATCAATTTAATTTTCTAAGAAAAAGAAAAGGTCTCTTTTTTAAAAGTAAAATTGTTTAGAAAGTTACGATAAGGGATATGAAGGTGTATCTGAGAGAATAATCATAAAATTTATTTTCAATTGCTACTAAATGGTAATATTGAAAATTTTTTCATCAAATTTTCATGAAAATTCGTCATTCTGTACTTATTCTGTACTAGGTACAAAAATAAAAAGCTTCACATCTCTGTGAAGCCTTATTATTACTGTAGCGAGACCGAGATTTGAACTCGGGACCTCCGGGTTATGAATCCGACGCTCTAACCAACTGAGCTACCTCGCCGTAATTTAATGTAAACTGCCTGTTGGCCTGACTTTACAAGCATTCTTGCTGGTTGTGAATGCGGGTGCAAATATATAAACATTTTGTATTGACGCAAACATTATTTTCTAAAATATTTAATTTGTTTTCTTTTTATCTTTCCAATTAATATCTATATTGCCCGAAACTAATTAAACCTAAAAATGGAAGATAAGATAAAGTACGAAATGGAATTTCCCATTCAGGCTTCTCCTTCATTGTTATACCAATATATATCAACCCCCTCTGGACTAAGTGAATGGTATGCAGATAATGTGAATTCACGGGGCGAATTGTTTACTTTTATTTGGGAAGGAAGTGAAGAGAAAGCCAAATTGGTAAGCAAAAAGAGTGATGAGCGCGTAAAATTTAAGTGGCTTGACGATGAAGACACTCCTTATTTTTTTGAAATAAGAATCCAGGTAGACGAAATTACCAAAGATGTTTCTATAATGATTACCGATTTTGCCGAAGATGAAGATGAAATTGAAGAAGGCAAAATGCTTTGGGAAAATATGATCTCTAACCTTAAACAGGTGTTGGGATCTGCTTAATAATCTTAAGATAAATATTACCTTTGCCCTGTTCTAAAACGGGGCTTTTTTATGATAAATCTAGACGGAAATTTAGTAAAAGATAAGCAGGCATCAATATCGGTAACCAATCGCGGCTTTGCCTATGGAGATGCAGTGTTTGAAACTATTCGCGTAATTAGCGGAAAAATAATGTTTTGGGAAGACCATTACTTTAGGCTTATGGCTTCTATGCGCATTATGCGTATGGAAATTCCCGCTAATTTTTCTCCTGAATTTCTTGAAGAAGAGATTCTTGACCTGGTAAAAGAAAATGGTTTAGATACCACAGCAGCCCGTGTAAAATTTTCGGCTTACCGCAAAGAAGGAGGTTATTATAAACCGGCAACGCGGGAAATAGGATTCATTATTACTGCTAAAGAACTTTCTGATGCATTTTATTTACTGAATGAAGCCGATTATGAAGTAGAACTTTTTAAAGATCACTATGTAACCAGCGGTTTATTTTCTACAATAAAATCGAATAATCGCGCCATAAATGTCCTGGGAAGTATTTTTGCTTCAGAAAATGGATACGAAAACTGTTTTTTGATCAATGAAAAAAAGAATGTGGTTGAAGCCTTAAATGGTAACTTATTCCTTGTAAAAGGAGATAAAATAAAAACTCCACCACTTACTGATGGAGCTTTAAATGGAATTACCCGGAAGAAATTACTAGAAATTATTAAAACCCTCCCTAATGTAACTTTGGAAGAAACTTCAATTTCTCCTTTTGAACTTCAAAAAGCTGATGAGTTGTTTATAACCAATGTAATTACAGGAATCCAACCGGTAACAAAATATCGTAAAAAGAAGTTTGGAAATAAAGTAGCTAAAGACCTGCTTTCAAAATTAAATGTGAAAGCAAGATTGGGTTAGTTATAACTGGGATTTTCTGGTGCGTTAGACCATAAAATATATTCCCCACCAAGTTGCATCATTTTATCTTTCCAAAAAGAATGGTAAGGACGTTCTATAATGTCTTTAGGATTTTCGTTAGTAGTTACAATCCAGGCGTGTGAACTTAATTCTTCGTCTAACTGATTGGCATCCCAACCCGAATATCCTAAAAAGAACCGTATCTCTTTTTCACTAATTAAATTTTGATTAATTAGTTCTGTAACCACATCAAAATTACCGCCCCAGTAAATGCCATTGGCAATTTCTACACTTTGGGGAATAAGATCTGGTATTTTATGAATAAAGTAAAGATTGTCCTGTTCTACCGGGCCACCGTTGTAGATTTTAAAATTAGAAGAAAGGTCAGGTACAAGGTCTTTTAAAGTAAAATCTAATGCCTTATTAAGTATAAAACCTACAGAACCCGCTTCAGAATGATCGGCAAGCAAAACCACAGAGCGGTTAAATGCCACATCTCCAATTATTGATGGTTCTGCTACCAATAGATGGCCTTTGGTTGGTTTTAAAGCGATCATTTTAGCATGTTTTTATCTAATCTACTATTAATTTGAAAAAAAATCAAATTAAAACTTAAATTATTTTCATTAAAAAAGCCTCTCATAAGAGAGGCTTTCAATGTTTTACTAATATAAATTATTAGTTTACAGCTTTTTGTAAATCTGCACCGGCCTTAAATTTCACTACATTTTTAGCAGCAATTTTAATGGTTTTTCCGGTTTGTGGGTTTCTTCCTTCACGGGCAGCTCTTTTAGAAACTGACCAAGATCCAAATCCTACTAAAGAAACACGATCTCCTTTTTTAAGAGACTTTTCTACGTTTTCCAGGAAAGATTCTAAGGCTTTTTTTGCTGCTGCTTTTGGGATTCCAGCGTTTTCAGCCATTGCATCAATTAAATCTGTTTTGTTCATAATTTGAATTTTAAATAAATTGTTGGTTAAACATTCTGTTAAATTGCTTTACAAATTTATATGGAATTCTCGGCCGTGCAAGTAATATCAAGGGAAATGCAGGATATTGTTAATAAGTCGGCCATTTTGTTAATAAACAAGTATAAATTTAGTTGATTTTTATCCGTTTCAGTAACCATAAGGCCTTAGCGGAATTTTGACCCTTCCGTAAAATCATATCCGTTTAAAAGTGATTTCACATCCATTTTTCGCTTTCCGGGAAGTTGTAATTCTTCAATTATAAGGTAACCGCCCTCTACTGCTACCTTCAGCTTTTTATCTTCAACCAGAATACGGCCATTTTCTAAGGAATGACTGGCAGCTTCTTTTTTGCAATGATAGATCTTTACTTTTTCTTCTTTATTATCGTTAAACAAAATAGACCATGCGGCCGGGTAAGGGTTTAAGCCCCGAATTAAGTTATAAATTTGATCTAAAGAATCGTCCCAATTAATTTTTGTGTTCTCCCTGTTTAATTTTGGGGCGTCTTTTAATAGTTCATCAAAAGGTTGTGGAGTGGGAGTGAGGTTGCCATTTTCTATAAGTTCAAGTGTTTCTACCACCAAACCCGAGCCAAGTTCCATTAATTTATCGTGCAATTCACCAACACTTTCTTCGGGAGCAATATCAATTTCCTTCTGAAGTATCATCGCACCGGTATCAATCTTTTCATCAAGAAAAAATGTTGAAACCCCGGTTTTTGTTTCATTATTAATTATAGCCCAGTTTATAGGAGCGGCACCACGATATTGGGGCAGGAGGGAAGCATGAAGATTGAAGGTTCCAAATTTAGGCAAGTCCCAAACAACTTTTGGTAACATTCTAAAAGCCACAACTACCTGTACATTTGGTTCAAGAGCTTTTAATTCTTCAATAAAAGCTTGATCTTTTAAATTAGTAGGTTGCAAAACCTTTAAACCTTTGCTCACCGCAAATTTTTTCACCGGACTTTCCTGTAATTTTCTTCCTCTTCCGGCGGGTTTATCGGGGGCTGTTATTACGCCAACTACATTATAATTGGCGTTTAATATACTTTCCAGGCTGGCCACGGCAAAATCTGGTGTGCCCATAAAAACTATTCTTAATGATCTCATCATCTATTTATTTGGTAAATATTTCCGTTTTTTCGGGAAATTAATTCTTTGTTTATTAATAATCGTAAAACTTCTAAAACCTGATCTTCAGGATAATTAATGGCTTCGGTGAGCTGCCGGGAAGAAGCGTGAGAGGTTTTTAAAATGTTTATTATTTCTTTATAAATCGCATTTTTAAGCTCCCTGGTTAAAGGCGCATTTTGTTTTTGGCAAACCGAACAAATACCGCAGTTTTCTACTTTTTTCTCTCCAAAATATGCAAGTAATTGCTTGCTTCGGCAAATCTTATCATTCTCCAGGTAAGCCAAAACCGAATCTATTTTTTCTTTTTTAGACTTGTTATGTTGCTTTATATATGGCGCCAACGGAAAAATAACCAAATCGTCTTCCCGTGGAACCAAAAATAAAACGGTTGCATCGTGTTCTGCAAAAACGTATTCCAGCACCTGGTCTTTTTCCAGCTCCTGAAGAAATTTTAGCGCTTTGTCTTGCTCTATATTAGATTTTTTACAAATAGAAGCCAGGTCTACCGTAGTTTTATTTTCCAGAATTCCACCGTAGGTTCTTAAAAGCGCTTTTACTAAACTTTCGTATTTCTGGTTTTGTTCTAGATAATACTGAAGTTGCTTCCCAGAAATGATAAAATGAATACTCGTTCTTTTGTGAAATTCCTTTGATAGTTTTAGAACGCTGCATCTATCTAAAAGCTGAAGCACCTCGTAAGTTTTAGAAAATGGAAGTTCGTATTGGGCACAAAATTTTGAAAAACTAAAATTGTGTTCGGTTTCCTCACCTTCGCCGTAGGCTATCCTGAAATAGGTATTAAGCTTTTTATAAACCAGTTTTACATCTTCTAACTGTGGCAAGTTAGCGAGAAACTGATTTTTTAAAACCGGGATGTCGCTCTTATTAGTTAAAATTGTAGCATTTGCTTTTGCTCCATCTCTCCCTGCGCGTCCGGCTTCCTGAAAATAACTTTCTAAAGATTCAGGTAAATTTAAATGAATTACCTGTCTAACATCTGGCTTATCTATTCCCATCCCAAAAGCAGTGGTAGCCACCATAATATGATGTTTGTTTTCTAGCCAACTGTTAAGCTTTTTTGTTTTTTCTTTAGGTTGTAATCCCCCGTGGAAGGCATCAGCTTTGTAGCCTTTTTTGATCAATAAATCAGCTATTTCCAGACTGGCTTTTCGGCTTCGAACATATATTATCGCAGACTCATTTTTATTATTCAGAAGTTGAAATAATCTATAATATTTATCTTCAGCTATTAAGACATTATAGGCAAGATTTGAACGATAAAAAGAATCATTTAAAACTTCAATATCTTCCAGTTCCAATTCTTTTACAATGTCTTTCACCACCGCCGGGGTTGCTGTTGCAGTAAGCGCAATAAAAGGTGTTTCGGGTTTTAAATCTTTTAAGAGTGAAATATTTCTATACGCGGGTCTAAAATCGTGACCCCATTGCGAAATACAATGAGCTTCATCTACTGCAATAAGGTTAACATTCATCAACTTAATGCGTTCCTGTACCAGGTCTTGTTGGAGTCTTTCAGGAGAAAGATAGAGGAATTTATAATTTCCGTAAATACAATTATCAAGCGCTGCATCCAGGTCGCGGTAAGCCATTCCGCCGGTTAATGCCATTGCTTTTATTCCTTTTTGCTTGAGCGCATTTACCTGATCTTCCATTAATGCAACTAACGGTGATATTACAATACATATTCCGTCTTTAATTAATGCAGGTACCTGGAAGCAAAGTGACTTCCCGCCTCCGGTTGGCATTAGCACCAGCACATTTTTTTTCTCCAGGAGTTTGTCTATAACAGGTTCCTGCAACGGCCTGAAGGACGAGTGTCCCCAGTATTTTTTTAGTATGTAATGTGCATCCTGCAAATAGCTTATTCAATTTTATTTAAAATGAACTGAGTTCTTTCAATAATAGAGGTTTTAGGAACTTCAATAGGGGTATAACCGTATGTTTTGTAGGTTTCAAAAAGATACTTAGAGATTAAGCTAGCTTCTTTAAAAGACTCGTAACGCTCGTTATCGCTTTGGTAAATTTCTTCCCAGGGCGGTAAAAAGAATATTTTATCGTAAGAATATTCTTTACAGGTATTGGTAAAATAAGTAGAATATTCGGTTTTAAAATAATCCATATAAGCCAATACATCTGGGAGGCCACGGTCTATAAAAATGGTTGAAGCCGGTAGCATATCGGCCTCACGATGCTGAATTTTTCGACCTTCCAGTAATTTTTCACTAAAAAGTACAGGTTTTTCAAGAAATAACTGGTCTATTCCCTGTTTTTGAGCTTCTAAAGTTACCTGCCTGGAAATTTCATGAAGACATTCGTGTCCATGTTTTTCCAACTGCCGTATTATAGAAGATTTTCCGGTACCGGGGCCACCGGTAATTACTATTTTCTGTTTTTTCACGCTGCAAATTTCGACATTTGAAATTGATTATAAAAATGTATGCAATCCATGTATCTTTGCAGCCTAAAATTAAGTTAGAAAATTATGAGTGGAGCGAAAGATCAGGAAGAGTTTTATAACAAATTAAGAGCGCAATTACAGGATACATCTCTTTGGCCATCTGAATATTTATATAAATTTATAGTTCCTGCAAAGTCCAATCAGGTGAAAATTATTGAGGAGATCTTCAATAATATGGGAGCTGTTATTACTACCAGGAAGTCTAAAAAAGGAACTTATATAAGTACTTCGGTAAATGTGCGAATGAAGAATCCCGATGCTGTAATTGAAAAATACAAAGAAGTGGCAGAAAAAGTTGAGGGTGTTATCTCTCTTTAATCCTTTCAAAAGGGGGTAATTAACAAAAAAGCTGACCGCAGATTGTAAAGAATTATTTTCCGAATTACCTTTCTAAAAACTGTAGATTTTTTAATTTTTCAAAAATTTTATCTATCCCGATAATATTTAGTATTTTGCAGCGATTAACTTCTACAGTAAATTACCTCTGGGGGAAGCCTATGAGGCATTAAAGGGAAGATTTTTTTGATTTTGAGCCTGGCCTCAAAGTATTTAAGTCTCGATTATCGAGTAAAGTATCATCTTATAAATTTCAATTTTGACACACGCATTAGAATATAACTCCGAAAGGAGACACTTGATTATTCCCGAATACGGGAGACATCTTCAAAAAATGGTAGAAGAAGCCATTGAAATTGAAGATGATAAAGAACGAAACCAGGTAGCAAAGTCTATTATTGCCGTAATGGGTAATATGCAACCGCATCTTCGCGATGTACCCGATTTTCAACATAAACTATGGGATCAATTATTTATAATTAGTGATTTTAAGCTTGATGTAGAATCACCTTTTCCTAAACCAACCCGGGAAATGCTGGAAGAGCGTCCTGAAATGTTGGGTTATCCGCAGAATTTTCCAAAATATCGTTTCTACGGAAATAATATTAACCGAATGATTAATGAGGTTAAAGATTGGGAAGAAGGTCCTTTAAAAGAAGGTTTGGTTTTGACGATAGCCAACCATATGAAAAAATCTTACCTTAATTGGAATCGTGATACTGTAGAAGATGAGATAATTTTTGAGCATCTTCGGGAACTTAGCGGCGGGAAAATTAATTTAAAAAACGCCGATGAAGATCTTAGTGATGCTTCAAGCCTTATTAGAAATAAGAAGAAGCACACCGGTAAAAACAATAATCCTAAAAAATCCAACCGCAAAGGTGGAGGTGGCCGCAAGCGCTACTAAATAATATTTTACTTTCATGGGAACTTTCCAAATTGAAGGCGCGCAGCAACTTAGTGGCGAAATTCAGCCACAGGGAGCCAAAAACGAAGCCCTGCAAATTCTATGTGCCGTATTATTAACTTCAGATGAAGTTGTGATTAATAATATTCCAGATATCCTGGATGTGAATAAATTAATTCAGCTTCTTGAAAATCTAGGAGTAAAGATTAAAAAACTTGGAAAAGGAAGTTATTCTTTTAAAAGTGATGATCTGGATCTAGATTATTTAAGCAGTGACCAGTTTAAAAAAGACGGTAGTGGTTTACGAGGATCAATTATGATCGTGGGCCCATTACTTGCAAGATTCGGTAAGGGATTTGTTCCAAAACCAGGCGGAGATAAAATTGGTAGAAGAAGGCTGGATACGCATTTTGAAGGTTTTATTAAACTAGGCGCCAAATTCAGATACAATAAAGAAGAACGTTTTTACGGCGTAGAAGCTCCAAATGGTTTGAAAGGCAGTTATATGCTTTTGGAAGAAGCTTCGGTAACCGGTACGGCAAATATTGTAATGGCAGCTGTTCTTGCTGAAGGAACTACTACAATTTATAACGCCGCTTGCGAACCTTATTTACAGCAACTTTGCAATATGCTGAATTCAATGGGCGCAAAAATTAGTGGCGTAGGTTCTAACCTTTTAACTATTGAAGGTGTGGATTCCTTAAAAGGTTGCGAACATAGAATTCTTCCAGATATGGTTGAGATCGGTTCCTGGATTGGGATGGCGGCGATGACCAAGAGTGAACTTACTATAAAAAATGTAAACTGGGACATGTTGGGGATTATTCCAACAACTTTTAGAAAATTAGGAATTACCATAGAACGCAAAGGAGACGATATTTTTATTCCTGCGCACACCAATGGCTACGAGGTTCAGAGTTTTATAGATGGTTCTATAATGAATATTAGCGATGCTCCTTGGCCAGGTTTTACGCCAGATTTATTGAGTATTATTCTGGTGGTTGCTACCCAGGCTCGCGGAAGTGTACTTATTCACCAAAAAATGTTTGAAAGTAGATTATTCTTTGTAGATAAACTGATAGATATGGGAGCGAAGATTATTCTTTGTGATCCGCACCGGGCTACGGTAATTGGGCACGATTTCCAGTCGCAGTTAAAAGCTACCACAATGACTTCTCCAGATATTAGGGCCGGAATTTCCTTATTAATTGCTGCACTTTCAGCAAAAGGAACTTCTACCATACACAATATTGAACAAATAGACAGAGGTTACGAAAATATAGATGAACGTCTTAAAGCACTTGGCGCTAAAATAGAGCGCGTAGCTTAAAGCTTTTGCAAAGAAAAACCCTGGATTCTGAAATAAATTCAGGATGACTAATAAATAAAAAATCCAGATGATTAATTCATCTGGATTTTTTTGTTAGAATTTTTCTGAAACTAAACTTCGGTTTCAGCTTTTTTCTTGTTCTCTTTATAATGGAAAAGATTATGTTCTTTAATCATTTTAGTTGTTTTTTCTGGAAGCATATCTTCCCAACCTTCTTTTCCTTCACTAATCATTTGTAAAACTTCTCTTGAATAAACATCCAGAATTTCAGGATTATAATTCTCAATATCTTCAACTCTACCATTATACTTAAAGAATTTATACAATTCTTTCATTCTAGGATGAACTTTTAAGTTATCGCTGGTAGTAATTTCTCCGGTTTCTGGATCTTTAAGCGGGTAGAGGTAAACCTTAAGGTCTTTAAAGAATAATTTACCAAAAGCTTCCAGAATACCACCACTTAGATGCCTGTAATATTTCTCATCAAACACATCTACCAGGTTATTTACACCCATAGTTAAGCCCATTCTTTGCTTAGAATATCTTGAGAAGTATTCAACTACACGATAATATTCCTGGAAATTGGAAATCATTACGGTTTGTCCCAGGGAGCATAAAAGTTTTGCCCGGTCCATAAAATCGCGTTCATCAATTTCACCTTCGGCCCTTAGGTTAGAAAGGGTGATTTCAAAAATAACTTCGGTATTTTCTTTTTCTACCTTGCTTTCTTTCAGGAATAATTCAAGCGAACGCTCGTACATATCCATATTTACCTTAGTTACGGGTCTAAAACTTCCGCGTAGCGCAAGGATATTCTTTTTATATAGTATTTTGGCAGGAAGTACGTTATTACCATCTGGAGCAAACATTACGGCATCTGTCATTCCGTTTTTAACCAGCTGTAAGCTCATTAAACGGTTGTCTACACCTTTAAATCGGGGTCCGCTAAAATTTATGGTATCAATTTCTATTTGATCTT
>Ga0207891_1001073_pt1 | contig 13940 bp, 13 predicted proteins | sample LinPmetageLP50_FD_184061 | JGI IMG/M metagenome (GOLD analysis project Ga0207891, IMG submission 184061) | Marine viral communities from the Pacific Ocean - LP-50 (SPAdes) | ecosystem: Environmental > Aquatic > Marine > Oceanic | place: Pacific Ocean | collected 2011-08-27 | reverse complement strand
AGAATTTATTACTCTTAGGTTTGGAAGAAAAGAACTTTTTTGAAAGGGTTTATAAAGTAGTGAGACAAATTCCAAAAGGGAAAGTGACTTCTTACGGGGCTATCGCAAAAAGCGTAGGTGCCGCAAAAAGTGCAAGAATGGTTGGTTATGCAATGAATTCGGCTAAAGATCTTGACGATGTGCCTGCGCACCGGGTGGTTAATAGAAACGGACTCCTTACCGGCAAAAGTCATTTTGGAGATCATAGCGCGATGCAGCAAATGCTAACTTCTGAAGGGGTTACGGTAAAAGACAATAAAGTTCAGGATTTTAAAAAGCACTTTTGGGATCCGCAGGAAGATTTGAGATAATTTTTTCTTCTGAAGTTTTACTATAATGGGGCTTTATTATTCCATAGATCAATTATGGGTAAATACTTCGTTTTCTTAGCTTTTCCCCCTATATTTGCGTTTAGAATGAATCTATATAAGCTGATGAGATTTTAGGTAAAACTCGCTATTTCAGCTTAAAATTGTCCTGATATTTTTGGGATTATAAATATCTTTTTAAATGAAGTTAGACAGAAAAGAAATATTAAAATCGCTGGAAACTATTTCTGTAGCCGGAGAAGGCAAAAATATGGTAGAAAGCGGGGCTGTTCAAAATGTAATGACTTTTGGTGATGAGGTGGTTGTAGACCTGGTTTTACAAACTCCTGCCTTGCATATTAAAAAGCGGGCAGAAGTAGATGTGATGAAAGCAATTCACGAACATGTAGAACAAAAAGCCAAAGTTAAAGTAAATATTAAAATAGAGTCTACCTCTAAAAAACCAGAAATAAAAGGGAAAGCTATTCCCGGGATTTCCAATATTATAGCCGTGGCTTCAGGAAAAGGAGGCGTAGGTAAATCTACAGTAACCGCTAACCTTGCGGTAACTTTATCAAAGATGGGCTTTAAAGTAGGGATTTTAGATGCCGATATTTATGGGCCCTCTATCCCTATGATGTTTGATGTAGAAGCTTCAAGACCACTTTCAGTAAATGTAGATGGGAAATCTAAAATGAAACCTGTAGAAAACTACGGGGTAAAAATTCTTTCTATCGGGTTCTTTACCCAACCAAATCAGGCAGTTATTTGGCGTGGACCAATGGCTTCTAAAGCTTTAAATCAAATGATTTTTGATGCGGCCTGGGGCGAGTTAGATTTTCTTTTAGTAGATCTACCACCGGGAACGGGAGATATTCATCTTTCAATTATGCAGTCTCTTCCTGTAACAGGATCTGTGATTGTAAGTACTCCACAAAACGTGGCTTTAGCCGATGCTAAAAAAGGAGTTGCCATGTTCCGTCAGGAAAGTATAAATGTGCCGGTACTGGGAATAATAGAGAATATGGCGTATTTTACTCCAGAAGAACTTCCTGAAAATAAATATTATATCTTCGGAAGAGAAGGTGCTAAAAATCTCGCAAAAGATATTGAGGCCCCATTTTTAGGCGAAATTCCGCTGGTACAAAGCTTAAGAGAATCTGGTGATATTGGCCGTCCTGCTGCTATGCAGGAGTCAACACCCCTGGAAGAAGCTTTTGAAGAAATTACCCGCGGGATGGTTCAGGAAACAGTGAATAGAAACCAAAGTCTGCCTCCAACTGAAGCGATTAAGATCACCACAATGGCAGGATGCAGTGCAGTTAATAAAAAATAGATGACGAGCGAAGAAGTTAAATTAAATGTAGAAAAGGCCCTGGCTGAAATCAGACCTTTTTTGGAGAGTGACGGGGGCAATATTTCCCTTATCGCTATTGAGAACGATCGCCTGGTTAAGGTTCGTCTGGAAGGCGCATGTGTAGATTGCACAGTAAACCAGATGACGCTAAAATCTGGGGTAGAAATGACTATTAAAAAATATGTTCCACAAATAGAAAGTGTGATCAATATTCAAAGGTAAGCACCTGGCTTACTACCAAATTTACCAGTAGAATGATTAAAACCGATATACTTATAATTGGCGCAGGGCCAACGGGCCTTTTCGCGGTTTTTGAAGCAGGATTATTAAAACTAAAATGTCATTTAATAGATGCACTGCCGCAACCTGGCGGGCAGTGTTCCGAAATTTATCCTAAAAAACCTATCTATGATATCCCGGGCTTCCCCGAAGTATTGGCAGGAGACCTGGTAACTAACCTAATGGAGCAAATAAAGCCTTTTGAGCCTGGATTTACTCTGGGAGAAAGAGCTCAAACCATAGATAAACAGGAAGATGGTAGCTTTATAGTTACCACTAATAAAGGAACAAAACACCACGCCCCGGTAGTAGTAATTGCCGGTGGTCTTGGAAGTTTTGAACCAAGAAAACCACCTATTGCCAATATTACCGATTTTGAAGATAAAGGAGTTGCTTATATTATTCGGGAACCAGAAGATTATCGCGATAAAAAAGTGGTAATCGCCGGTGGGGGTGATTCAGCATTGGATTGGGCTATTTATTTAGCCGATGTTGCTTCAGAAGTTTCGCTGGTACACCGAAGAAATGATTTTCGTGGAGCTTTAGATTCAGTAGAAAAAGTAGAAGAGCTTTCAAAAATTGGAAAGATCAACCTTATTACCAATGCTGAGGTTACCGATCTTAAAGGAGAGGAAGAACTGGATAGTGTAGTGATTACTCACAAGGATTCCGCAAGAGAAAAAGAAATTAAAGAAACCGATTATTTTATTCCTTTATTCGGACTTTCGCCTAAATTAGGACCTATTGCAGATTGGGGTCTGGAGATAGAGAAAAATGCGATTAAGGTTGATAATGCTTACGATTATCAAACCAATATTCCCGGCGTTTACGCCATTGGAGATGTGAATACATATCCGGGCAAATTAAAGCTGATTCTTTGTGGTTTCCACGAAGCAGCAATTATGTGCCAGAGCGCTTACCAACGCATTTTCCCAGATAAGAAATATGTGATGAAATATACTACCGTAAGTGGCGTAAGTGGATTTGACGGCAGTAAAAAAGAAGCAAAAAAAGAAGTTGTAAAAAGTATAAATTAAAACAGAAAAATTCAGTGGTAGTGTCGTCAACCTGTCCCGAAGTGTCGGGATTGTTTCAGGTTCTAAGAGCTTAGATTCTGAAATAAGTTAATGACGTCCATCTTGAATATTCTTTTATTAGAAGATATGTCTGATATTAAAATAACCATTATAGACAGGGAAGGGGAAGCCCACGTGGTAGACGCTCCAACAGATATGAATATGAACCTTATGGAAGTGGTTCGCTCTTACGAACTTGCTGCCGAAGGAACCATTGGTATTTGTGGCGGTATGGCAATGTGTGCTTCCTGCCAGTGTTATATTCTCAATTTTGAGCATATGCTGCCCGAACAAAGTATTGAAGAGGAAGACATGCTGGATCAGGCATTTTTTGTGGAAGATAATAGTCGTTTAAGCTGCCAAATTCCCATTACTGAAGAATTAGATGGTTTGGAAGTAAAGCTTGCTCCTGAAGCACCTTAATTCTTCTATCGAGTAGATAGTGATCGTCATCCTGAATTCATTCTAGGAAAGATCTGAAATTTTTTGAGCTTCTAGCTCAGGATTGGGGATTAGAAATATTAAATAAACCTCAAAGGTTTTGAAAACCTTTGAGGTTTATTTTTATAGAAAAAATCTCTTTAAATCGTTTGCAGGTTTTTAGAATCTATATTTTCTGAAATCTCTTCTTCAATGCCTTTCCAAAGCTCTAAGCGGGCATCAAGTGCTTCTTCTGCGGTAATTTTTACTTCTTCCCATTTCTCCTCATCATTTCCACAGAGTTCTTCTACCATTTTAAAGGCCATAGGCCCGTGCTCATCACCATCTAGTTCTATATGGCGATCAAAGTAATATTTAAGTAGACTTAAATCTTCTTTCGGGAAATTCTGTTGCACATTTTCTATAATAGAAGTGAACATCCCCGGAATGAGTCCTTCCCGCCCAAAGGTGAACGCCGCAGCTATTTTATGCGGTTTTTCTTCTGAAATTACTTCAAAGGTATTTTTTAGAAATATCTTAATATTAAGCGGGAGTTTTGTGGCTGCAATCAATAAAAAAATATCCGTGCCGTGAGTCACCTGGAGCAAAAAATCTTTTATCCTGCCGGTATCGGCGCCACTTTTTTCCATTGCATCCAGATACATTTCAAAATGGCTTTGATGCTTTCCGAAGTAATTCACATCGGTTTCTTCAGCAAGTACTATTTCATTGATTAAATAACGAGTTTCAGGATTGCCTACAGGCACCCAGGGATTGGTGGTTTTGGTAAGTTTTTCCTGTAAAGCGGTTAGCAAAGACATAAAATCCCAAACAGCAAAAACGTGATGCTCCATAAAGATTTGAAGATGCTCTGGAGTGGTTATTTTTTGATATAAGGAATGATCTAAAAGTTGATTTATTCTAGGCTCTAGCGCTTTATTTACCTCTTTTATCCTATTTTTTTCTCCCATTTTGCAAAAATAAGATTCTCTTTAGGATTTATAAAATTTAAACATTCATTTAAAACTGAATTAACGCTCAATTTCAGCTTTTTAAAGTATATTCAAAATATGACGAAACAGTTTTTATATTCATATAATGTCATTGTTTTTTATTCAAATAAATCAAAAGATTATTTGAAAATAGACGGTGTTGTGGCTAAAAATCCCAAACCGCTTAAAAAGGAATGCTGTGAAAAATATAAAAAGGGCAAACGTTGTAAACGCTGCCCTTGCTTTGATTTATTGTAATGATTGAGATTATTTCGCGTCATCCTGAACTTGTTTCAGGATCTATTATATTGTGTGTTTTAACAAACTTAGATGCTGAAATGAATTCAGCATGACGGTTTAAATTACTTTTACTGAAAAGCAGGAATCCCGGTAATATCCATTCCAGTAATTAATAGGTGAATATCGTGAGTGCCTTCATAAGTAATTACGCTTTCCAGGTTCATCATATGGCGCATAATACTATACTCGCCAGTAATTCCCATTCCGCCTAAAACCTGTCTTGCTTCACGGGCTATTTTTATAGCCATTTCCACATTATTTCTTTTGGCCATAGAGATTTGAGCCGAAGTTGCTTTTCCTTCGTTTTTAAGAACACCCAGTCTCCACGCCATAAGCTGCGCTTTGGTGATCTCGGTGATCATTTCTGCTAATTTTTTCTGCTGAAGTTGTGTGCCGGCAATTGGTTTGTCAAACTGCACGCGCTCTTTTGCATAACGCAAAGCGGTATCATAACAATCCATTGCTGCGCCGATAGCTCCCCAGGCAATTCCGTAGCGGGCAGAATCAAGACAACCTAACGGAGCTCCAAGTCCGCTTTTATTCGGCATTAGGTTTTCTTTTGGCACTTTTACGTTGTCAAAAATAAGTTCACCGGTGGCGCTGGCGCGAAGTGACCATTTATTATGAGTCTCGGGAGTCGAAAAACCTTCCATTCCTCTTTCTACGATAAGTCCGTGAATACGGCCGTTTTCATCTTTTGCCCATACCACTGCAATATCTGCAAAAGGTGCATTAGAGATCCACATTTTAGCGCCATTCAATAAATAATGATCGCCTTTATCTTTAAAATTGGTGGTCATCCCACCGGGATTAGAACCGTGATCTGGTTCGGTAAGTCCAAAACAACCCATAAATTCACCGGAAGCCAATTTAGGTAAGTATTTTTTACGTTGTTCTTCGGTGCCATATTGATAAATAGGATACATCACCAGCGAACTTTGCACAGAAGCGGTAGAACGCACGCCACTGTCGCCTCGCTCAATCTCCTGCATGATTAGTCCGTATGAGATTTGATCCAGGCCGGCTCCGCCGTATTCTTCAGGAATATATGGGCCAAAAGCTCCAATTTCAGCTAAACCGCTAATTATAGATTTAGGGAATTCTGCTTTTTGCGCAGCATCTTCAATTATGGGGGAAACTTCGCGTTTCACCCATTCTCTGGCGGCATCGCGAACTATTTTATGTTCATCGGTTAACAGCTCATCAATATTATAATAATCTGGAGCCTGGAAGTTATCTGTTCTCATTTGTGTGGTGTTTTACACAAATGTAACCAAGCTTTTGAAAGCAAACAATTTTAAGATTATAATTTAAGATAGAAGTCTTTTACAAGCTTTTTGTAAGCTTCTGTATAATTATGTCGTGAAATTTCAATGATAAGTTCATTCTCTTGCAGCTCAATTTCTTTAAAGCTAAAACTCAATAAACTTCTTTTTATTGCTGATGTTTCATTGCCGCGTACCCTGGTGATTTTCTTCGGAAAAAGACCAAATTCACTGGCCAGCGCTAAAAAATCTTTTTCTTCTTTATGCGGAATAATTGTATTGAATTCCCCATCGGGATGAAGTAATTTTGAAACCCCTTCAAGTAATTCTGAAAAAGGCAGGGCTTCAGCAAAACGTGCTTTATTTCTACTTGCGCTTTCTGAAGTATAATCTTCGGCATAAAATGGCGGATTGGAAATTATGAGTTCATATTTCTCTTCATCCTGCATTTCTTCTACAAATTCATCAAAAGCGGCGTGATAGCAAAATAGCCTATCTCCCCAGTTGCTTTGTTCAAAATTGTCCACAGCCTGTTCGTAAGCATCTTCGTCAATTTCTAAAGCATCAATAAGAAAAGCAGGGGAGCGTTGTGCGAGCATTAATGCGATTAGACCTGTTCCTGTGCCAATATCAAGTATGCTGTCTGGTTGGTGTTCCAGGGAAGCCCAGGCGCCGAGTAAGACCCCGTCGGTGCCAATTTTCATGGCGCAGCGATCTTGTTCTATCTTGAATTCTTTAAACTGGAATGCTTTTTCTGACATTTGGTAAAATTAAAAAAACCGCTTCAGATAAGTGAAGCGGTTTTAGATTTATTAGGATTTCCGCCTGCGCGGAAATAACAAATTTTAATTACTCTCCTAAAGCAACTCTTTCGAAACCTACAACAGTAAGATCTGAATCTACAGATTTTACGTAGTCTGCAACGCTTTGTTTTCCATCTTTAATAAAAGCCTGGTTAACCAAGGTGTTGTCTTTAAAGTAACGCTGAATTTTTCCTTTTGCTATTTTATCTAGCATATCTTCAGGTTTTCCTTCCTGGCGAAGTGTATCTTTAGCGATCTCAACTTCTTTGTCTATGGTTTCCTGGTCTACACCTTCTTCGTTAAGTGCGATTGGGTTCATAGCGGCAGCTTGCATAGAAACGTTTTTTGCAGCTTCTTCGGCACCTTCAGTTTGTTTTGAAAGACCAGTAATTACAGCAATTTTGTTCCCTGCGTGAATATAAGAACCTACAAATGGAGCTTCTAAAGTTTTAAAAGCACCAATTTCTATTTTTTCACCAATTACACCGGTTTGCTCAGTTAATTTATCTTCAACTGAAATCCCGTTGTAATCTGCTTTTAGTAATTCTTCTTTAGAAGAAACTGTTAAGGCGATATCTGCGAAGCTGTTCGCCATTTTTACGAAATCATCGTTTTTAGCAACAAAGTCGGTTTCACAGTTAAGAGAGATGATAATACCTTTGGTGTTATCGTTGTTTACTTTAGCGATTGCAGCACCTTCAGCTGATTCTCTATCGGCTCTTTTAGCAGCAACTTTCTGACCTTTTTTACGAAGTACTTCAATAGCTTTATCAAAATCACCATCTGCTTCAACAAGTGCCTTTTTGCAATCCATCATACCGGCACCGGTAGATTTTCTTAATTTGTTTACTTCTGCGGCGGTTATCTTAGCCATAGTATTGTGTTTTATTTAAAAAAGTCGCTTAGAGACCAACTGTTAGGAAAGAAACTAAACGACTTTTTTGGATGTTATAAAATGTTGTTTTATTCTTCTTCGTTAGATGAAGCTTTGTCTAAGGTTTCTTTCTTAGACTCAAGTTTTACATCTTTCTTGGCTTCTTGCATTGCCTTTTTATCTTCGGCATCTTTAGAAGGAGCTTCAGCTTCTGGTTGCTTTACAGCAGCCTTTGGTGCTTTTGGCTCTTTTTCTTCATTTTCTGCTTTCTCTTTTTTAGAATCTTTAGAAGCTTTTCTTTCAGAAAGGCCTTCTACGATAGAATCTGCAACATAAGAAACCACTTTGTTGATAGACTTTGAAGCATCGTCATTAGATGGGATTACGTACTCAACCTCACGAGGATCTGAGTTTGTATCTACCATAGCGAAAATTGGAATGTTTAATTTTTGAGCTTCTTTAATAGCAATGTGTTCACGAGTAATATCAACTACAAAAAGCGCTCCTGGAAGTCTGCTCATATCAGAAATAGAACCAAGGTTCTTTTCTAATTTAGCTCTTAAACGATCTACCTGAAGACGTTCTTTTTTAGAAAGTGTATTAAAGGTACCATCTTTCTTCATTCTATCAATAGATGCCATTTTCTTAACGGCTCTACGAATAGTTACAAAGTTGGTAAGCATACCACCGGGCCAACGCTCGGTAATGTATGGCATATTTGCTTTTTCAGCTTGTTCGGCTACTATTTCTTTAGCTTGTTTCTTGGTAGCTACGAAAAGTATTTTTCTACCGCTGGCTGCAATTTTTGCAAGGGCATCACCTGCCTCCTGCATTTTTGCAGCACTCTTATATAAGTTGATGATGTGAATCCCATTACGCTCCATATAGATATATGGGGCCATATTTGGGTTCCATCTTCTTGTAAGGTGTCCAAAATGTACACCTGCATCAAGTAATTCTTTTACTTCTACTTTGTTTGCCATTTTTGTAATAGTTTACGTTCTGTTGAAGATAGCAACAAGTAAGTGGCTGTTTTTATAAACACGGCCTTACCTGTTTAGATGCTAAACTAACTTCCGCTGGCAGCGGAATAACAACAAAAATCTTTTTAATATTAAATGAACTTTGGAATATAAATTCCAATAAAAATTAACGTTTAGAGAACTGAAATTTCTTACGAGCTTTCTTCTGTCCAAACTTCTTACGCTCTACCATTCTTGGGTCTCTGGTCATTAAACCTTCTGGCTTTAACACCGCTCTGTTCTCTGCATCCAGTTCTACCATTGCTCTTGCAAGTGCAAGACGAATAGCTTCTGCCTGTCCTGTAATACCACCACCGTAAACATTTGCTCTTACGTCAAAGTTATCGTCATTACCGGTAAGGTTAAGGGCCTGGTTTACTTTGTAAAGTAAAGGACCTGTGGTAAAGTAGTCTTTAAGGTCTTTTTTGTTTACGCTAAATTTTCCGCTTCCTTCAGAAACATAAACACGCGCAACCGCCGTTTTTCTACGGCCAATTTTGTGAATAACCTCCATTACTTAAGATCGTTTAAGTTAATAGTTTTAGGCTTTTGTGCAGTGTGATCGTGTTCTGATCCTGCGTAAACCTTTAAATTTCTAAATAGGTCTGCTCCAAGTTTGTTCTTTGGTAGCATTCCTTTTACTGATTTTTCGATTAATCTCTCTGGATTCTTTTCGAATAATTCAGCTGCTGTTAGACTTTTTTGTCCACCCGGGTAGCCAGTATGACGAATGTATTCTTTCGAATCCCATTTCTTACCGGTTAAGTTGATCTTTTCTGCGTTGGTAACAATTACGTTATCACCACAATCAACGTGCGGGGTGAAGTTAGGTTTGTGCTTACCTCTTAGTAGCTTGGCTACTTTAGATGATAGGCGGCCCAACGTCTGTCCTTCAGCATCTACGTGTACCCATTCTTTGGTCACGGTAGCCTTGTTGGCTGATACTGTTTTGTAGCTTAATGTGTCCACACTAATTAAATTTACTTATTATTAAACATTCCATTCCCATTCCCAGCATAATTCATGTCGGGAAATCGGGGTGCAAATGTACAATTATAAATTCATATAGCAAATCCGAAATTAATTAATTTGTTTTGAGGAAGATAGCTGTACTTCAGAATTTTAAGATTGCGCTTCTTCAGAAAGTTTTTGAAGCTATATAAAACCATTACAGCTTTAATCCTACATTATTCACCTAATCTGAATCGGTAAAAAGCACGTTATGAACGTTAAACGGTAATATTTATGTTAATAAAGTCATAAATATCTTCTAATGCACCATATATTTGTAGCCCCAAATTTATTTGCTATGAAAAACCTATTTATGTTTAGAAACCTTTACGCAGTGTTCGGGTTGGTGCTTGTTTTAGCTTCTTGTGAGCCAAACCAAGATCACGTAGCCGAAACTGAAATTACCGCAACTAATGCAATGGCAACTATTACTCCTGAAGATCTTGAAGGAGAATGGAAACTTTCTGCAATGAATACCGATACCGCTGTAGATCTTAACAACGATCAAGTATTTAATTCTAATATTTTGTTGGAAACCGATTGTTTCCAGGATATGGGGGTTGTATTTTATGCCGGTGGTGATATGACCACTACAAACTCCAGGTTGGATTTTAGAGCCGGGGTAAATAATAATGATTTTGAATGTCTTTCCGGCAGAACAGATACCGGGCTTTGGGATGTTGAAAATGAAAACGACCAGGAAAGGTTAGTGATTACCATGACTATTAATGGAGAAACCTATACTCATAAACGTATATTAGAAAGAACCACAAATACCTTTGCATTTGAAGTAAACAAATTAGAATCTCAACAATATTTAAACGGTAGCCCAGATGGGACCGATGCCGAGAATGTAGATGTATTATCTTTAGAATACACTAGAGTGAATTAGTAACCTAACCAATAAATTTTAGTGTTAGATAGAAAAACCTCGCAGCTTTGGTTGCGAGGTTTTTTGTTTTTCCTAAAGATTGCTTCAGTCGTGCCTCCCTCGCAATGACGGAGAAATTCTAATGTGCTTCCAGCCAGTTATTGCCTTCTCCTAATTCTACGTCTAAAGGAACATCCAGTTTGTAAGCGTTTTCCATTTCAAACTGAATCATTTTCTTTACTTCTTCAATTTCATCTTTATGGGCATCAAAAACCAATTCATCATGAACCTGAAGTAACATTTTGGTTTTGAATTTTCCTTCTGTAAGTTTTCGGTAAATATTAATCATTGCCAGTTTTATAATATCTGCTGCGCTACCCTGTATTGGGGCGTTTACCGCATTTCTTTCTGCAGCGCCACGCACTACCGCATTTTGTGAATTAATATCTTTTAAATATCGTCTCCTTCCTAAAATGGTTTGCACATAACCATTTTCCCTGGCAAAAGCTACCTGGTCTGCAATGTATCCGGTAAGTTTTGGATAGGTTTTATAATAGGTGTCAATAAGTTCTTTTGATTCGGCACGTGATAAATTGGTTTGATTGCTTAAACCGAAGGCTGAAACGCCATAAATAATTCCAAAATTCACAGTTTTAGCGTTGCTTCTTTGCTCACGGGTTACTTCATCTATATTTACGTTAAAAACCTGGGCGGCGGTAGAAGCGTGAATATCTTTGCCTTCTTTAAAGGCTTTGATCATATTATCTTCTTCGCTAAGCGCCGCGATAATGCGCAATTCAATTTGAGAATAATCGGCAGCGAGTAGAATATGATTTTCGTCTCGCGGAACAAAAGCTTTTCTCACCTGGCGACCACGCTCGGTTCTTATCGGTATATTTTGAAGGTTAGGATTGTTGGAGCTCAATCTTCCCGTAGCTGCAATAGTTTGCACATAATCGGTATGAATTCTGCCGGTAGCTTTCTGTACCTGGTTTGGTAAAGAATCTACATAGGTATTTTGGAGTTTTACCAGCGCACGATACATTAAAACATCCTCTACGATCTTATGTTCTTTAACTAAAACTGAGAGCACATCTTCGCTGGTTGAATATTGGCCTGTTTTGGTCTTTTTGGGTTTTTTAACCAATTCCATTTTTTCAAAAAGGATAAGCCCTAATTGTTTTGGGGAGCTTATTTTAAATTCTTCCCCGGCTTCTTTATAAATGCTTTGCTCCAAATCTTTAATATCACTATCCAGTGCGTCAGAAAGGGATTTTAGGAAATTCTCGTCTAATTTTATGCCTTCCAATTCCATTGCGGCAAGCACTCTAACCAGCGGAATTTCAATTTCATCAAAAAGCTTTCGGGTTTCTGCTTCTTTTAATTCCTGCTCAAAGAATTTTTTAAGCTGAAGGGTAACATCGGCATCTTCTACGCCATATTCGGTTTGCTCTTCAACCGGAACCTCCCGCATCGACTTTTGATTCTTTCCTTTTTTTCCTATTAATTCTGAAATAGGTTGCGGCGTATAATTAAGGTAAGTTTCGGCCAGTACATCCATATTATGGCGCATATCTGGATTGATCAGGTAATGCGCGATCATAGTATCGAAAAGCTTTCCTTTTATTTCAATATTATATTTTGCTAAAACCTTGATATCATATTTAAGGTTTTGTCCAATTTTTTCAATTTTTTCGTCTTCAAAAAACGGTCTTAACTCCTCACTAAGTTCCTGGGCTTTTTCTCGTTCTTCGGGGAAAGGCAGGTAAAAACCTTTACCGGGTTCCCAGGAAAACGCAATACCAACCAGCTCTGCTTCCAGCGCATTTAAACTTGTGGTTTCAGTATCTAAGCAAACGCTTGTTTGCTTCATTAAATTTTGAAGGAATAATTTCCTGGACAATTCAGTCTTTAAACTTTGGTAGACGTGAGCCGTATCTTTTAAAGATTTTCTTCCACCAGTGCTAGTCTCAATTTTTTCTGAATTATCACCTCCAAACAAAGAAAACTGGCCTTCGCCTGCAGTTTTGGAAACTTTTTTAGCTGAAGGAGAATTAGTGAGCTGGGTTTGTGGTTGGTCTTCTTCGCCGCTAAATAATTTTATAAATTGATCTCTTAACCTTCTAAATTCAAGTTCTTCAAAGATCTCCTGCACTTTTTCGGCATCAGGTTGGGAAAGTTCGTAATCTTCAGCGTGAAATTTAACATCACAATCGGTAAGAATCGCGGCAAGTTTTTTAGAAAGAATTCCCTGTTCGGCGTGACTTTCAACTTTTTCTTTCATTTTACCTTTCAACTGGTTAGTATTCGCCAGTAATTCTTCCATACTTCCAAATTGCTTCAGGAATTTTTTAGCGGTTTTTTCGCCTACGCCGGGAAGTCCGGGTATATTATCTACCGCGTCACCCATCATTCCAAGAAAATCTATCACTTGCTCCGGCCGCTCAACCCCAAATTTCTTTTGTACTTCAGGAATGCCCCAAATTTCTATGCCATTACCCATTCTTGCAGGACGATACATAAAAATATTTTCGCTCACCAATTGGGCAAAATCCTTATCTGGAGTTACCATAAAAACCTGGTAGTTTTCTTTTTCAGCTTGTAGGGCGAGGGTGCCAATAATATCATCGGCTTCACAACCGGGAAGCACTACCACCGGGATGTGCATCGCATTTAAAATATCCTGGATAATTGGAATAGCTTCTTTTATTGGTTCTGGAGTAGCATCGCGGTTCGCTTTATATTCAGCAAACATCTCGGTTCTAACCTGGCTACCTTCTTTATCAAAACAAACGGCTAGATGATCTGGCTTTTCCCGTCTAATAACATCAAAAAGAGAATTCATAAAACCCATAATTGCCGAGGTATCAAAGCCTTTAGAATTTATCCTGGGGTTTTTTATAAAAGCGTAATAACCACGGAAAATAAGCGCGTAAGCGTCCAGTAAGAATAAGCGTTTTTGAGCAGACATATATTTTGGAATATTGTTTTTCTAAATATCCCAAAACTACAAAGATATTATCATACTGGCTTTAGTGGGTCTTAAAAACTTGAAGTAACCTGCTAACTATTATTTTGCAATTAGTGGTATAGTCAAATTTTATGCTGTACGACATTTATGGCACTATTTAGGATAAAAATTTGTCGGGTTATTATAACTAAAACAGGCGTTAAAATAAACCCAAACGAAATTTATAAAGTAATGATTAAAAGTATATTCGCAAAAATTTAAGAGTACTCATGCGCTGGATTATATTTATAGTTTTCTTCCTTTTAATAGAGATTTATGCCTACCAGGCTTTAAAAACACTTACCCGTAATTA
>Ga0207891_1001072_pt1 | contig 13947 bp, 12 predicted proteins | sample LinPmetageLP50_FD_184061 | JGI IMG/M metagenome (GOLD analysis project Ga0207891, IMG submission 184061) | Marine viral communities from the Pacific Ocean - LP-50 (SPAdes) | ecosystem: Environmental > Aquatic > Marine > Oceanic | place: Pacific Ocean | collected 2011-08-27 | reverse complement strand
TTTTAGATAAAAATAAATTATAAATAATTTTACAGCTATTAAATTATTGATTAATCAATTTAAAGGAATAAAAATTTATTTTTCGTAAAAGTGAAGTTTTGATTTGGTTATTAAAAATTTCTGCCCTTATCTTTGTAACCAACAAAACAACGAAATGTACCAGATAATTTGCAATATGATGCGTATGATGATGTGGAAAACCTCCGCAGCGCGCTCAATTGCTTAATTCTGAAAAGATATAAATTGCAAAAGCCGCTGCCAACTCGCAGCGGTTTTTTTTTGTTTAAAACTTAGTCATTTCCGCCTAGGCGGAAATACAGAATAAGAAAATAGGTTAGTAAAAATTAGATTCCCGTCCGTACGGGAATTACAAAAACAAATATGATGATTAAGGCAATAAATAAAATGATGATGCGCACTATGATGATGTGTATGTGTATGCAACACATGAAATGCTATTGCCAAAACCGAATGTAACTTAGTTTGTTTAGAGTTCAATTAAAAGGTCCCCTTGGTAATAGCTACTTAAGGGGACTTTTTTTATTTAAAACATTGTCATTTCCGCGAAGGCGGAAATCAAAATACAACAAATCAAGCTTCCAAAATAGGAGCAAAACTTTAAAAAATTAGAAATTATGAGTACTCAAAAATTTTCAACAAACGCATTACACGCAGGTCACGATACAAAAGAAAACGGAGGAACAAGGGCAGTACCAATTTACCAAACAACTTCTTATGTTTTTAATAATTCAGATCACGCTGCCAATCTCTTTTCCCTTGCAGAACCCGGTTATATCTACACCCGATTAAATAATCCTACTAACGATATTTTAGAACAACGTCTTGCCGCATTGGAAGGCGGGATAGCAGCTGTAGTTACAGCTTCAGGCACAGCTGCAATTAATACCACCCTTTTAACGCTTTTAAAATCTGGAGATCATATTGTAGCATCTAGCAGTTTATATGGAGGAACTTATAATCTACTAAGTGTAACTTTACCCAGATTTGGAATTACAACAACCTTTGTAGACCCTGAATATCCAGAGAATTTTAAAAAGGCCGCAAAAGAAAACACGCGTGCCATTTTTGTAGAATCGCTTGGGAACCCGAAGCTTGATGTTCTGGACCTTAAAGCAATTTCTGCTGAAGCAAACGCGCTTAAAGTTCCATTTATAGTAGATAATACGGTGGCTACACCTTCTTTGCTAAAACCTATAGAACACGGCGCCGATATTGTTATTGAATCGCTTACTAAATATATTAGCGGTAACGGAACTTCGCTTGGAGGAGCCATTATAGATGCCGGTAATTTTAACTGGGCAAATGGGAAATTCCCCGAATTCACTGAACCTTCACCGGGTTATCACGGGCTTGTTTACCACGAAGCCTTAAAAGAAGCCGCATTTATTGCAAAAGTGAGAATTGAAGGGCTTCGAGATCACGGCGCGGCATTGAGTCCGTACAATGCTTTCCAGATTTTACAGGGTTTAGAAACTCTTGAAATAAGAATAAAACAGCATAGTCAAAATGCTTTGGAACTGGCCACCTGGCTGGAGCAGCAAAAAGAAGTAAAATGGGTAAACTACCCTGGGCTGGAGAGCAGTAAATACAATAAACTCGCTAAAGAGTATCTTTCTAAAGGGCAAAGTGGTGTAGTGACTTTTGGAGTTGAAGGAGGCTTTGAATCGGCTAAAGTTGTAGCCGATGAAACCAAACTTTTCTCCCTCGTTGCCAATATTGGAGATACGAAATCGCTAATTATTCATCCGGCAAGTACTACACACCAGCAACTGGACGAAAAACAACAGGCAACTGCTGGAGTTACACAAGACCTTATTCGTATATCGGTTGGGCTGGAAGATGTTGAAGATTTAAAAACAGATTTAAAAGAAGCTTTTGCTAAAATTGAGAAAAAAGCTCTGGTATAATTTATTGTTGGTGGAAAGGCAAAGGAAAAAGCAGCCAGGTTAAGTCTTTTTCCTTTTGCTCTTTCTAAATCAAAAAACGAAAAAAATGCTTCAGGAACTCTGTTTAAAAGATTTTGAAAATTCCGCGGGAACGGTTCAGGATATTTATTTGAGCTTTCAGCAATTTGGTGAAAACCCGGAAACGGCGCCGGTGGTTTTAATAAATCACGCGCTTACGGGTAACTCTCAAATTACGGGAAAGCTTGGCTGGTGGACCAAAATTGTGGGACCTCAAAAATGTATTGATACCGAAAAATTCAGCATTCTGGCTTTTAATATTCCGGGAAATGGTTTCAACGGAAAAAAAGAACATTTAATTGAAAATTATAAAGAATTTACGCTTAGAGATATTGCAAGAATCCAGGATTTAGCACTTCAGCAATTAAAAATTGAAAAACTTTTTGCCATAATTGGAGGTTCAATAGGCGGCGCACTCGCCTGGGAACTGGCCGCTTTAAAACCTGATCTAGCTGAAAATATTATCCCTATTGCCACAGATTATAAAGCCACAGATTGGGTTTTGGCAAACTGTAAAGTGCAGGAGCAAATTCTGAATAATTCTAAAGAGCCCGTGAAAGATGCAAGAATGCATGCAATGACCTTTTATCGTACTCCGCAATCTTTAAGTAAGAAATTTAACAGAACAAAAGAAGAAATAAAACCTTGTTATAAAGTAGAAGGCTGGTTGCAGTATCATGGTGTTAAACTGGAAGAACGTTTTCAACTGGCTTCCTATAAATTTATGAACCACTTGCTAACTACCATAGACATTAGCAAGGGCAGCGGTAATTACCTGGAAGCCGCAAAGAAAATTGAGGGGAATATTCATATTGTAACAGTGAATTCTGACTGGTTTTTCCTGGCCGATGAGAATTGGGAAACTTATGTAAACCTTTCCCTGATTAAAAATAATGTAAGTATTCACGAAATAAGATCAATTCACGGGCACGATGCTTTTTTAATAGAAGCCTCGCAACTGTCCAGATTTTTAAAACCCGTATTTAAAACCAACAATAAAAAAAATGAAAAAAGTGAACATCATCTTGTTTGGAATAGGTAATGTAGGAAGTACCCTAATTCAGCAATTACTCGACGCAAAAGAACAATGGGAAAAGCATTCGGGGGTTTCTGTAAATATTCCTGTGATTGCCAATTCAAAAAAAGCGCTTTTTAATGCTGAAGGTATTTCAGAAAACTGGAAAAAAGATTTTAAAAAATCTTCCGAAAAGTACAAACTGGAAGATATCCTGGATTTCACCAAAGAAAATGACCTGGAACATCTTATAGCAATAGATGCCACGGCCAGCAAGGAATTTGTTGAAATTTATATTCGGTTAATACAAAATGGCTTTAACCTGGTAGCCGCCAATAAAGTTGCGAACACACTTTCTGCCGATTTCTACAACAAATTACGAAAAGAATTAGATTACCACGGCAAGTATTTTTATTATGAAACCAATGTGGGCGCAGGATTGCCAATTGTACAAACCGTACAGGGCTTGCACCAGGCGGGAGAAAAGGTAACCAAAATTCGAGGGGTCTTTTCCGGTTCGCTGAGCTTCATTTTTAATACTTATTCTGAAAATAAAGAGAAGTTTTCTGATGTATTGCGAAAAGCCGGAAGATTAGGATATACCGAGCCTGATGCCCGCGAAGATCTATCAGGAAACGATGTGGGAAGAAAATTATTGATCCTGGCTCGTGAGCTTCAGTTAGAAAAGGAATTCCAGGAGATTAAAATTCAATCTTTAATTCCCGAAAAATTAAACGGACAAACTTCCGCAGAAGAATTTCAGCGAAGAATAGGGGAGCTGGATGAGATATTTTTTCAGCATAAAAAGGAACAAAACAAAGATCATGTGCTACGATACATTGGGGAAATTGAAGTAGGAAACGCCAACCTGGAGGCAAAACTTATTTCTGAACCTAAGAATACCGCACTGGGCCAAATTAAAGGGGCCGATAATATTTTTGAAATTTATACCGAGTCTTATGGCGACCAGCCACTGGTAATCCAGGGAGCTGGCGCAGGAGCAGCGGTAACCGCGCGCGGTGTAGTTAGCGATGTGCTTAAATTATCGCAAAGACTTAATTAAAAATCCAACAAAACCAACAATTATGCATTTTGAAACCGAAGCCATTAGAACACAAAACGAACGTACACAGTTCCAGGAGCATTCTACACCCCTGTACCTAACGTCCAGTTATGTTTTTGATGATGCCGAAGATATGAGAGCTTCATTTTCTGAAGAAAAGGAACGCAATATTTACAGCCGATTTACCAATCCCAATACTTCAGAATTTACTGAGAAAATAGCGAAGATGGAAGGGGCAGAAGCGGGTTTTGCTTTTGCAACGGGAATGAGTGCTGTGTTTTCAAGTTTGGCGGCTCTTTTAAATAGTGGAGATCATATTATATCGGCAAGATCGGTTTTTGGTTCTACGCATAGTTTGTTTACCAAGTTTTTTCCAAAATGGAATATTTCGCATTCCTATTTTAATGTGAATGAAGTTGATAAAATTGAAAGTTTAATAAAGCCCGAAACCAAAATTATTTTTGCTGAAACACCTACTAATCCAGGTGTAGATGTATTGGATTTAGAAGTTTTGGGTGAAATAGCTAAAAAGCACAATCTTATATTAATTATAGATAATTGTTTTGCCACGCCCTGGCTTCAGAATCCTATAAAATTCGGGGCGCATTTGGTAATACATTCGGCTACAAAATTAATAGACGGTCAGGGCCGCGTTTTGGGTGGTGTAACAGTAGGAAATGCCGATTTAATAAGGGAAATATACCTGTTCTCAAGAAATACGGGACCGGCTTTGTCGCCTTTTAACGCCTGGGTACTTTCTAAAAGTTTGGAAACTTTAGCGGTACGTTTAGATAAACATTGTGAAAACGCAGAAAAAGTTGCTCTATTCCTGGAAACCGAAGCCAATGCTGAAAATGTGAAATACCCTTTTTTAAAGTCGCATCCGCAATATGAAATTGCTAAAAAACAGATGAAAAAAGGTGGGAATATTGTTTCATTTGAGATTAAAGGAGGGATTGAAGCGGGTAGAAAGTTTATAGATGCTATAAAACTTTGTTCAAGATCGGCAAATCTTGGCGATACACGCAGTATTGTTACGCATCCAGCATCTACAACACATAGTAAATTAAGTGAAGAAGACAGGTTAGAAGCCGGGATAAAGCCAGGATTGGTAAGAGTTTCAGTAGGATTGGAACATGCAGATGATGTAATAGCAGATTTAAAACAGGCTCTAAATTCAATTTAGTTATGGTAATTTCAGCAGACATAGGGCTTTTTGATTTTTCCGTAGAGAATTCAATAATAAATGCGAAAAAGTCAATATTTAAGTATATTCGCAGTATGCTTTCTAAAAAGACTAAATACGGTATTAAAGCCCTGGCGTTTATCGCAAAAAAAGGGGATAGAAAACCGGTGCAAACTTCAGAAATCTCAAAAAGTGAAAATATCTCGCAAAAATTCCTTGAAAGCATACTTCTGGAATTGCGTAAATCGGGATTTTTGGGGTCTAAAAAAGGTAAAGGCGGTGGCTATTATTTAATCAAGGAACCGGAAGATATCCGAATGACTTCGGTAATTAGAGTACTGGAAGGTCCTATAGCGATGGTGCCCTGTGTGAGCCTAAATTATTACGAAAAGTGCGACGATTGCCCCAGTGAAGAAGCCTGTTCTGTTCATAGTTTAATGATTCAGGTTAGGGATAGCACATTAAAAGTGCTGGGCGATAACACTTTAGCTGATATTTCTGCGAAAAAATAAGAATTCAAAAATTAAATGTTAAATACTGAAATTTAGGCCTTTAATAGTTGGTCTGATAAAAAAACAAAGTTACTTTTGTTTTATAACCTACTAATCCGATAGGTTAATAGAATTTAAACGAAGAGAGTATGATACTGGATCAGGCAAAATCTAAAACCACTTATAAAAAAGACAGGACTTCAGAAAAACCCTTACGCAGTATTTTAAAAACAGTGAGTTGGAGAATTGTAGGAACCGTAGATACCATAGTTATTTCGTGGGTTCTAACAGGAGAAATTGAAACTGCACTGGCCATTGGGTCGGTAGAATTGGTCACTAAAATGATCCTGTATTTTGGCCACGAGCGGCTTTGGAATATGATAAGTTTTGGAAAAGAATAGGAATATTTTTTAGAAAAGAATATAGAGTATAGTTAGGCTCGGGCAGGGCCAAAAAATTTATAAAAGATGAAACGGTACAGCGAAAAAGAATTAAAAATCCTCAACCAGCAGTTTAAAGGAATTACGCCGGCTGAGATTGTACAGTGGGTAGTATCCAACTCGGCCAGGCCGGTGATTACCACTAATTTTAGACCTTATGAAGCTGCAATTTTACACGTAGTTTCAGAGATAGATCCGGTAATAAAAGTAATTTGGTGCGATACCGGTTACAATACTCCTCAAACTTATAAGCACGCAAAGCAGGTGATAGACCAGTTGTCACTTAATGTTAAGCTTTACACCCCAAAGCAAACCGCTGCTTATCGTGATGCACTGTTTGGAGGAATCCCCGATATTAATAATCCGCAACACGAAGAATTTACCAAACAGGTAAAACTGGAACCTTTTTTACGCGCTATGCGCCAGCAAAATCCAGATGTTTGGTTTACAAATCTTAGAAAGGGCCAAACCAGTTTTAGAGATAGTATAGATATTTTAAGCTATAGCAAAGACGGAATTTTAAAAGTGAGTCCGTTTTACCACTGGAGTGACGAAAAACTGGATGCCTATTTAGAAAAACATGAACTGCCAAACGAATTTAAATATTTTGATCCCACCAAAGTTTTAGAAAACCGTGAATGTGGCCTCCACGCTTAATGAATCCCAATGAAAAAAGAGCAGAGTTATACCGAGATGTACCGTTCAAAAATGTGTATTCGCTGCACTTAAAGGAAACTTTTTATAAAAAAATATAGGAAGTCCTTTTAAATGAAAAATCAAAAAAGGACTTTTTTATTAATACCTGTTTTTCAGGTTTCAATTTAAAAATTATCGATAATGCAAAGTTTTAGAACCGAAATAGAAAACCCAATCGTAGAGCAGGATATTCTTGATTTAGAAAAGAAAATCAGGTTGTTTCGTGAGGGAAAAGCAGATGAAGAGAAATTCCGAAGCCTTCGTTTAGCGCGTGGGGTATACGGGCAACGACAGGCGGGAGTACAAATGGTTCGAATAAAACTGCCATTTGGAAAAGTAACTTCAGAACAGCTGCACAGAATAGCCGATGTTTCTGATGAATATTCCAAAGGCCGTTTGCATATCACTACGCGCCAGGATATCCAGATTCACCACGTGAGTTTAGACAGAACACCGGAGCTTTGGGCGCAGCTGGAAAGAGATGATATCACTTTGCGTGAAGCCTGCGGAAACACGGTAAGAAACGTAACCGCTTCGCCAACCGCGGGAATTGATGTAAACGAACCTTTTGATGTTTCTCCATACGCACATGGGACTTTTCAGTTTTTCCTTCGGAATCCAATTTGCCAGGAAATGGGAAGAAAATTTAAAATTTCTTTCTCTTCTTCAGATGAAGATACTGCGCTGAGTTACATTCATGATCTTGGTTTTATCGCCAAGTTGAAAGACGGAAAACGCGGATTTAAAGTGATGCTAGGCGGCGGGCTCGGTTCCCAACCAAGACACGCTGATGAATTGTATGATTTTCTACCGGTGGAAGAAACCCTTCCTTTAATTGAGGGTGTACTTCGGGTTTTTGATCGGTACGGCGAACGTGCAAAACGATTAAAAGCAAGGATGAAATTTCTTGTAAAAGATATAGGAAAAGAGGCTTTTATGGAACTTGTAGCCGAACAAAACACGGCGCTTTCAAAAAACCATCCTAAATTTGAAGTTGAAAAATTTGAAACTGCACCGCCGCTTCAGGATGTTGAGGTGCCTGCAGTAACAATTGAAGATAAGAAGGATTTTGAAACCTGGAAAAACACCAATGTTCTTCCGCAGAAACAGGAAGGCTTATTTGCGGTTGGAATCAGGGTTCCGTTAGGGGATTTTTATACCGGTGGCGCAAGAAAACTTGCCGATTTGGTAAAGAAATACGCCGGAAATGAGATCAGACTGAGTTTAAGACAGGATATTTTAATTCGTCACGTTCGGGAAGAATTTTTGCCATTTTTCTATTCAGAATTAAAAAAACTGGGCTATGCTGATACCGGTTACGATAAAACCGTAGACATCACGGCCTGCCCCGGTACCGATACCTGTAACCTGGGGATTGCCAGTAGTACGGGAATTGCCGATGTACTGGAAGATGTTTTAAAAGAAGAGTATCCGCAGTTTATAAACGGAAAAGATATCACTATAAAAATAAGCGGTTGTATGAATGCCTGCGGGCAGCATAATATGGCGGAGATCGGTTTCCAGGGAATGTCGGTTAAAGTTGGCAAAACCGTGGCACCGGCACTTCAGGTTTTACTTGGTGGCGGAACCCTTGGGGACGGCCAGGGCCGTTTTGCTGATAAGGTGGTGAAAGTGCCCAGTAAACGCGGGCCAGAAGCTTTGCGATTCTTGCTAAACGACTTTGAAGCAAATGCCAATTCCGAAGAAAAATTTGCGGAATATTATGACAGGCAGGGCAAAACTTATTTCTATGATTTATTAAAAGAACTGGCCGATACTTCAAACCTAACAGAAAACGAATTTGTAGATTGGGGCCACGAAGAACCTTATATAAAAGCAGTAGGAGTAGGCGAATGTGCCGGCGTGGTTATAGACCTTATCGCAACACTTTTATTTGAAAGTGAAGAGAAAATTGATAACGCAAAAAGTGCACTGGAAAGAAAAGCCTGGGCCGATAGTATTTATCATTCCTATACCTCAATCGTAAATTCTGCTAAGGCTTTATTACTTGCTGAGGATGTAAAAACCAATACCCAGGCGGGAATTATTTCTCAGTTTGATGAGCTTTTTGTAGACACCGGTAAAATTGAATTATCGACTTCCTTCAAAGAATTCGCTTATCAAATGAACGAGCACGAGCCAACCGAAGCTTTTGCCAATAAATATTTAGAAGACGCGCATTTGTTTTTAAAAAGAGTGGATGCATTTAGAACAAAGGAGGTACAAAATGTATAATTCACCAAAATTAAGTGTGGTTGGTGCCGGGCCGGGAGATCCGGAACTAATCACCCTAAAGGCTTTAAATACTTTAAAAGATGCGAAAGTAGTGCTTTTTGATGCGCTTATAAACCGTGATCTTTTGGAATATGCACCGCAGGCTGAACATATTTTTGTTGGCAAACGAAAAGATAAACATAGATATTCTCAGGACGAAATAAATGAGCTTATTGTAAAATATGCCCTGGAAAGAGGTCACGTGGTTCGGTTAAAAGGAGGAGATCCTTTTATTTTCGGAAGGGGATCTGAAGAAATCAATTACGCTAAAAGTAAAGGTTTGGAAACTGCAGTTGTTTCCGGGATTACTTCTTCTATTGCGGTACCAGCCAATGTTGGAATTCCGCTAACCCAACGGGGAACTTCCGAGAGTTTTTGGGTTATAACAGGAACCACAACTCAAAAGAAACTTTCAGAAGATGTTCGGCTGGCCGCACAATCTACCGCTACGGTGGTGATACTGATGGGAATGGCGAAACTCGCTGAAATCGTGAACATTTTTAGCTACTACGGCAAAGAAGATACTCCGGTGGGGATTATTCAAAATGGAACTACCGATAATGAAAAATCTGGTTTTGGGACCATTATAAGTATAGAAAAAGTAGTTGCCGAAAAACAACTTACCGCCCCGGCAATTATCGTGATTGGCGAAGTAGTAAAAGAAAGCGGACAGCTTAAAGCAGTTTTTGAAAACGTCAAGGAGTTTGAATTTAAAAATTCCCCCATTGGGGGCTAGGGGGCCTATGGAAGAAAGAAACGAATTATACCCGGTCTTTTTAAAGGTCAATAAGCTGAATATTCTGGTCGTTGGCGGCGGACAGGTGGGACACGAAAAATTGCATTTCCTTTTTAAATCGAGTCCTAATGCTAAGGTGGAAGTGGTCGCAAAATGGTTTTTACCGGAAACAGAAGAACTGGCAAAAAAACACGGCGCAAAATTAACAAAAGGCAGGTATAGAAGAAAATACCTTAAAAACCGTCATTTTGTAATTGCGGCTACGAACGATGCAAAATTGAATAAACGAGTTTACAAACATGCCAAAAAGCGTTATTTACTGGCTAATATAGCCGATACGCCTGAACTCTGCGATTTCTATATGGGCGGCATTGTAAATAAAGGCCACGTAAAAATCGCGATTTCCACCAACGGTAAATCGCCTACCGCGGCAAAACGTTTACGGCAATTTTTTGAAGAAGTAATTCCCGAAAATGTAAACCAGATGGTAGAAAATTTAAATGAATACCGAAGTAATATAAAAGGTGATTTTGAGGCGAAAGTTGATCAAATGAATTCTATAACCGAATCTTTAAAAGTTAAAAACAAGAGTGATGATTAAAACAGATATCCTGATAATTGGGGCTGGCCCAACCGGTTTGTTTACCGTTTTTGAAGCGGGATTATTAAAACTAAAAACGCATTTAATAGACGCGCTGCCACAACCCGGCGGGCAATGTTCTGAGATTTATCCTAAAAAACCAATTTATGATATTCCGGCATTTCCTGAAATTTTAGCGGGAGATTTGGTTGGAAATCTAATGGAACAAATAAAACCTTTTGAACCAGGCTTCACTTTGGGCGAACGCGCCGAAACTTTAGAAAAACTGGACGATGGCACTTTTATAGTAACTACCAATAAAGGCACAAAACACCACGCGCCGGTGGTGGCAATTGCCGGTGGATTAGGTTCTTTTGAACCAAGAAAACCCCCAATCGCTAATATTACCGATTTTGAAGATAAAGGCGTTTCTTATTTTATTAAAGATCCGGAAGTTTACCGCGATAAAAAAGTAGTGATTGCCGGTGGAGGGGATTCTGCATTAGACTGGGCCATTTACCTGGCCGATGTTGCTGCGGAAGTTGCCCTGGTGCACCGTAGAGCAGAGTTCCGTGGCGCATTGGATTCTGTGGAAAGGGTTTCAGAATTGGCTAAACTCGGTAAGATTGAAATGATTACCAATGCTGAAGTTGTTGGCCTTAGAGGTGAAGATCAATTGGAACAGGTGGTAATTAGGCATAAAGATGAAGCCCGCGGAGAGGAATTTAAAGATGTGGATGATTTTATTCCACTTTTCGGATTGTCTCCAAAACTGGGCCCGATTGGAAGCTGGGGACTGGAAATAGAGAAAAACGCGATTAAAGTTGATAATTCTTACGATTATCAAACCAATATTCCCGGCGTTTATGCTATTGGTGATGTAAACACCTATAAAGGAAAATTAAAACTGATCCTTTCCGGTTTTCACGAAGCCGCGATTATGTGTCAAAGTGCTTACCAGCGAATTTTCCCTGATAAAAAATATGTACTTAAATACACCACCGTTGGCGGCGTGACCGGATTTGATGGTAGTAAAAAAGAAGCCAAAAAAGAAGTGGTACAGAGTATTGGCGTGTAAGCACCTGGCTCCGAAGGGGGAATTAATTAGAATAAAATACAATGATTTTTAAAGCTTATTAAGCTCCCCTCCTTTTAAGGAGGGGTGGCCTATAGGCCGGGGTGGTTAAGCCGTTGAGGTTGAACCCTTCCGTCATTCCTTCGGAATGCCACCTTCCCTTGAGAAGGGAAGGAGTTTTAAAAATTTAACGGTTTTCGGCTATAGCCTCGTGTAGGTGTTTTTCGATTCAAATTTAATCTTAATCGGTTGTGCGGTCATAAATCTTTCCATCTTTCATTATGAATTCAACGTTTTCTATTGTAGAAATAAAATCATTAATAATATCTCCTTTTACAGCTATAATATCCGCATTAGCTTGAGGCTGTATATAACCAATTTCATCTTCTTTAGTTAAATGAAAAGCTGAAATGTATGTACTGGATTGTAGTATATCTAATGGTTTCATTCCTGCTTCAAAATAATATCGAAACATGTCTGATGACGATTCTCCTCTAGATACTTTTATATCTGTATAATTATCAGAACCGGCTATAATTGGTACTCCTTTATCAATTGCCTTGTTTAGCCTATCCTTCATTATGCTTAGATAACTATCAATCCATTCAGTTTCTTCATAACCGGCAAGCTTCACATATGTATTCATATAATCCCTACTATTTTCTGTGGGTACCATATAAATTCGTTTTTCTGCCATTTTAGTAATTGTGCTATCAGCTAAATTAAAACCATGTTCAATGCCATCAACACCAGCTTCTATTGCATTCCATGCAGATTGGTTGGTAACACAATGAGCTGTTACCTTTAAATTGTAAGAGTGTGCCGTCTCAACAACAGCTTTTATTTCATCTATGGTTAGAAATGTTTTATTTGGAAGATTATCGGCACATATTTTAATTAAATCAACATTTTGGTTCACATGTTCACGAACAGCATTTTTTGCATCTTCAGGACTGGATATTATTCGATATTCTGAATCTATTATATTCTGGTGTTCAGGCAGTACACCATAAATTTGTCCTCCAGTTGCAGCTAAAATAGGCCCAGAAGCAAAAATACGGGGGCCTTCAATCGTTCCTTCGTTAATGGCATTTCGAAGGGCTACATCAAGATATAAGCCTGAATTTCCTAAATCTTTAATACTCGTTATTCCCTGGTCTAAATAACTTTTGGCTCTTTTAGAACCGCGTAGAACTCTTAAAGCATCACTTTCCATGGTTAGAGATTGTATACTATGTTCTGAAAAATCTTCGTTGGCATCTTGAGAAAAAAGAACATGGGTATGTGCATCTATTAATCCAGGAAGAACTGTATACTCGGTTAAATCAATGGCTTTGCTATTTTTAGGTAAAGATTCAAATTCTCCAACAGATATAATTTTTGTTTCTTGAATATGTATAAGCCTGTTTTTTAGCAACTTATTTTCTTTACTATCATATAATAAGCCAGCCTTGATATAAATATTATTTTCCTGCCCTATTAATCGCTCTTGTGTGGAAATAAGAATTATAAATAAAAATAGAAGGGTTTTGAACATGCGCTTTTATTTTAGTTTAAATGGATGCCAAATGTTTCGCTTATCGCCAGTGCGGGAGTAGGGGCCGCGGACTTGTCGCATTAGCTATTTTCTTTACTGGTTTCTAAATATTAATTCATAATAGAAAACTTACTATTTACAGTTAAGTATTGTTAGCAATTGACCGATTATGGAAACGAAACTGAATCTTCAAAGTTTATTATTTTTTTTCTTAACTCTCTTTCACTTGTTAGGATTCGACTTGCTGCATATGTCAATTCCCTATAATTTGATTGTATGAGACTAGGATGCTCTTTTAAATCTGTTCTTTTAAAAAATTTAATTTTTCTACATTTCTCTGAATTTAATATTTCTGATAATAGAGTTTTATCCGTTAATCCTAAACTATGTCCTAAAATATATACTTCATAATTTGGGAATTTATCTATCGCTTCCTCATTTACCTTATCGTAATTGCTATTATTTAAATAATCAAAAGTTTTGAAATACCTTAAGAACTCGTCTTCTTCTAGTTTTTTTATTTCTTGATAATCATCATTTTGATCATTTCCATATCCGAATACTATCTTTCCTGATTCAAGGTCTCCGTGAATGTGGTTTATTTTATAATTACCATTAAAGTTAATTTTTTCTACGTATGATTTCAGGGTGTTGGTATAATTAAAATTTATAAAATATACATTTCCTACGTTATTAAAGTGTCTAATTAAAAACTGTAGAATTTCATCATCATTTGTGATTTTAACTTTTCTTAGATAATTGAGGACCTCTTTTTTAATTTCGCTAAATTCCTTATTCAATATCCGTAATGGTACGTAATTAAAATCTTTCGCTGTACTTCTACTGGCCTTATTTTTAATCTCTACTAA
>Ga0207891_1001068_pt1 | contig 13973 bp, 13 predicted proteins | sample LinPmetageLP50_FD_184061 | JGI IMG/M metagenome (GOLD analysis project Ga0207891, IMG submission 184061) | Marine viral communities from the Pacific Ocean - LP-50 (SPAdes) | ecosystem: Environmental > Aquatic > Marine > Oceanic | place: Pacific Ocean | collected 2011-08-27 | reverse complement strand
CTTTTTGACAAGAAAATAAAATCATTGCGGTAAATAGCAATAATAAAATTTTTGTTGTTAGTGTTTTCATTGTTATTTTTTTTGGGTGTCTATTAATAAAACAAATAACTTCTCGTTTACCCTACCCTATGATATAAAGTTTTTTTTAGATAGCTTTATAGAAATTTGTTACCATCGTATGCAAAAAGACAAAGACGTCTGTAAAGAATCTATTTACAATCAAATATATAAAGAACAGGCAAAATCCATCTGGCGATTTTTATATTTTAAATGTGGAAATCAGGCGCAAGCCGATGATCTCGTGCAAGAAGCCTTTATCAAGTTATGGCAAAATTGTGCTAAGGTACCATTAGAAAAAGCAAAGTCTTTTTTGTACACCGTGGCCAACAATACGTTTCTAAATGAAGTTGCCCACAAAAAAGTAGTTTTAAAACATGCCAGATTACAACCAGAAAAGGTGAACAATGAATCTCCCCAATTTTTATTGGAAGAAAAACAATACCATAAAAAAGTTCAAATCGCTATTGCAAATTTAACCGAAGCCCAACGAACTGCATTCTTAATGAATAGAATTGAAGGTAAAAAATATCGGGAGATTGCAGAAATATTAGACATATCTATAAAGGCAGTAGAAAAACGAATGAGTCAAGCATTGGTATCCCTGAGACAAGAAATCGGAAATATTTAAAAAAAGGGTAGGGTTTATACCCTTACACCTGTTCTATTATTGAGAAACCCCATATTATGGAAAAAGACTACCTCTTACATAAAGTACTTAATGGCATCGCAACGCCAGATGAGATCGAAACATTGCAGCAAGACCCAACCTATAAAAGCTACTTAAAAATAGCGGAAACAGCTTCGGGTTTTGAGACACCAAGTTTTGATCAAGAGGCGAATTTTGAAAAAATTACAAACCGATTATCTTCAGAAAAGAAAATAAGTAAGACGAATCCTTTTGCCTCTTTGCTACGTATAGCTGCTGTGATTGCTGTGCTCTTAGCTGGCTATCTCTTTGTAAACAACCTTGACACAAAAGTGGAAACAGGTATTGCCGAAACAAAAACAGTTATCCTTCCCGATGATTCTCAAGTAACCCTAAATGCAGCTTCAAAAATTGCCTATAAAAAAAGGAACTGGGACAAAAAAAGGGTGATCGATCTGGAAGGTGAAGCTTATTTTAAGGTGGCAAAGGGTAAACAATTTGATGTAAAAACCCCACAAGGAACCGTAAGTGTCCTAGGAACGCAGTTTAATGTATATGCTCGCGACAACACCCTATTTGTGCAGTGCTATGAAGGTTTGGTGCAAGTTACCAACTCAGATACCCTTATTAACGTAACCGCAGGGACAAAACTAAAAATGGTTCAAGGTAAATACATTTCAAATACAACAAGTCAAAAAAGCAATCCGTCGTGGGTAAATAACGAAACAGATTTTGACAATGTAAACCTCAACACAGTTATAGAACAATTAAAACGGCATTATCCAATAATGGTAAATATAGAAGGCGTTGATACAAACCAAAACATTTCTGGAAGTTTTACGCATAAAAATCTAGATGTAGCCTTGCAAAGCATCTGTAATCCGTTAGGTTTAAGGTACACAATTAAAGATAATGAAGTAACCATATATGCTGAAGCAAAAAAATAAACAGCTCGTTTTGGGAATCGTATTCCTGCTATTCGGATTTGTGCATCAAGCCATGGCGCAGGAAACCGAAAAGCAATCGTTACAACAGATTCTTGAAACGCTAGAAACCCGCTTTGATGTTCGGTTTACCTATCCTTCTGAAGAAATTAAAATTCTTACTATTGAAGCGCCTAAAAATGAACTTTCCTTAACGCAGGCTATTGTTTACATTACTGAAAAAACAGGTTTGATCTTCAATAAAATCAATGCGCGCTATTTTACAATAGTCTCCAAAAACGAAAATTCCCGTTGCGGAAAAGTTGTTTCAATGGATACCGGCGAAGTTTTGGCCGCAGCAACGATTCAGGTTATTGATGGTTCTTTTTCTACTGTTACCAATGACCAAGGCATATTTTATATTCCGAAGAATATATCTGAAAAGAATATTCTTATTAGACATATTGGTTTAACTGAAATTATCCTCCCCATTTCCCAACTATCAAATGATTGTACCCCAATTTACCTGCAAACCGAAACAACACGGCTAGAAACTGTATTGCTTAAAAGTTATTTAGTCAAAGGGATCGATAAAGAACAAAATAGTGCGATCACTATTAATACCGAAAATTTTGGGTTACTTCCTGGTCAAATTGAAAATGACGTATTACAAATTGCACAGGCACTTCCAGGAGTAGAAAGTGTGGACGAAACTATTTCTAACATTAACATTCGGGGAGGCACCCATGCCGAAAACCTCATCCTTTGGGAGAACATCCGTATGTACCAAAGTGGTCACTTTTTTGGTCTTATCTCAGCTTTTAACCCAGATATTACCAACACCGTTACCGTCTACAAAAATGGAACTCCCGCTCGGTATAGCGAAGGGGTTTCTGGAGTGATCGATATGCGTGCAGACTCTAAAATTCCTGATAAGACTTCTGGTTCAGGAGGTGTTAATCTTTTAAATGCCAGTGCGTATGTAGCCATTCCACTTTCTGAAACACTAGGAATACAGGTGGCTGGCAGAAAGTCGCTCAATTCCCTTTTGGAAACGCCCGTTTATGATACGTATTCAAAACGTATCTTTCAAGACACAGAGATTGAAGATAATGAAACCTCAAGTAATGAAATTATAGCAGACGAGGATTTTTCCTTTTACGATCTGAGCACCAATGTTCTTTGGAAACCTTCAGAAAAAGATCATTTTTCGCTCAACTTTTTAACCATAGACAACACCTTAGATTTTACCGAAACCATCACTAACACTTCAGTATCTAAAACCAGCGAATTAAATCAACGCAGTATTGCCGGAGGGATTTCTTGGAACCACATATGGAACGACATGATAAGCACCCGTGCTTTTGGTTTTATTTCCTATTATTTACTGAAATCGAATAATAAGAATGTTTTTACCACACAGGAATTATTTCAAGAAAACGAAGTGCTGGAAAACGGAGCTAAAATTGAAACAGAAATTAAGCTTTCTCAGCAGTTTAAAATCGACGCCGGATATCATTTTACCGAAACTGGAATTTCGAATACCCAGGATGTAAATCTACCGCGGTTTCGGGATTTTGAGAAAGAAGTGTTGCGCACGCATGGTCTTTTTGCTTCGGGAGCATTTGCTTCAGAAAACAAGAAGACACATATGAATGCGGGGGTTCGGGTTAATTATTTTGCCAAGTTCAAAGAAATCTCGGTAGAGCCACGTATAAGTATCAACCAAAAGTTAGGGGCTGGTTTTTCTATTGAAACATTAGGCGAGGTAAAAACCCAAACTACGACGCAGCGCATCGATTTTGAAAGTGATTTTCTGGGTGTTGAAAAAAGAAGATGGGTATTGGCAAACAATGAGGATATTCCCATTACCGAAAGCAAACAGGTTTCACTGGGAGTATCTTACAATAAAAACCGCTGGTTTATCACACTCGATGGATTTTACAAATGGGTTGACAATATAAGTGCGATCAATCAAGGTTTTCAAAATCAGTTTCAATTTTCAAGAGCTATTGGTGGCTATAACGTAAAAGGAATAGAAGCTGTTCTAAATAAAAAAACAGATCATTTTAGTGGTTGGATTAGTTATGCATTTACAAAAAATGACTACGAATTTAGTACGCTTCAACCTTCAAAATTCTCAAACAACCTAGACATACGCCATGCTGCAACCGTAGCCGCATCGTATACAGTTAATCATTTAAAGTTGGCTACAGGTCTCAATTTCCATAGTGGAAAACCCTATACAGTTCCGCTTCCAGATGATTCCCAGTCGGTAGACCCCCAAGATCCTATCAATTTTGCAGCACCCAATGCTGAGCGGTTATCAAGTTACACCAGAATTGATTTTTCTGCGGAATATATCTGGGAGTTTTCTAACGGTGTTAACGCAAAGATAAATTTTGCAATCCTTAACGTGCTCAATGCCGAAAACGTGCTCAACAAAAGATACGCACGTATTGAAGAAGACAACGGACAAGCGAACATACGAGAGATTGAAGAAGTCTCCCTCGGATTTACCCCTAATGCTTCTATTCAGGTTTTATTTTAGAAAATTACATCCGTTCTGGCACATCGATCCCTAACAATCCGAAAGCCGTTTTAATTACGTCTGCAACTGCTTTGCTCAAGTGAATACGGAAGTTTTTCTCTTCATTATTGTCAGCGGCAAAAATGGGTACATTCTGATAAAAAGAATTAAACTCCTTAACCAAATCATAGGTGTAATTTGCAATCAATGCCGGACTGTAATTCTCTGCGGCCAATTGGATCGTTTCAGGAAACTGTTGTAGTACTTTTAGGAGTTCTTTTTCTTTTTCGTGCAACTGAAAATCGCTGTCAATCTGGGGCCCGTCGAAGGGTTGATTATTTTCTCCTTCCGAAGCTTTTCTTAAAATAGATTGGATACGCGCGTAGGTGTACTGAATAAACGGTCCTGTATTTCCTTGAAAATCGACGCTTTCTTCCGGATTAAAAAGGATGCGCTTTTTTGGATCTACTTTTAAGATATAATATTTTAAAGCACCTAGACCAATGGTGTGGTATAACTCAGTTTTTTCTTCTTCAGAAAAGGCATCAATCTTACCCAATTCTTCAGAAATTTCCCTTGCCGTTTGCGCCATTGACGCAATTAAATCATCTGCATCCACTACCGTACCTTCTCGGCTTTTCATCTTTCCGCTAGGGAGATCTACCATTCCATAGCTTAAATGATAAAGATTTTCAGCCCATTCAAAACCAAGTTTTTTAAGGATTAAAAACAGTACTTGAAAATGGTATTCTTGCTCATTACCCACAGTGTAGATCATTCCATTTACATCTGGAAAATCTTTCACACGCTGTATAGCAGTTCCTATATCTTGCGTCATGTATACCGCGGTACCATCACTTCGCAATACTATTTTTTCATCCAGTCCTTCGGCCGTTAAGTCACACCACACAGAGCCATCCTCTTTTTTAATGAAAACTCCTTTTTTAAGGCCTTCGGCTACAAATTCTTTTCCTAATAAATAGGTTTCGCTTTCATAATAAAGCTGGTCAAAATCTACGCCAATCGTTTTATATGTTTCAGCAAATCCAGCATACACCCAAGCATTCATTTTCTCCCACAAGGCAACTACTTTCGTATCTCCCGCTTCCCATTTTTGCAACATTTCTTGGGCAGCAAGCAACGATGGAGCTTGTGCTTTTGCCTCATCTTCGGTCTTTCCTTTTGCAATTAATGTTGCGATTTCCTTTTTATATTCTTGATCAAAACGCACATAGTAATTTCCCACTAATTTATCCCCCTTCAAACCAGTAATTTCGGGCGTTTCACCGTTTCCATACTGTTCCCAAGCCAACATGCTCTTGCAGATATGGATACCACGGTCATTGATAATTTGTGTTTTATATACTTTTTTTCCGCTGGCTTTTACAATTTCGGCTACGCTGTACCCTAATAAATTGTTCCGAATGTGCCCTAAATGCAAAGGCTTGTTTGTATTGGGCGAGGAATACTCGACCATTACAGCATCGTTACTTTCAGGATTTTTTCCGAAGGAAGAAAAATCGGTCACATTAGCGAAAAAGTCTAAATAATACGCATCGCTCAGCACCAGATTTAAAAACCCTTTGACCACATTAAATTTTGAAACCGCTGTGATATGTTCCACAAGATAATTTCCAATGGCTTCCCCTATCATCACTGGATTTCCCTTGATAGCGCGCAACATTGGGAATATTACTACGGTTATATCACCTTCAAAATCCTTGCGTGTCGCTTGAAACTCCACATTTTCTAAAGTGACATCGTAAACAGCAGCAACTGCCGCTTTAATTTTTTCTGAGAGGGTTTCTTGTAAAGTCATGGTTGTATTTAAAACCGCAAAGATACTAGAAATTTTAGGGTTAGCTAAAGCGTAAATCGTATCTTTAAAAGAAAAAAATGCTTGTTAACGTATCCTATAATAACAAAAAGATAAGTCGGCAAATCGATGAATTAGTAGGAAAACCGTTTTCCCTAAAAGAGCGCTTAAAAATGCGTGGAATAGGTTCTACAAAACTGATTATTACTGAAACCAGCGTACAAATAAACAATTTGCTCATCTTAGACAGCAACCGAAATCAATGTAATATCGAGATGCGCCCCAAGGGTATTATTGTTGGTTTTAGGTCCCTTTTAGAAAGCTATGCACTCATAATACCCTATTATAAATTGGTGCTCTACAAGGGCAAGGCAGAAGAATACGCTATTTACAGAGATTCCTATTTTATTAAAATAGAAGCCCGAAAAAAAGATACAGGCATTCATAAGTTTATGCAAAAAATACTGGCTGCGAAGGCGTCTGCCAGCCCTACCCGATTGGAAGATTTGTAGTTTGGGTGGTTTGGGAGCGGTTGAGCTATGAAAAGTACGGGAGCAAACTAACGTTTGCTTTCCCACACGACTTAGCGAAATATTTTGGTTTTGTTTTTTCTTTCCTCGTCCAAAGCGAAAGACCAAAGATTTCGTGGCCTCTTAAAAACACGAAAACCTTTCGATAAAGCCCTGCTGTATAGTTGTGCTGTGCTTTTGTTAGTTTGTTTTTCTATACTCTTCTATTGCTTTTATGATTTCATCGCCTTTTTCAATTAGATCATAACGATACTTACTTGCTGTTTGTGTTACTAATTCATATCGAAACAAAATATATAAAAGCTCATCATTTTCCATAATTTTTAGAAAATCAAAATCTGGATTATTATATTCAGTTGTAGTTTTGTATCTGTTTTTCCGAAATGTTTTCCAAACTGTTCTAAAATATCCATTTCCAGCCGTTGTCATTTCCATGTTTTCTACCGCAGCGCCTTCTTTTATTTCAAATTTATTTAGAATGCTAGAAAATCGTAAGTACGATTTGATAAGGTCTCTAATGGTTTCCATCTGTTCGAGTTCAAATGCAGGAGATGTTATAACCTTATCAATTCCGCTTCGATTGATTTCAAAATATTTTTCAGAAAGTACAGGGTAAAGTTTAGCAACAAATTCATTTTCGTTGACCTGAGCTTGATTTTCATAAGTATCGATCAATAGACCAGCTCCATTTGACACTTCGTCCCTTCTTTCAATCAGATTTAATAGCTGAAGTTTATTACTTTTCAAGTCTTCAATTAAGTTTTGAAAATTACCTACCATCTTGTTTTGAGCTTGATGCTTCTCATTCCAATTATTAATTTGTAGCGCAATTAATATTCCAATAACAACAAGTATAATTTCTCCGATTGCATATTTAAAATACTTTCCAGTTTTTCCTTCTGATAGTAGATTCTGTCTTATTTTTCTAAAGAATTTTATCATTGGTTATTGGTTGGTCATAATGAAGGCTAACAGATTTGTATATGGCTCGTAGCTTGCAAATTAGCGATAAATTTTCGGTTAAGCACGAGCTGAATTTTTTAATCTCCCGCCCGAATGTTCTTTTTGGTATGGGCGAGTCTTATTACCTTTTTTCTCAATAAGCCCAATTAAAAAATTTGGCGGACTTGCAAATCCATCTTAACTTCGATCGAGCAACTAATTAGCTATTAAATATATATATTATTGTACGCAGTTTTTTATTCGCTGTAAATTGTCAGTTCGACCTCTCTTTTACGGTGTTCTAAAACGATTACTTTATCGTCTTTTTCCCATTTTTTTTCAGCTCCATTTTCGTCAGTCTTAAAACTGCTGGGTTCTCCTAATTTTCCTTTAAGATAATCTGAAATCCAATCAAATTTTTGCTTGTAAATTTTCTCTTCTTTTCCTTCATTGGCCATTTCAGCAACAATATCTTCAATATCTTGAATTTTGTTTCTGTTTTTTCCCCACTCAAAATTTACTAACTCTATTTTCTTGTTGTCTGTCGAGTAGTAATATATTGTTATTAGACTTAATTTGTCACTCTCAATTTTTCGGTAAATTCTTGGCGTCTCAACATTCCGACCATCAAGCCTATAAGTTGAAATTTTATGCTTTTGGGTAATGTCTGTTGCATTTATCTCCTGCTCAACTTTATCTATTTGGTCTAAAGTAAATACGCCAAAATTTGAATAATAATTTTCAAATGTATTTTCAAACCAATCATTCATTTTCTTTTCGCCAAATACTGGTTCTTGATAAAGATTTTTGAAGTTGATTACATTAACTTTATTGTGTTTGATTTCTATAATACCATAAACATTATCCTTGTCCGTTCTAAATTGAATAGATTGAAAGCTATTGTTTTGAATTGGGTTTCTGGTGTCATAATACCAATGAAAAGGTTTGATTTCAGATTTGAATGTATGTATTGGAACCAATTTTTTGTTTTCTACTGTTCCAATTTTTGTAGATATACTGTCTTTGTATAAATGGTAGAGTTTGTCGTTAGAAATGAATGATGTTGCTAACGAAAATGTCGGATTGAAATAGTCGTCATTTTCATACTCAAATATTTTTTCTGCTCCATTTGTCGAATAATTGCCTTCTCTATGGAACCCTTCATCAAGAACTGCTTTCTGATAGTTATAAGGTTCTTCGCTTTTATCCAATTTTTTAGGGTTTTCAATTTTTAAAATTGATTTCCCTGCGGTTAAATAATACGTATTGTTTAATTTATTTACGATTGGTGTTGTAGCGCCAATCTCAAATTGTTGGCTCGTTTGCTTGTCTTTAAACCAAGTTACGCCACCCCATTCTCCAAAATCGAGAGAATAAACTGAATAATCTTTATCATCGTAATATAAGTCAATTCCTTTTTTAGTTTCTATCCAAGTATTACTTATTTGGTCAAGATAAAAAGTGTTATGGTCGTAATATTCCGTTGTGAAAATTGTGTCGTTCTTCATATACAAATCGTAATAAAAGGTTTGAAGTTTTTGAGGAACATCAATTTGAGATTTGATTTGACCGTCTTTATCAAAAATGTAAAATTGGTGGTTAGAACCTGAACTAAATTTGTCATTATCAGTTTTGAAATAACAATAAAAATTATCGTTGTATGTTAACCAAGGTCCTGGACTTCCGGGAATATTTATTTCAATGTTTTTATTGTGCACATTGAAGTCTTGTGATTGACAAGATGTTATTATTAAAGTTAATATTATTAATTGAATTACGATTTTCATAAATTATACACAACCGGCTCCGTATATGAAAAGTAGCGCTGAAAATAAGCGGTTTCTTTTCGGATTAAACACAAGCCGAATTTTTAAATTTTACTATTTATCTTTTTGTTGGAAATCGTCAAATTTAAAAATTTGGCGACTTTCCGAAAATGTACAAACCTTAGTATTAGCAATGACTTGCGCTATTTTTTATATACATTGTTGCCATTAGTACTTTCTGCGTTATTATTATCAGTTTATGTTTTAATCAACAAAAGTTTCTCGGATAATATCTTTACATTTCTGTATTTCAGAATTCGATAATTGGTCAAACGTTTTTAATATTCGAGATTTGTCTATTGTCCGAATTTGGTCGATTGCAATCATTCCCTTTTTTCCGTTATGTTTTACTCTAATTCTTGTTGGATAGTTTTTCGAGTTCGTTGTCATTGGTGCAACTATAATTGTCCTCAAAAACTTATTAATTTCGTTTGGTGAAATAATTACACAAGGTCTCGTTTTTTTAATTTCGCTACCAATTGTTGGGTCAAGATTTACGAGTACGATTGAATACTGTTCTAATTCCATTCCTCAAAATTTTCGTCCTCGAATATATCATTAAATAATAATCGGTCATCATTATTCTCACGCATTTCTTCAAATGCTTTTTCCCAGTTTTTTCTCGGACTACTGATTGGTCTAAGGATTATTTGTCCTTTTTCCAAAATCATTTCGACTTTGTCTTTTATGTTATACTTTTCCAAAACAGTCTTGCTTAAACGCAGACCTTTAGAATTTCCGATTTTTATAATTGCCGTTTCCATAATTTTATATTTGTAATTACAAAGTTAGTACAAATTATTTAATCCGCAATGTTTTTTCGTATTAATGGCAACTAGTTATATCATCATATTCTAATAAATTACAAACAACTAGATAATTTCTTTTACGCTACCTCCTATTCTTTAAAAAAGCACCTGCAATCAAAGCTAACACACCAAGTCCTATCATGGCGAGCGTTTGATTACTCAATCCTTCTTTTGCATTTACTTGCAACGGACCAATATCTAAAACCTCCTGCGGAACAAATGCCTGATACAGGCCGGCGATAATAAGAACAATACCTACTAGCATTAAAATAATTTTTAAAATTTTCATTGGGTTGCTGTTTTGTGGTACTAAAATAGAAAATAAAAGGTTCGTTTTTATGAATTCAGTAATTATTCACCTTTTGCAAGGCTAAAAAAACCCGTACATTTGTGTAAAACAAAGTGCCATGTTAAAAGCGGGAGTACTGGGTGCAGGTCACCTTGGTAAAATTCATTTAAAGTTACTGCAACAATCTGAAAAGTATCAACTAGTAGGCTTCTACGACGCCAATAAAGCGGCTTCCAAAGAAATTGAAAAAGAATTCGGTTATAAATCGTTTGACACCATGGAGGCTTTGATCGATGCTTGCGATATGGTCGATGTGGTGACCCCAACGGTGTACCATTTTGAGTGTGCCGAAAAAGTGGTGAAAGCGGGCAAACACCTCTTTATAGAAAAACCCATTACCCATACGGTAGCCGAAGCAGACACGCTGCGCGATCTGGCGAAACAATACGGTGTTCGTGGTCAAGTGGGACAGGTGGAGCGTTTTAACCCTGCCTTTATGGCCGTGAGCCATATGATTGAAAACCCCATGTTTATTGAAGCACACCGCTTATCTGAATTTAATCCTAGAGGCACCGATGTTTCGGTGGTTTTAGATTTGATGATCCATGATATAGACGCTATTTTAAGTGTTGTAAAATCGAAGGTAAAAAACGTATATGCCAGTGGTGTTTCAGTAATAAGTGAAACACCAGATATTGCCAATGCCCGTATTGAATTTGAAAACGGCTGTGTTGCGAACTTAACGGCGAGCAGGATTTCGATGAAAAAAATGCGGAAGGCTCGATTTTTTCAGAAAGACGCCTACATCTCTGTAGATTTTTTAGACAAGAAATGTGAAGTGGTTAAAATGAAAGATGCGCCCAAAGAGCCAGATGATTTTGCCATGATTTTGACCAATGCAGAAGGGGTAAAAAAACAAATCTATTTTGACAATCCTGAAGTAGATGGCAACAATGCCATACTGGATGAACTCAATAGTTTTGCAGATGCCATAAATGAAGATAAAATACCGGTAGTTCCCCTTTCTCAAGGAGCGGATGCGTTGCGGGTGGCGATGCGAATTATAGAAAACTTTAAATTAATATAAAAAGATGCCCGAAAACTCGGGAAGAAAAATAAATTTTTCATGAAAAACATAGCAGTAATAGGTGCAGGTACGATGGGTAATGGAATTGCCCATACGTTTGCACAACACGATTATAAAGTGCAACTCATAGATCTTTCTGAAGATTCACTTAAAAAAGGAATGGCAACGATAGAAAAAAACCTTGACAGGATGGTTGCCAAAGAAAAAATAACCGAAGAAGACAAAACACGCACCCTTAAAAACATTACTACCTATACAGATCTTGAAGGTGGAGTAGAATACGCGAGCTTAGTAGTAGAAGCAGCGACCGAAAATCTGGACTTAAAACTGAAGATTTTTAGAGATCTTGAAAAATTTTGTTCCGACGATACGATCTTGGCGAGCAATACCTCATCCATATCGATCACACAGATCGCGGCAGTGACCTCGCGACCTGAAATGGTTATTGGGATGCATTTTATGAATCCGGTGCCTGTTATGAAGCTGGTAGAGATCATTAAAGGCTATAGCACGAGCAATGAAACCTATAAAACGGTTGAAGAACTTTCTAAAAAACTGAACAAAGTACCCGTAGAGGTAAACGACTATCCTGGATTTGTGGCAAACCGAATTTTAATGCCAATGATCAATGAAGCCATAGAAACACTATACAACGGTGTGGCTGGTGTAACAGAAATTGATACGGTGATGAAACTCGGAATGGCACACCCAATGGGACCATTACAGCTCGCAGATTTTATCGGGTTGGATGTCTGTCTATCGATTTTGAATGTGATGTACGATGGCTTTAAAAACCCAAAATACGCGCCCTGCCCTTTACTCGTAAACATGGTAATGGCTGGTAAAATGGGTATTAAGAGTGGTGAAGGTTTTTATGATTATTCAGAAAACAAGCGAGCAGAAGTAGTTGCTAAAATGTTTCAGTAAAATTATAGATGATGCGTAGCATTTTAATTGCCATCCTGTTTTTAGCTTTTACTTCTCATGTCATGGCATGTACCTGTGTAAAAGAAAAAATGTCTTTTAGAAAACAAGTGAAAACTGAATTTTCAAAAAATGACCTTGTTTTTACAGGAAATGTAATCGCTAAAAAGATCCTTCGGGAATCGACCGAATACGAATCTTCTGCAGATCCTGTAGTTTATACTTTTGAAGTATTAAATCCCTTTAAAGGCACTTCTGAAAACACTACTATTGAAGTTGTTTCAGTAAGAGATGGTGCCAGTTGCGGGTTTACTTTTGAAATAGGAAAAACGTATTTGGTCTATGCCAAGGCAACCGACTACTATTCGCAGCATAAAAATATAGAAACAGATTTTTCCACAGGAATATGTCATAGAAATAACGAAATCAATCGCGCAAAAAGTCGGGAAATACGAATTTTGAAACGAAAATCCCACTAAACCAGCATACTGAAAATGCCAAAAATAATTCCTTTTAAAGCAGTACGACCTACACGTGACAAAGTGAGTTTACTTGCCGCACGCTCTTATGACAGCTATTCTGCCGCACAGGTAGAAAGCAGGCTACGGGATAATCCATTTTCTTTTTTACATATTGTTAATCCTGGTTATAAGTATGATAAAGTCATTTCGGGGAAAGAGCGCTACTCGTTAGTACGAAATAGGTATCAGGAATTTAAAGACGACGGCATCTTTATGCAGGATACCAAACCGTCTTTTTATGTCTATAAAATTGTAAATAGGGATGGGTTAGAATTTAATGGAATCGTCGCAGCAGCAAGCGTCCAGGATTATGAAGACGATGTAATAAAGAAACATGAGGACACCATTCAATACCGAGAAGTAATTTTTAAAGAGTACCTAAAAACGGTAGGTTTTAATGCAGAAGCCGTACTCCTTACCTATCCAGATGATGATGATCTGGCTGCCATTATAGAAAAAGTAATGGAGGAGCGATCTGAATATGAATTTACAACCACCTATCGTGACACCCATTATGTATGGAAGGTTGACGATACTATCATCGTGGAAAAAATAGAGTCGCTTTTCGCCCATATGAAAACACTCTACATCGCAGATGGTCACCACCGTTCTTCTTCTTCTTATTTGCTCGCAAAAGACAAAAAAGCTGAAAATAAAAACCACACAGGAACTGAACCCTATAACTATTTTATGAGCTATCTTATTCCTGAAAGTGATCTTAAAATTTATGAATTCAATCGCCTGTTGCAAGATCTTAACGGCTTATCAAAAGAAGAATTTCTAATTAAATTAGATGCTATTTATCGCATTGAAAACCGCGGACAGGAATATTATAAGCCTTCAAAAAAACATCATTTTAGCATGTACCTTGACGGCTCGTTCTACTCATTATACCTTCGGAAAGATTATAAATTTGAAAATGCGCTGGACGAACTGGACGCTCAAATTTTATATGAAACTGTTCTCAAACCCATCTTAGGAATAACAGATGCAAGAAACGACACCAGGCTTGATTATTCGCATGGAAAAAATGATCTGGCCTATGTAAAAATGGTGGTAGATAAAGGCGA
>Ga0207891_1001066_pt1 | contig 14000 bp, 14 predicted proteins | sample LinPmetageLP50_FD_184061 | JGI IMG/M metagenome (GOLD analysis project Ga0207891, IMG submission 184061) | Marine viral communities from the Pacific Ocean - LP-50 (SPAdes) | ecosystem: Environmental > Aquatic > Marine > Oceanic | place: Pacific Ocean | collected 2011-08-27 | reverse complement strand
TTGATTGAGGTTGATAAGGAAATATCGAAGAGAGTTATTGAAATTAAGAGATATGATCTACGCAAGATGAATAGAGGTAATAAGTGATTTAAATGTCTGATATTTTTTCCAAATCGAAGCGGTCTGAAATAATGGCTAAAATTTCCAGAAAAAATACTAAACCGGAAGTTATGGTGCGTTCTTTTTTATTTAGAAACGGATTTAGATTTCTAAAAAACGATAAACGCTACCCAGGAAAACCAGATATGGTCTTACCAAGATATAAAACAGTTATTTTTATTCACGGATGTTTTTGATACGGACACAACTGTAAGGCCGGAAAAATTCCGGCTACCAATTTTGATTTCTGGAAAAATAAAATCTCAAATAATAAGAAAAGAGATGAGCGAAACATTTCCGAATTAAAAGAGAAAGAGGGAGCGTTAATATTATCTGGCTATGCGAATTGAAAAACAGGTATCTCCGGGATGAATGTTTAAAAGAATTACTACGTAAAGTCGTTAGGGTCTTTAGGGGTTAACCTCTAACTTTTCAAGTAGTTTATTTCACTAAAATATGAAGATATTCGGTAGTCTTATCAAATTTATGATTTCTATTTTCTGTTTTATCGGCCTTGAATCTTTGATAACTTTTAGAAGCAAGCTGGTAATGCCCATATTTTTGCATTATTTTTTCAATATTTTTTTGAGGCATAAGTCCCTCATTATTATAACTTAAAAAAATATACCTGAAATTCGACTTTTCAATCAACTCTTCGAAAGCCTCTTCTACTTTAACTTTACTGCAGTAATCGGATTTTATATAATCTCTTAAACCTGTTTTTCCTTTAGGAATAAAATTGTCATACAGGGCAATTGTATTCAGTAAATGATAATTAGCTCCATACTGTCTAGCATTATAAGGCGGATCCAGATAGAGTATATCTCCTTCAATATGAGAAATTAGATTATTACTGTCTTCATTATAAACCTCGTGTTCGTTGCCATTTAATTGGAAATTAGCCGGAAGTAGAACAATTTCTTTCTGGGCAGACTTTTTTAATTTTTTCAGGTAGGCCCCATAAACAGAAGCAGTATTAGCAACTTTATCTGCACTTTCTAGCAAACTGGCTAATAAGAAAAAATATGTTGATTCATCAATTTGCTCTTTATTCCTCCAGGTTTCTATCTGCATCCTAATTGCATCAATTTTCTTTCCATTTATATCAGAAAAATACTGTCGTTCTGCCTTATCACCTGAACAATAGTTTTTATAAATAAAGCCTTCCAGTGGTTCAATTTCATTTAATTCTTTAAGCAAATCACTGTGTCCAGGTATTGACAAATAATTACCTATATAGTTACGATTAAGTACATAACTATAGTACTCCAAATCATTACTAATCACTTTTTTTACAAGTGGTTTGAAATTTCGACCCACTATTCCAGTACCCGCAAATAAATCACAGAAAGTTAGGCTAGAAAGATCGGAACCCACAACATCCTGAACATTTTTCGCAATAAAGGGAATTAATTTATTTTTTGAGCCGATATAATTCATTAAAGGTGATTTTGAAGAATGCAAATATATAATTTATTAGTACGGCAATGCATAGGAATACTATCTAAGGATCTTTGTAAGACATTTTAATTTATTTGTAAGAAATGTAGAATGCACGTATACTTGATCTTATTTAGAAACTCATTTGAGTAAACTTTTTTCAATGAATAATGAAACTTTCGGAATTACATTTCAATACGCTATTTGCAAAGAATACAACTTATCAAATCAAATAGCTCCTAAAAGAATTTCTGAGGATATTCTATTAAAAATAGAAGAATCGGGCATTATTAAAGAGCTTTTTGAAAAAGCTACCCCGGTTGAATTTCTTACTTATTCAAAGAAATACACTTCCGAATTTGTAAAAAAATGCCCGCATAATTTTTTACTGTCAGATGGACAAACATTCTCCATTAGAACTTTCGGGAAAAAGAATAAAAAGTTTGCTCCAAAAGTAGTTGGGCAAGCTGGAGATATAACATTTAACCATTTTTTTGGTGATCTCGCAGGCGAATTAATAGATAGAGAAAATTTTAAGACTTTCTGTTTATCAAAAGTACACGAAATTCTTCCTATTCTTATTGATTATGCCCTAATTAGTGATGAAACAGCCTGGATATACATAGATGGGAACGAAAATCTGACCTTTAAAATGATTCCCCGGGAGGATTTACCGGAGTTGACCTTTGAAAGAAAAGATTTCTCCTTTACGAAGGATACAGTCGCTGCCTGGAATGAAACGACTACTGCGAAGTACAAGGGTAAAACCATTATTGAGTTTCAATTGCATACTAATAGAAGTGGTTATAAAATTAGGCTAGATCGAGAGAATTTCCCATCTCTGTTGATGGTGGAAAAGATTTTAAATAATGCCGTTATTGGCGATTCGGCAGAATTGGCGATTTGTGAAAATTTTTTACTGGATCCCGGAGTTGACAATGACAGGCTAAAGAATAATTCCAATTCGCTAGTGGTTAGTTTATTTAAAAAACATTATAAAACGAATGAAGAAGCACTTTTTCCATATAAGCCAGTAAAGTATGGTGGAACAGCTGCCAGAATAAGAGGAGGTAATAGCAAAAGTGGCGTAGATTTTATTCTTGGAGCCGGAAAATCTCTTTCTTTGAAAACCAATAAAAATAAAAATGCAAAAGTTTGCCCACCAGAAGTAGGCCAGCCCTCCCCTAAAACCTTTGATTATTATTTCGCTGCAAAAGGGTGGTACGAAGGTAATATGGATGGTAGTAAGTTTAGAGAGATCGTGCTGGATAGGGTTATACTAGCAGATTTATTATCGGAGTATTTAAAACATTTGAATGAATGTGATTATTTATTATGGTCAGTTTACAATGAAGGAAGTAATATAAATTCACAATTAGTTGAGAAAAAGTTTTTTAAAGACTGGCTCTTCACTCCTGAAGCACTTGAATATTCTAATAATTTCCAAGATAAAAACAGTGTTACCATCCGTTATGGCAAAATTAGTCTTGGTGAATTTCAGATTCATTCTGCTCGAAATTCCTTAAAATTTAGATTTCATTTTGGAAACTTAGTTTCTATAATTGACCCTGAAAAAATTAAAACAAAATAACCTCATTGTAAAATTGGTTCTGTTAGACAGACCGCAGTTTCTTTTATTCTGGCCCTTTCGTCACAAATGATTAAGGCAATGAATTTGTTACCAGCCTTTAGCTCGTTAATACTTTAAACTGTAAAAAGGTAGGTAACTTACATGAATTTTGATTTACAAAGTCCTTTTTGGTAAGGGCACGTAAATTTTAATTTCTTCCATTAGCCTCTCCAGTTTGTTATATATAGCCAAGATCTTCATTATCGTATAAATATTCTTCAATATCTAAATCCCAAAAATAATCACGAAGGATCACTATCTTTCTTAAGAATGGCATTTTTGATCCATCCTCCAGCTGTTTAAGGAAAATTAATGGACGATGTCGTTCAAGTAATTTATCGATTATCTCTTTCCTGAATTCCTCTTGCTCTGGTATTTCTTTAATTGGTTCTATATGCTTCATAGCCTACTTAAAAAATTTACAAAATTGATAGAAATTATTTTCTAAGTTGTACTAGGTTTAAGAATAAAGATAGAAAAGGCCATTTAACTCCCATTTTCTCTAGCGTTCAAAATCCCTCGTAACACGTTCATATCGTGACTAACTTTATTTTCCAAAACCCGGGCATAAATTTGAGTAGTTGAAAGCTTTGTATGTCCCAACATTTTTGAAACAGTTTCTATAGGCACTCCATTACTAAGGGTTACTGTTGTGGCAAAGGTATGTCTGGCCATATGGAAGGTCAGGTTTTTTTTAATTCCACCAACCAATGCAACTTCTTTTAAAAACACATTAAGCTTCTCGTTGGTCAGGCAGGGTAAAAGTGTCTCGGTAACTTCGGTAATCGGGTGACCTTGGTATTTCTCAAGGATTTGTAAAGCAGTATCCAAGAGTGGTACCTTAACAGTAGTATTGGTCTTTTGGCGAGTGTAAATAATCCATTGATTACCATCCATTCCCAAAACAATATTGTCTTTTGTTAGCTTTATTAAATCAGTATAACTAATTCCTGTATAGCTACTAAAGACAAACATATCCCTAACACGGTCTAAGCGATCTATGGGCATAACTGCTGTTTCTAAGTTTGATAATTCTATCTCCGACAGAAATTCCCGTTCGTTTTTCTCAAAAGTGGTTTTCCACCTACGGAACGGATCGTTATCGAGCCATTCCAGGTTGTAACCTAAAGTGACAATTTTCCGCAGTCTTTGAATGTGCTTCATCACCGTATTATGACTCATGGCCTTAGGATGGCCTTTAGGATAATAGGAGGAGAGAAATACTTCAAAGTCACTTATAAACTCATAGTTGAGTTTACTTAAATATACATCGGTAGTCTTTAATTTGCTACTGAGGAATTTATTTACATACCTTTCGGTAACACCAAAATTTCGAATAGAGCCTTTAGCCAAGGTATTCTCAATCTTACCCCGATGGTAAGTAAACAATTCCTGAAGGCTTTTTTGATTTCCTAATTCTTCGCCTAAATATCTGGATTTTACTAAATCGGTGGTTATGAACTCCCCTTCATATTTCAGGTCCTGGTAAATTTGAAATAATCGACCATTGGCTTCGTCGAGGAAGTTATTGATGTCTTTAACTTTAGAAGAATTTCCGTTAAGTCGTCTGGTTTTAGAATTCCAAAGATCTACGGGAACCTTACGTTTTAGACTAATGTTCAGCCTTTTTTTGTTTATGGTCACACGAACATAAACCAGACATTGATTGTTTGTTGCTTTTTTCTGGTTGATCCAGAAAATAACAGAAAAAGTTTTTGAAGAGCGCATAGTGGTCGTCTTTAAATTAATAATTCAGTTCAGACGAAAGTCAATCCAGCTATACCTTGTTCTTTCAAAAATACACCTTTAGGTGTACTATTTAATTTAGAGGTGTATTTTAACGAACAAATAATATCAAATCAGTTCAAATGATATGATCCTCTAAAAACTTCAAAACCACGCTAATCCTAAGATTTGCGTGGTTTTGGTAAGATTTGTTAATCTTAAAAGTGACCTTGCCAGGATTCAAACCTGGAACCTCCTGAGCCGTAATCAGGTGCGCTATTCAGTTGCGCCACAAGGCCATTAAAATATCACTTTTCCTAGGTGGTTAAGCGGCTGCAAATATATTATTATTTTTATAATCTGAAAAGAATCTTCAAGTTTTTTGATCTAAATTATCTCTGCACTTAATCCCTCTTCCAGTAATTTTGAACATCTGGGTTTTAAATCATCAAAAGAACCGGTTTTCACAATACATTTTCCTTTGTAATGAACCAGGATAGCGCATTGTTCTGCCTGCACAGGAGTATGCTCGCAGGCATAGATTAAAGTTTCTATTACGTGATCAAAAGTATTGTAATCGTCATTATAAAGTACGATCTCATTCTCCTTCTGCGTAGTGGTCTTTACTTCTTCTAATACTTCTTCTTTAGTACTCATCGTCATTTACAATTTTAAAGCTTCAAAGATACAAATTATCTATAAAATGCTTACACTGAAAACTTTACAGCAACCCAATTACTTCGTTCAATATGTTCTATATAATTTAAACCTAATTTCTGGCAGGCTTCTTTTATCACCGGGATATCCTCTTCGTAAAATCCGCTTAAAAAAAGATTTCCGCCTGTTTTAAGGCAATCTTTATAAATTGGAAGATCCCTAAGTAAAATATTACGATTAATATTAGCGAGGATCATATCATATTTTCTATCCTGTAGTAATTCGGCGCCGCCCTCTTCAACATTAATATTATCGCAATCATTCCTACCCACATTTTCCAGGGTGTTTTGGTAACACCAATTATCAATATCTATGGCATCTACAAACTTTGCCCCTTTCATACTTGCCAGAATCGCTAAAACGCCAGTTCCGCAGCCCATATCCAGAACCGCTTTATCATTCCAGTCGTTTTTTAAAATATGCTGAATCATCATATGTGTGGTAGCGTGATGCCCGGTCCCGAAAGACATCTTTGGCTCAATCACGATATCAAATTCAGTATCGAGTTCTGGATGAAATGGCGCCCTAACACTACAAATATCGTCTACCATAATGGGGCTGAAATTCTTTTCCCATTCTTCATTCCAGTTTACCTGCTCAATTTCTCCTTTGGAATAGGTAATTTCAAATTCATCAGATTGTAAAATATGAACCCCTGCCAAAAGATCATCTTCATATTCTTCGGCAGGGATATAGGCTGTAAGCCCGTCTTCTTCTTCCACAAAACTCTCAAAACCCAAATAGCCAAGCTCTGCCACCAGTATTTCTGAAGCAGGCTGAAGCGGCTCTATTTTAAACTTGAATTCGAGATAATTAGAAGACATATTAAAAGGCGTTTATAATTTCAACAAAATCTACAGCTTTAAGGCTGGCACCACCAATAAGTCCGCCGTCTACATCTTCTTTTGCAAAGATCTCTTTAGCGTTCGCAGGTTTTACACTTCCTCCATAAAGGATAGAAACATTTTGTGCGATTTCATCATTAAATTTTTCTGAAATATTCTTTCTGATAAAAGCATGCATTTCCTGTGCTTGCTCTGGAGAAGCAGTTTCTCCCGTTCCAATAGCCCAAACCGGCTCGTAAGCCAATACCACATTTTTCCAATCTGAATCTGAAATCTGGTATAAACTCTCCTGAAGCTGTTTCGCTACAAGATCAAAATGTTTATCGCTCTTTCTATCGGCAAGTTCTTCTCCAAAACAAAAGATAATTCTCATCTCGTTTTTAAGGGCGGCATTTACTTTTTCAGCAAGTATATCATTAGTTTCTCCAAAATGCGCACGCCGCTCACTATGGCCTAAAATTACGGTATCTACACCAATACTTTTAAGCATTTTTGCCGAAACTTCTCCTGTATAAGCTCCATTTTCTGCCTGGTGCATATTTTGCGCCACAACCTGTACCGGGGTATCTTTTAAACCCTGAAAAGCCGAATATAAATTAGTAAAAGCGGGTGCCACCATAACTTCGGCTTGCGGCTCCTTTACCAATTGCATTTTTAAATGTGAAAGCAGTTCTTGCGTTTCAGCAAGATCGTTATTCATTTTCCAGTTTCCGGCTACTATTTTTTTTCTCATAATTTCTTAGTTGATTTTATTTATTTCCGCGGAAAAAATCCGCACATCTACAAATATATTGATAAGAATAAACATAGCTGCGCCCAAGCCGAATGAAGATTGGCTTTTTACCAATATTTTAAAAAAACTTAAGGATGATTTATAATTTTATATCCTCAGCATCAAACCAATGCTTTTTCTGGGTAATTGTGCCGCTCTCTAAAACTAAAAGTCCTGGGTTAGACCTTACAATTGTCTGTAAAACTTTTTTATCTACCTGGTAAAATTCAAAATCTAGTTTGAATTTATTGATAATTTTTTCCTGATCTGCATCATTTGAAGCAGTTAAACCAACTACGTTATAACCCTTTTCATCAGCTTCGGCCGCAAGTTTTTGAATAGCTATAAATCCTTCCTGCTCGGTATGCGAGAGATCATAGGCAACCACCAGAAAAAGCTTTTCGGCATTAAGAATTTGACTGGTCATAACCTCGCCATCTTTTTCTATTTCAAAATCCTGAATTGGTGGCACATAACCTTCTTCTACCATAGTAGTTTGCACTTCAACAAATTCACCTTCCTGGTTGGGATAACTTCCATCGGTAGTTACGTTTACCTCTTCGCCATTATGAAGAAACGTCCATTCGTATTCATAAACCGCTTTTTGAGCATCTTCAGGAACTTCCATTAACTCCGGAATGTTATTTCCAATTTTATAAGCTCTAAAATCAAGAACCGGTAAATGCATCAAAACGTGATAACAAAACCAAAAGGAAAGCATAAAAGACAAAAAGATAATCCAACGGTGAGAAATTGGGTTTAAAACCGGGGTAATCAATTTTCGATTAAAAAATAGAATTAAAATGAAAATGAGTAAAATCACGTCTTTTATAAAAGACTGCCAGGGCGTTAGCGGGATGGCATCGCCAAAGCATCCACAATCTGTCACCTTGTTAAAGTAAGCCGAATAAAACGTGAGAAACGTAAAGAAAACGATCATTAACAGTAGGCTCCAAACGGTGAATTTGGGCAGGTAGCCTATTAAGATCATTATTCCTACTACGAGCTCAAAAACCACTAAAATAATGGCAATTACCAAAGAGTAAGGCACCAGAAATTCCAGTCCCAAAACTTCCGGACTAAAATATTCCTGGAGTTTGTAAGAAAATCCCAGCGGATCGTTGAGTTTTATAAATCCTGAAAAAATAAATAATACGCCAACCAGCACCCTGGAAATTCCTACTAATAATTTCATTCTGTTTTATTTAAATAATGCTTTTATCTGCAAAAAAGTTACAAAAACTAGTCTTCGTTGTCATTTATAAGGATCATAGCAAAAATTGAATAATTAATCATATCCTGGTAATTAGCATCAATCCCTTCGCTAACTAAGGTTTGTCCTTTATTATCTTCAATTTGCTTTACACGTAGTAATTTCTGAATAATAAGGTCTGTTAACGAACTAACCCGCATATCACGCCAGGCTTCACCATAATCGTGATTTTTATTCATCATCAAAGCCTTGGTTTCGGCAATTTTTTCATCGTAAAGTTCTGTAGCTTCTTCTACCCCAAGATCGGGCTGTGCGACCACTCCTTTTTCCAACTGAATTAACGCCATTACCGAATAATTAATAATTCCAATAAATTCAGATTTTTCGTCTTCATCTACCTTTCTCACTCCGTTTTCCTGAAGTTTTCTTATGCGTTGGGCTTTTATAAAAATCTGGTCGGTAAGTGACGGCAGCCTAAGAATTCTCCAGGCGCTTCCGTAATCTTTCATCTTATTGATAAACAGGCTGCGGCAGGTAGCCACCACCGCGTCATACTGTTTTGAGGTATTCTGCATAAAAGAGATCTAATTTGCGTAAATTTCGTGCAAATATTTTAGATAGTAAAACAATATTAATCTAATCGTTTTTTACAAATCCTTTGAAATATTAATAATTAAGTATAACCTCCTATTTTCTAATATTGAGGTTTTATTTTTTTATACTTTGTAATGTTGATTTTTAAGCGGCCTATCGAAAATTTATCGTAAAATTTGAAGTGATGCACCGTGAAATTTTAGGCTGTTTGAGCTAAATTAATTTCTTTTTTTAGTTGAATTCTTATAGCGAGTTCCTAAAATTTAGGTGCTGAACGATAAATTTAGATAAAGTTTCGTAAGCCTAGATTTTTTTGGTTCTTTTTTCATCAATGGAAAAAAGAACAAGTATAAATTAATTAAAACAGAATTAATACTAAAACCGCATTTTATAATTTCTGAAGTAAGCTTTACTAATTCAAGCTTTTTTCTTCAGAATATTCAATTAAAATTCCACGGAAAATGACCATAAATTGCAAAGGCAAACTTATAGACCTTAACAGCCCTAAAGTGATGGGAATTATTAATACCACTCCCAATTCTTTTTATGCTGAAAGCCGAAAAACTTCGGAAAAAGATATTCTGAAACAAGTAGAAAAAATGCTGAAAGATGGTGCCAATTTTATTGATGTTGGTGGCTACAGCACTCCGCCCGGTGCTCCTAAAGTGGAGGAAACCGAAGAATTAAATCGTGTACTTCCTGCCATAGAAAATATTTTAAAAAACTTCCCAGAAGCATTAATTTCCGTAGATACTTTTAGAGCAAATGTAGCTGAAAAAAGTATTGAAGCAGGAGCGGCGATAATTAACGATATTTCTGCCGGAAACCTGGATCCTGAAATGATGAAAACCGTTGCCAAACACCAGGTTCCTTATATTATGATGCATATGCGCGGCACGCCTCAAACTATGAAAGACCTTAATCAATACGACGATCTTTTGCAGGAAATATTATTTTATTTTTCAGAAAAAGTAAGTGAGGCGAGAGCTTTAGGAATCAACGATCTTATAGTAGATCCCGGCTTCGGATTTGCAAAAAATATAGCTCAGAATTTTGAATTGCTTTCTAAAATGGAACTTTTTAAAACTTTAGACCTTCCTATTCTTGCCGGACTTTCACGAAAATCATTAATTTATAAGACTTTAAATACCTCAGCGCAGGAAGCTTTAAATGGCACTACCTTTTTAAATACTATTGCTTTGAATAAAGGCGCTAATATTTTAAGAGTGCACGACGTAAAAGAAGCGGTTGAATGCACTAAATTATACGCAGAACTTAATAAGTAGCCGCATATTTTCTATTTTTACACAAAACCACGCTAATTTGGATATAATAAACCTTCGTTTTCTTGATGTTCTCGATATTGTATTTGTAGCCCTACTGCTGTATTATTTATACAAGCTGGTAAAAGGAACGGTAGCGGTGAATATTTTTATTGGGATCGTGATTATTTACTTAATGGGAAGCCTCACTCAATTGCTTCAAATGGAGCTTTTAAGCAGTGTTCTTGGCGAGTTTATTGGCGTGGGAATGTTTGCATTAATTGTGGTTTTTCAGCAGGAAATAAGAAAATTCCTTTTAATGATAGGTTCTACAAATTTTACTCAAAAAGGTAAATTCTTTACCCAACTTCGTTTTTTAAAAGGTGATTTGGAAACCAGCACCAATGTAGATGATATTATTTCTGCCTGTGAAACAATGGGCCAAAGTTATACCGGGGCCTTAATCATTATTCAGAAGAATACGAACCTTGATTTTGTAAAGAATTCGGGGGACGATATGAATATTGAACTCAACCAACCTATTATAGAATCAATTTTCTATAAAAATTCACCGCTTCACGATGGTGCGATGATAATTGAAGACAATAAAATTACCGCTACCCGTGTTATTTTACCCGTTTCTAACGATAGGTCTATTCCGTTAAGATTTGGATTGCGTCACCGTGCCGCCGTGGGTATTACTGAAAAAACAGATGCCCTTGCACTGGTAGTAAGTGAAGAAACGGGACAAATTTCTTATATAAGAGATGGGGAATTTGTGATGTTTGAAAGTAACGAAGAACTTATTGAGCGAATTAAGGAAGATCTTCTATAATTCTACAAAGATTCTTCAGCCATAAACTGAACTTCGTAAAGGTTTTTGTAATACCCATCTTGCTTCTGAAGCAACTCGGTATGAGTTCCTATCTCTACAATTTTACCGGCATCCATTACCATAATCTTATCGGCTTTTTTAATGGTTGCAAGTCTGTGAGCAATTACAATAGAAGTACGTCCTTTCGTAATTTTATCGGTTGCTTCCTGAATTAAAAGTTCGCTATAAGTATCAACTGAAGACGTTGCTTCATCCAGAATCAAAATACTCGGATTACTCATATACGCCCTTAAAAAAGAAATAAGCTGGCGTTGACCTGAAGAAAGCATAGCTCCACGCTCTTTTACATTATAATGATAGCCGTTTGGCAGCGTATTAATAAACTCGTGTATACCGATTTGTTTTGCGGCCTTAATTACTTCCTCTTCAGTTATATCAGGATTATTAAGATTAATATTACTCAAAATGGTATCGGCAAAAAGGAAAACATTCTGCAACACCACGGCAATTTCAGAACGCAGGGATTCTAAAGTAATATCTTTAATATCAATACCATCAACCAGAATTTGCCCGCTTTTTATCTCATAAAAACGATTCAGCAGATTAATAACGGTAGATTTTCCTGCACCGGTAGCTCCCACAATTGCAATAGTTTCCCCGGGATTCGCTTTAAAAGAAACACCTTTCAGCACCTCTTCATCATCGGTATAACTAAAACGCACATCTTTAAATTCAATTTCTCCTTTAAGATCGCTTACTTCAATCTTACCTGTATTACTTATTGAAGATTCGGTATCGAGAATTCCGAATACACGATTGGCCGCTACCATTCCCATTTGTAACGTGTTAAACTTATCGGCAATTTGGCGAAGAGGTCTAAATAATAATTGCGATAATTCAATAAAAGCGATAATTACCCCCAGGGTGATTCCATCATCGGCTACAGCTCGCAGTCCGCCGTACCAAACAATCAAACCAATGGTTATGGAAGTTGCCATTTCGGCAATTGGAAAGAAAATAGAGTTATACCAAACTGTCTTTACCCAGGCATCACGATGTTTCCCGTTTATTTCTTTAAAATTATTGTATTCTGCTTTTTCGCGGGTAAAAAGCTGAACGATTTTCATTCCTGTAATTCGCTCCTGAACAAAGGTGTTTAAATTGGCAACCTGGGTTCTTACTTCTTCAAAAGCAACTTTCATTTTCTTTTGAAATACACGAGTAGCATACATAATTAGCGGAAGCACCGTCAACACCAATAAAGTCAACTGCCAACTCTGGTAAAACATAAAGCCTATTACCACCAACATTTTAAGAATATCACTGATAATCATAAAAAGCCCCTGACTAAAAATACTGGCAATAGTTTCAATATCACTTACGGCACGAGTTACCAAACGCCCAACTGCCGACTTATCAAAATAAGTCATTTTAAAGTTGAGCATATGTTTAAAAAGGTTCACCCGAAGGTCTCTTACTACTTCCTGCCCTAACCAATTGGCGAAATACACAAATAGAAACTGAAAAATAACTTCCAGCACTAAAACCCCGGCCATTAAACCTACATAAAAAACCAGGTTATCATAATCCTGCGGAGTAATTGCATCGTCTACAGTAACCTTTAACAAATAGGGTCTTAAAACAGCAAAGAATGAAAGCAAAATAGCAGCAACCGCCACAAAATAAAAAGTCACTTTGTAGGGATTAGTGTATTTAAGCAGGCGCTTAAATAAATCAAAATCGAATGCGTTACCTGTTTTAGATGCCATTTATTTTATTGCTATTTCCGGATAAGTAACCCTCGTAAGGTATAATGCTTTTGCAGGCACCGAAGTTCCTGCCTTACTCCTGTTTTTACTTTTTATAACTTCGTGCATATTTTCAATAGGTTGCTTCCCCAAACCAATTTCCAGTAAAGTTCCCACAATTGCACGCACCATATTTCTTAAAAATCTGTCGGCTGAAATATGAAAAACCAACACTCCATTTTCTATTTTCCAAACTGCTTCAGTAATCTTGCAATTATAGGTTTTTACATCGGTTTTAGACTTTGAAAAACACTTAAAATTAGTATAATCCTTTAAGATTTCTGCGGCCTTATTCATTTTTTCAACATCCAGCTTATTCTTCAAAAAATAACTTCTATCTTCTAAAAAAGGATCTTTATGCTGAACGATATGATATTCATAACTCCGGCTTAAAGCATCAAAGCGGGCATGTGCATCCGGCTTCACTTTAAAAAAATCCCGTATAGCTATGTCTGCCGGAAGCAAAGAATTCAATTTAAACTGAAAAGCTTCCTTTTCAAGTTCGTGATCGGTATCAAAATGCGCAAAGATCTGTTTTGCGTGCACCCCCGCATCTGTTCTGCCAGCGCCAACAATAGCTGTTTTTTGTTGAAAAACAACCGAAAGTGCCCGTTCTATTTCTTCCTGAACCGAAATGGCGTTTGGCTGATTTTGCCAACCGTGATAAGCCTTTCCAAAATATGCCAGTTCTAAAAAATACCTCAACCGAGTTCTTTATTTTTATATTTGCGAACTGCAAAGATAAGGCATTTATTAGAAGCTTAAATCCTTTGAAGGCATCGGTTTTAAAATGATTTTTCTAAATAAAATATTCCAGATTTGAAAAAAATACTCTTGCTAAGTGATACCCACAGTCATATAGACGAAAGAATTTTGCATTATGCCGGGGAAGCTGATGAAATATGGCACGCCGGCGATATTGGCATAACCGATATTTCTGATGAATTAAAAAAAGTAAAACCTTTAAGGGCCGTTTATGGCAATATTGATGATGCAGAGATACGAAAGGAGTTTCCACTTCACCAACGTTTTAATTGTGAAGGCGTAGATGTTTGGATTA
>Ga0207891_1001056_pt1 | contig 14058 bp, 8 predicted proteins | sample LinPmetageLP50_FD_184061 | JGI IMG/M metagenome (GOLD analysis project Ga0207891, IMG submission 184061) | Marine viral communities from the Pacific Ocean - LP-50 (SPAdes) | ecosystem: Environmental > Aquatic > Marine > Oceanic | place: Pacific Ocean | collected 2011-08-27 | reverse complement strand
AAGTATAAAACAAAGAAAAAAGAGCTAAACTCTCTTATGAAAGAATGGGAAGAAATTCAGGAAAGCCTGGATAGTTTAGCATAAACAATTCTTATAATTTCAAGTTTAAATTAAACCAATTGGGCAAATAGGTGTCTTACACACATGGATAAACGCAAAATTATACTTTCTATACTTGGAGTATTACTTATTGTTTTAGCAGTTTTTGGTGCAAAAGCAATTATTGATAGTAATGTGAAAGAAGTTCCCGAGACTACCAAAGTGGTAAAAAATGTATTTGTAGAAACTGTTGAAAAACGAAGGGTTCCCATAATAGTTCCCGCCAATGGTAATGTTACCGCGCTTAAAAAAATGGAGCTTTTTTCTGAAGTAGAAGGAATTTTCCAGTACAGCAGTAAAGATTTTAGACCCGGGCAACGTTATAATAAAGGCCAGGTGCTATTAAGTATTAATTCAGAAGAATATGCTGCAAGTGTGCGTTCGGCTAAAAGTGAATTATTCAATAATATCACTTCCATTATGCCCGATCTTAGAATGGATTATCCAGATTCTTTTCAGAAATGGCAGGATTACCTGAATAATTTTGATGTAAACAGTACAACCAAACCTTTGCCTGAGGCAGATTCAGATAAAGAAAAATATTTTATTACCGGCCGCGGAATCCAATCGGCTTATTACGAGATAAAGAACCTGGAAGAACGCCTTAGAAAATTCAATATAGTTGCCCCATTTAATGGAGTTTTAACTGAAGCTTCCGTTAACCCGGGAACTTTGGTAAGACCCGGCCAGAAACTTGGCGAATTTATAGATCCTTCGGTTTACGAACTTGAAGTTGCTGTTGGGAAAAAGTTTTCAGATTTATTAAAAATCGGAGAAAATGTAGCGCTCCAGGATCTTGACGGGAATCAGACATACACAGGTACCGTAAGCAGGATAAATGCCAGGGTAGACCGCGCCTCACAAACTATTCAGGTTTTTATAAGAATTGAAGATCCCGATATTCGAGAAGGAATGTACCTGGAAGCAAAATTAGATGCTCGTGATGAGGATAATGCCATTGAGATTGCCAGGGAATTGTTGGTAGACCGGTCTAAAGTTTACGTGGTAAAAGATAGCGTGATGGTTTTAGAAGAAATTAATCCTGTTTATTTTTCCAGTAATAAAGTGGTGATAAAAGGCCTTGAAGACGGCGATAAGCTTGTTTCTGCTCCTGTTCCCGGCGCACATCCTGGAATGAAAGTGCAAATACAGGAAGAGAAAGACACTGCTAAAGCCGAGGAATTTTGAGAAAATTAATTAGTTATTTTATAAAATATGAGGTAGCCGTTAATGTGGTAATCCTCGCTTTTGTAATTTTTGGCCTGGTAGGTGTATTCAGCTTAAATTCTTCCTTTTTTCCTTTAGAAGAATCACGCATCATCAATATTAGTGTAAATTATCCGGGTTCAGCTCCAGAGGAGATTGAAGAAGGGATTATTCTTAAAATTGAAGATAACCTTAAAGGCCTGGTGGGTATAGAACGAGTAACTTCTACAGCACGGGAGAGTGGCGGTTCAATCACAGTAGAAATAGAGCAGGACGAAGATATAGATGTCATGCTCACCGAAGTAAAAAACGCAGTAGACCGCGTGCCTACTTTTCCTGGCGGAATGGAGCCTTTAGTGGTTTCTAAAGAAGAAAGAGTGCGCCCATCTATTAGTTTTGCTATTAGCGGCGATGGCGTGCCGCTAGTAACGCTGAAACGTATTAGCGAGCAAGTAGAGAACGATCTAAGGCAGCTTGACGGAATTTCGCAAATAGAAATTTCTGGATTTCCTGAAGAAGAAATTGAAATTGCAGTTAGCCAGGACGATCTTTTAGCTTATAACCTAACTTTTGAAGAAGTTGCCAGAACCGTTGGCGCAGCAAATATCTTAAGTACCGGCGGAACTATTAAAACCGAAGCAGAAGATTATTTAATTAGGGCAAACAGCCGTAGTTATTATGCCGATGCTTTAAACGATTTGGTTATAAGATCTTCAGCTACCGGTCAAACTACCCGCTTAAGCGATGTGGCTGAAGTTAGGGATCAATTTGGTGAAACTTCTAACTCTTCATATTTCAATGGTAATATTGCTGTGAATGTTGCGATAAGCAACACAAATAATGAAGACCTTTTATCGGCTGCAAAAAAGGTAAAAGAATACGTAAAAGATTATAATGCGAAAAGCAGTAATATTCGCCTGGATGTAGTATCAGATTCTTCAATTACATTAGGTCAAAGAACCCAACTCCTGCTGGAAAATGGGGCAATGGGAATATTTCTCGTATTATTGTTCTTGTCGATTTTTCTAAATACAAGGCTGGCATTTTGGGTGGCTTTTGGGCTTCCTATTGCGTTTTTGGGGATGTTTATGTTTGCCGGTCAGTTTGGGGTAACTATAAACGTACTTTCTTTATTTGGGATGATTATCGTAATTGGGATCCTGGTAGATGATGGGATTGTAATTGGGGAAAACATTTATCAGCATTATGAAATGGGGAAAACTCCCGTTCAGGCAGCTTTAGATGGTACAATGGAAGTTATTCCTCCTATAATTTCGGCTATTTTAACTACGGTTTTAGCTTTTTCGACATTCTTATTTTTAGACAGTAGAATTGGTGAATTTTTTGGCGAAGTCTCCACAGTGGTCATTCTTACATTAGTGGTTTCATTGGTAGAAGCACTTATTATCTTACCTGCCCACATTGCTCATTCAAAAGCATTACAAGCCAGAAATGCTGAAGAAGATAACAAGAAAACCGGCCTGGCTAAGTTCTTTGTTAAGATGCGGGTAGTAAACCGCACCGGGGATAAGGTTATGAGCTATTTAAGAGATAAATCTTATAGCCCCGTATTAAAATTTGTGCTTAAACAACAAATGCTTTCTTTAGGAATTTTGGTTGCTGTTTTAATTCTAACCATTGGCGCAATTGGTGGCAACTGGATTAGGATAACCCTATTCCCAAGTATTGCCAGTGACAGGGTGAGTATAGATCTTTTAATGGCTGAAGGAGTGAATCCCGAAAAAACAGACTCCATTATTTCTATGGTTGAAGCAGCTGCCTGGCGCGTAAATGAAGATTTTAGCAGTCGCCAAAGCGGGAATAAACAAGTTGTAGAAAATACTATTAAAAGAGTTGGTCCCGGAAATAATAAAGCTTCTCTACAGGTAAATTTACTGCCCGGAGAAGAAAGAGATATTGGATCGCCAGAAATTACAAATGCTATTAGAGATGAAGTAGGGCCTGTTTTTGGTGTAGAGAACCTCACTTTTGGCTCTGGTGGTAATTTTGGAGGAGATCCGGTTTCGGTGTCTTTACTGGGAAATAACCTCCAGGAACTGGAAGCTGCAAAAGAAGAATTAAAAGATAATTTTGAAAATAATGCACTTTTAAAAGATGTTAAGGATAACGATCCGCAGGGTATAAAAGAGATTAATATTAAACTGAAAGAAAGCGCTTATGCTCTTGGCCTGGATCTTAGTGAAGTGATGCGCCAGGTGAGAAACGGTTTTTTCGGAACTCCGGTGCAGCGTTTTCAGCGGGGCCAGGATGAGATTAGGGTTTGGGTTCGCTACGATCTTGAGAATCGTTCTTCTATAAACGATTTAGACGATATGCGATTAACCACACCAGATGGCGCCCGTGTACCGTTTAATGAAATTGCAAATTATGATATTGTGCGCGGTACCGAATCTATAAGCCATTTGGAGGGACTTAGGGAAATAAGGGTGAGTGCAGATATGGAAGATCCCAACGGAAGTTCTACCGAGATTCTAGCAGACATCAGAAGTAACGTAATGCCCGATTTGCTTGCAAAATATCCCAGTTTATCGGTTTCTTATGAAGGCCAAAACAGGGAAGCCAACAAGTTAACCGATTCTGCTAAGGGAGTATTACCGGTGGTGTTATTCCTTATTTATGCGGTAATCGCTTTTACTTTTAGAAGTTACAGCCAGCCATTATTATTAATGATAATGATTCCTTTTAGTATTATTGGGGTTGCCTGGGGGCACTGGATTCACGATTTTCCGGTAAATGTACTTTCAGCTTTAGGAATTATTGCTTTAGTAGGAATTATGGTGAATGATGGGCTGGTGCTTATAAGTAAATTTAACGGAAACCTGCGAGACGGGATGAAGTTTAACGATGCACTTTACGAAGCCGGCCGGGCAAGATTTAGGGCTATTTTTCTAACCTCGCTTACCACTATTGCGGGAATGGCTCCATTACTACTTGAAAAAAGCAGGCAGGCGCAATTCTTAAAACCAATGGCAATTTCTATTTCTTATGGAATAGCTATCGCTACAGTACTAACCTTACTGCTTTTACCATTACTTCTATCTATCAGTAATAATATTAAAGTGAGTGGAAAATGGCTCGCCAGCGGAAACAGAGTGACGCACGAAGAAGTAGAAAGAGCTATTAAAGAACAAAAAGAAGAAAAAGCACATGGGGAGATCGGTTAATTTAATACTTGTGGTCGCTATTTTTTGTATGGGTAGTATGGTTGCGCAGGAAGAGAATGTCTTAACCAAGGAAGAAGCTATAGCACTCGCGTTAGAGCGTAATTACGGTATTAAAATGGCTAATAACGATGTGGAAATCTCCGAAAACAATCAGGGAATCCTTAATTCTGGCTATTTACCATCGGTAACCGGGCGAGCAGGTGCCGGTTACGATCTTAACAACAGGCTTACTGAGCCCGAAGAAGGTGAACCGCTAGATCAACAAGGCATAGAAAGCAATTCTTATAATGCATCTATAAATTTAGATTACACTTTGTTTGATGGTTTAGGTAGGTTTTACAACTACAAAAGTTTAAAAGAACAATACGATTTATCTAAACTACAGGCCCGGGAAACCATAGAAAATACTATGCTTCAGTTGTTAACCGTTTACTATGAAATTGCACGGCTAAGCGAAAATGTTGAAGTATTAATAGATGTTCTGGAAACTTCAAAAGAGCGTGTAACCAGAGCACAATACCAGTTTGATTACGGGCAAAGTAATAACCTGGCGGTGCTTAATGCCAGGGTAGATGTAAATAACGATAGTGTGAACCTGCTGCAAACCCGTCAACAACTGGATAACACCAAACGAGATTTAAATGTTTTGGTAGATAGACAAATAATGAACAAGGATTTTGAGGTAGATACCACGGTTACTTTTATTCCAAAATTACAATTAGAAGCCTATATTGATGAAGCCGAAGCTAATAACGTTTCCTTGCTTCAGCTGGATAAAAATTTGGCTATTACAGAATACGATATTAAAATTAGCAAATCTGGTTATTTGCCTACTATAGATCTTAACGGCTCTTATGGGTGGAATTTTAATAGAAGTGCAGCAACAGCTTTCTTTCCCGGAAGCCGCCAAACTACTGATGGTATTTCTGGAGGTGTAAGTTTAACCTGGGATCTTTTTGATGGTGGTACTACTTCTGTGCAAATTCAGAATGCTAAAATAACCCACGAGAACCAGGAGTTGCAAAAGAAACAGGTAGCACTGGGAATTAGAAGGGATATTGCTAATGCTCTGGGAAATTATGAAAACCGGTTATATATTTTAAGTGTTCAGGAAGAAAACGTGGCTACAAACCAGGATAATTTTGAGCGTTCCCAGGAACAATTTAACCTTGGAAGAATTACTTCTATTGAATTTAGACAGGCCCAGGTGAATTTACTCGATGCAAGAACGAGTCTTAATCTCGCAAAATATGATGCAAAGATTGCTGAATTAGAGTTGCTACAGCTCACCGGCCAATTGTTGAATATTGAATTGTAATTTATGTTTGAACACTTTTTTCAATGTCCCTATTGCTGGGAAGAAATCTCTGTACTTCTAGATCCATCGGTTAGCAGTCAAACCTATATTGAAGACTGCGAGAATTGCTGTAACCCTATAGAAATACGTGTCTCTTTTGAGAATGGAGAATTAACATCTTATGAGGCAGTGAATATTGAACAGTAAGCTTCTAAATTACTTTTCATCTACTTCCAAATTCATTTTCTTTTTTTAACTTAGGGAATATACTAACCATTCTATAACCCAATGGAAAAAACTTTTGAGTTTGCCGATCATGTTGTCGGTTTCATGATTAAAGAAGAAATTAATCAGGAAAAAATGAAAGAGATCCTTTCAAAAATAGAAAATCGTTTAGAAAAAATAAGGCCAATATGTCTTTATTTAGAGGATGAATCTGATGAAGGAATCTCACTGGGAGGTTTTTTTAAGGCAGTAAAATTTCATTTTTCACATCCTGAAGATCTAAAAAAAATAGCTATTGTTACTGATGATAAGATGTTTAAGAAATCTATGAAAATAAAAGATTTTATTGTTCCGGCAGATGTAGAAGCGTTTAAAAAAAAGGAGAGAATGAAGGCTATGAATTGGGTAATGATTTAATTGAAAAAAGCTTTGGAGAAACAAAAAATGACTGTATATTTGCAGTCGATATCGCGGGATAGAGCAGTAGGTAGCTCGTCGGGCTCATAACCCGAAGGTCACTGGTTCGAGTCCAGTTCCCGCTACTATGATTTGTAAAGCCCTTTAAAACAAAGGGCTTTCACGTTTTTTATAATCTCGTTGGCACAGGGTCAACACACTTTAAGTCTAACTTTTTACGGTAGGAATCTAAATTCTAAACCGTAAAAAAAAAATGGACAATCCACAAAAACAGGTAAGGCATCGAATTCCGGTAGTAGATTTTGTACCGGCACAAATCAAAAAAGGAAATAAAGGAAACTGGAGAATTGAGTTCTACGTGCCAGATCCTGCAAAGTCACTCACCAAATTAAAACGCATTCAAAGGCGCGTAAGGCCTATGAATAACTTAAAAGAGCGGGAGCGCTTCGCTAAGCGTATGTGCTTTGAAGTAAACCGGAAACTTGAACGTGGCTGGAATCCATTTATAGAAATGGAAGCTCCAAACTCTTTTGCGCTGCTTAAAGATGTGGCTAACCAGTTTTTAAACAACACCGCCAAACAAGTAAAAGACGGTTCCCTTAGAAAAGATACGCTTAGATCTTACACCAGTTACTTGAAGAATTTAGAAGACTACATTCACAATATTGGAGAAACAAATCTATTCTGCTTAAAATTTAACCGGCAATTAGTGAACGCGTTCCTGGATCACGTGTATTATGAGCGGGATAATTCGCCGCGCACCTATAATAATTATGTGAGCTTTTTAAACACTTTTGCTAAGTATATGCTGAAGAAAGAAGTGATTTCTAAAAATCCCGTGGAAGGCATAGAGAAAAAGAGAGTGGGAGAGAAGAAGCGAAAATACATACCGGAAACTGAAATAAAAAGAATCTTTGAATACCTAAACGCAGAAGATTTATTCTTTGCCACAGCCTGCGGAATGATCTATTACGAACTGGTAAGGCGTACAGAAATGAGTAAAATGCGGGTGGGAGATATTGATCTTAAAAACCGGGTAATCACCATTAGAAGCGAAGTTTCAAAAAATAAGCGAACCCAGTACATTACCATTTTAGAAGAGTTTATCCCTATGTTGGTAGCGCATATTAAAACGGCGAATAACAATGATTTCCTGTTTTCTGTAAATGAATTTAAACCGGGCAAAGAGCAAATTGAACCCAAAGCTTTTACCGATCGCTGGACCCGTACCAGGAATGTTTTAGGAATAGATAAGAAATACCAGCTTTACAGCCTTAAAGATACAGGAATAACGAATTTATTAAGGGCAGGAGTACCGGCCATTCACGTGAGGGACCACGCCCGCCACCACGATATTGCTATGACACAAAAATATACCCCGATGAATACCGGGGTGAGTAGTGAGTTCCTGGATGGGAAGTTGAAGGTTTAAATTAACTTATAAGTGAATTAAGTGACCCACATGTGACTGAGATTCCCGCCTTCGCGGGAATGACTTTTTAAAACGTTACCGACTCCACTTCTATTTCCGTTTCAAAAAGGGCGGCGTTGTTTTCTTTATATTCTACCGCTTTAACCATCCATAATTGGTGATCTATATAAAGCTTTTTTGTTTTGGAAATCTGGAAAAGCTCGGTGTGAGTGAATGGGCCACGAAGTACCGCGCGGGATGCGTTTAATTTAAAGAGCATCCACTTTTTCCAGAAGGTTTCATAAATACCTCCGGGACCGGGAATAGAAAGATCTTGGCCTGAGAAATCCCGGGAAGTAAACGGCGCATTAATGGGGTCGTAAATCATTAAACCTTCACCGCTTTTATCTTCTACAGCTTCAGTAAACCTTGAAGTATAGCCGTTGTAAGGAATATACTTAAACTTGGTAGGCAGCTCTTTGGTATATTCGTCTCCAGACATATTAAACTGTGCTGGCTCTTTAGAAATGTATTGAAAAGTATCTTCATCATTGTCATATTTCAATAAATAACTTTCAGCTTCAATATTTTCGGGGTCTCTAATTTCTAAAGATTTTCTAATCGGTAATATTTCGCCATCAATCAAATAATCTTTTTCAGCAAAATTGATAAACACGGTTTTCTCTACTTCATCAAAATCTATTTTCCAGTTAAATAAATTCATAAAATTATTGAGATATTCAGCTACAGACCAATCGGGAATATACCTGGAGAAATCTACCGTAGGGTGCATATCGTAATAATCCAATTCTTCTAAATTCTCATACGGGCCCATACTATATTCTGAAGGCAATATTCTTTTAAAGGAATGAAAAAGTAAGGTGTAGGTTTTAGGCTGTTCACCTTCTTCTACCGTAAAATTGAATTCCCCTCTATATTCTCCAGGATAACTGGCATTGAATTTTGCTTTTAATGAGCCGCCCTGGTATAACTGAAGCCCCCAAAATACAAGATTTGAAGATGGTGGAAACGTCATAGTTAGATCGTAGCCTAGTTTATACTCTCCAGGGTCATTAATGGTAAAATCTACTTCTTTTACATAAGTTTGGTAAGGGATGCCATCTAGCACACCGGGAATTCCTTTTTGCACCCAGCCGGGCGTTGTAATATCTAAAGCAGCGGGAACCGGCTTTACTTTTACCCGCGTCATATTATCGTTAAAACTGGCCAATAAGAGCCTTTTAAAAAGTCCGGAAGAAACCACGTTGCCCCTAAGCACATAACCAAGACTCTGGAATGCGTAGAATAATGGAGAAAGCACAAAAACCTGTGGCGCTAACACATTAGTATTATGTACGCTAAAATAGGTATCGTTAGAAATAAGATCATTTTGAGACAAACCTTCCAGATCGCGGTGATTTAAAAAGCCGCGGTAAAATCTATGCGCATCGCCTTCTTTAAGATCGGTTCCAAACTTATCCTGGTATTCAATTTGGGGCAATTGCCATTTAACCTGTGGGAAGGCTTTACCGCTTCTTAATTGCGCTTCGTCTGCCCATTCCTGCTGCACATCAAAACGCGCATCGCTATCTTTATCGTAAGGTGGTGGCGTGGCAGATCCCGTTACATTAAAAGCCGGGAAGAAACTAGCAATTTTCTTATCCATTACCGCGTTAAGGGCGCTACCATATTTAATATCACATTTTCTAAACCCGTTTATTTTTTGATTCTGAATAAGAATTCCCGAATAACTTATAGAGCCCAGCATAACACGGCATTCAAAATATTTCTTTTTCCCGGCTGAAGCTACGCGTTGCTCACCAAGCGCATTAATAGCCGCTTCGTTTTCTACAATTCTTACCGGGCGTGTGGTATGCGGAATTTTTAAAGCATTGTAAAAACAGGCATTTTCTTCCCGCACTTTTACGTCTTCCCGCACGTGCTCCAGTTCTATATTTTTAACGAAAATTCTTAGTGATCTCATTTAGTTGGAAAATGTATATGAAATTGTTTCTTCAAAATTATTGGCGTCTATAATTTGAGCGCCTGCCACTTCTATAATCTCTAAAGTGATAAAGGTGGTAATACTTGAATTACTCTGAATTTGAATAGGAATAACCAGCTCTCCATTGGCATCTAAAGTGGCCGTGATCTCGTCTATTTGCGTTACCAGGATTTCTTCTGAAGGTAGATCTTTATTATACATCACATATTGCGAAAAATCGTAGGCTGAAACCGTTCGCTTCATTGTAATGGTAGAATTTGGCTCACCGCCCGAAATATTAAACTGCCCAGTCCTGGAATTAAAAGCGGGTGCATCTTCGGTTTTCTCAATCATTACCGCAAAAGAACTGGGTTCTATATTCACCGTTCTTTCAGCCGTAAGGTTGTTTTGCGTATTAGTGGCGGTTACTTTTACCTGGTAGCTGGCGGTGGGTGATGCACCGGTTAAGGTAATGGTGGGTTTTTCAATTGAATTATCATCAAAAGTAATGGGTGCGCCGCCCAGCACTTCCCAAAGTATAGTTACAGGATCTACCGGGTGTGAAATTGTAGCATCTATTAATTTACTGGCATTATTATCTACATCCAATGCCACACGCTGAATAGAATTAACCACTATAGAAGGTGGCATATCTTCATCTGGCACATCGTTAATATTTAAAGTGATGGTTCCAATATTGCTCCAAAGTACCTGCGCGGCCATCTGGAAATCTAATTCATCTAAAGGATAACCGTCTTGCATATAGGCGGGCTCGTAAGTGATGGAAACAAAATCAGCTAAATCTATTGTAAAGGGCAAGATATTAGGGTCGTTATCTGCCATATCTGAAAGGTTAAAAACCCCTTCTGAAGTTTCAAAACTCAGTTTCCCATTCACCGGAACTTCGCGAAGCCTTAACCTGGTGGCCGATTGGGTTGCGGTGTAATTGTTTAAAAATTCGGCTTTGGTAATTACTAAAGGCTGGTTCTCGTCTCCTGCTTTGGTGATGTTGGCCACCTCGGGAACTATGGCATAGGTATTCTCGTTAGTGAAATTAGCCAGGTTAATACGCGAAAACTGCAATACTTCAGAATAAATAAACTGGTTATCTACCAGTCCCTGTACTTCTTTGGTTTCCGATTTTACGCGCTCCCAGAAATCTTCCAGTTTTATACGCACATCTAAACTAGTGGCAATGGCGTGAATAAGCCGGGTAATATCCTTATAACCGTGGCCTGAATTCAGTCTTAATTCTCGGGTATCTTCTACATCATAGTTCACTTCGCTACCGTCAAACTGCGCATAACTCATTGGGCTAAGGATGTTAGATTCTTCGCGAATTCCTAAAAGATAAGCCACACAATAGAAACCGAAATTATTGAGGTAGAATATTTGCTTTGTTGGGTAGCTGTTTTCCTTTATAAAAACCAGCTTTTTTTGCACCTGATCCTGGGCGGTGCTGAAACGTACATAAACGGCATCGTGGGCGCTTAGGTCTACATCTAAAAAGCTTAACTCATATTGGGTAACCTGGTTGGGGTAGTTCTCCAGCGTTTCGGTATAGATCACATTACCCAGCGAGTTTAGCACATCTACAGTAAGCAAATCGTTAGCTTTTAGGTAGAGTGGGAAAATATAACCTTTACCGCGGGCCACTTTAATATTCTCCTGCGGTAAGCCCAGGAAAGAAACGGTTTGTAAATCGTTAAAAACGGCGGGTTTATGGTTTTTTATAATTTGAAATTGGGGCAATTCTAAAGTATGTACTGGCGTGGTAGCGCCTACTGCATATTCCCTTAATTCAATTTTTACGGTTTTTAAAAGATCTTGTTTAGGATAAAAACCGGTATTGATCTCTTCTGAAAACTGGTTCTCAAAATAAGCGTAGTACAAATGTTTTAAATTGAAGGTACTCAGGCCATCTTCATCTTTACTCCAACCCTGCGTAAGAAACGAACTGCCGTTAATAAAGATCTCGGCACGGGTAAAGTAGTTTTGCGAAGCATTACCGCGCACCATAATAAGGGTGTCGTTGCCATCGGCAATAACGCGATTGGTATCTGGGGATTGTACAAGTTCTATCATCTGGTAAGGTTTCCGTTGTTTCTTGAATTGGTTATTTCATTCTGAATTTCCTGGCGGCGTTCTTCATCGTCATATCCATAGACCGTGTAGGTTTTAATTGGCTCGCTTAATCTTGAAGCCAGCATTTGCATTAAAGCTTTCATTTCTGGATCTGCACCGGCAGAAGATTGAGCGGCGGTGCTATATAAACCATCTTCAAAACCTCTCACATTATGCCGAACATTTAAAATATGGTCTACCACCTGCGGATCTAACTGGCTAAAGGTGGCATTATCAATAATCATTTCGGGACCGGCTTCGCCTGCTATGTAATCTTTAAAATAAGAAGGCTGTGAAACTACCTGTGTTTTGGTTTGCCCCATATTTTTAGCCCTAAATCTTTTACCATCGGTTCTGGTTACGTCCTGGTAAAGACCATCTTCAAAACCTTGAACACTTTTGGCCTGAGTTTCTCCTACTGATGTGGCTTTTTTAATCGTAGCAATAATTCCTGCTACCTGTGCAGCAAAACCTATAATTAAAGGAATATTGGCAGGAAATGGAGCGGCTGAAGCACTTTTTGCAGCACCTTTAGCAGTATCACCTGTAGCTTCTGCAACATTTAATGCCATTTTAGATTTAAATAAACCAAGTTGTACAGCCATTTCTTTAGCTGCCATTACTTGTTTTGCTAATAATAGGAACTGTCCCAATTTTGTTTCCTGACCTACTGCTGATATTGCAGCACTCAATGAATTATTAATGAGATTTATTTTGTTTTCGTAAGCTTCTCTATTCGCTTTAATTTGCTTATCCCGTAATTCCTGTTCAAGTGCAGCAATTTTTTCCTTTTCGGCAGCTTCTTTTGTTAGGCGTTCTTCTGCATACCTATCGCGAATTTCCTGAAGTTGCAGTTGTTTTTCTTCTTCTAAACCGGCAATAAGTTCCAGGTCTCCGGCAGCTTCTTCTTTAAGCTTCTCAAATTCTTCTTCTTTTTTAACCAGTTCCAGCTCTTCTTTTTCCATAGCGCGTTCACGCTCCCATTCTTTTAGCTGTTCTGCAACTTTCTCCCGAATCTCTTTTTCCCTATCGGCACGTTTAGCAGCTTCGGCATCGGTGCTGGGTTCTTTATCATTATTATTCCCGCCGGTACCACCGCCATAATTATTGGTGCTGGCGGTTTCGCCACCAGAAGTTACAATGCTATCTATGGTAACCCGCTCCATTTGGTTATTACCGGCAAAAGCATTATTTATTTCTTCCCTGGCTTTTAAAGCTTTATTCTTTAGATCTTCGTAAACCTGTGCAGATGCACCGGCCGATCTTGCCAAGCCTAATTTAATTTTATCCCTGTCCAGGGTAAATACACCTTCTATAATATCTCCCAAGCCGCCAAATTGCTCACGGGCATTGTCTATTAAAGAACCAATAATTTCAAAGCCTGCGGTGGCAACCGTGCCAATTGTAGATAATATGCCGCTAAAAACGGCACTTTTATTATTAAGATCTACAAACCAGTTAATCACATCTACACCGGTCTCCAGAATCTTAACCAAAACTTTGGTACCAAACAGGCTGGCTTTGTCTATTAATAATCCAAAACCTTCATCACCGGTACCAAAAAGCGAAGACATTACCTGCTCCAGTTCTTTATTAGTTTCAATTTGTTCCTGCTGGATCTGTTCACTTTCACGAAGCTCCCTTTGCTGCTCGTTAAGCGCAACGTTTAAAGCTTCAAAAACCTTAACCGCGCCGCCAACGTCTTCACCGGCACCACGAAATAGATCGGCGGTAAGTTGTGCGTTTTGCTGAATGCTAATATTTTGCTTATCAGATTCTGCGGCAATTTCCTGAAGCGCATCTTTAATAGAAGTTTCCCCTCTGTCTATACGCTGAAGTAGATCGTTAGTAAATGGAGCGCCAAAAGCATTAAGTAGGGCATCACGGGTTGCAGTGGTTTGTTCTCTAAGTGAAAGATCGGCTTCCTTTAAAGCATCGGGTAATTTATCGTTATAGATCCCCAGATCGTAACCGGCCGAAATTACGTTTGCAAATTCTTCGGCACTAAATTTAGCCTGGGCAAAGAAGGTTGGATATTCCCGAAGGCTATCAAAAAACTCGTTATTATTCTTTTGCCCTCTTACCAGTTTATTTTCAATAACATCAAAAG
>Ga0207891_1001052_pt1 | contig 14106 bp, 8 predicted proteins | sample LinPmetageLP50_FD_184061 | JGI IMG/M metagenome (GOLD analysis project Ga0207891, IMG submission 184061) | Marine viral communities from the Pacific Ocean - LP-50 (SPAdes) | ecosystem: Environmental > Aquatic > Marine > Oceanic | place: Pacific Ocean | collected 2011-08-27 | reverse complement strand
TTATCCATTCCGCCTTTTCCACTTTCCAGGCTTTCAGCTGGAATACTTACCTGAAGTTTTGAGATTCCTGTTAATTTCCCGTCTTCAGTGGTAATGGTTGCACCTCCTTGCTTTGAGGTTGCCTTCATTTCCCAATCGTGGATGTTAGAGGTTCCTTCAACAATAATTTCAGAAGAATTATCCATTTTGAAATTTTGCCCGAACATGTTGCCTGCGGTTAGCAACATAAAAAATACACCTGTAAGAATTACTTGATATGATTTTAAAACTTTCATGATATTAGGTTTTTAAGTTTGGTACAAAGTTGGGGCAGAAATGCAGCAGAATCTATGACGAGAGTCAGTTTTGAGAATGTTTATTTAAATGATTTTTAGGAGACACGATAAGGAACTTTATAGTGTTTACAAGGGGTTTCGCTTACTAAAACGTTTGCGATTATCAAATATACCAAGATATTTTAGCCGAAAAAAATTAGAAAATTATTCTGAATTATTCCTGTTTCTGAGAAAAAAGAAGGCTAAAGCAAGCTTATTAGTAATAAAGCTCGTCGGTTTTTAGGTTTAAAAACCGGGAGGTAGCAAAAAATGTACTTAGCCAGGTAATAAGGATTCCCATAACGAAAACGCCTATAAACAAAGCGGCGAGTAATTTTACATCTGAAGTTAATGAGAGTTGTGGGAAGCTATTGTTAAGATAATAGAGTGCCCCGGCCATACCAATAAGTGCGATTATGGCGCCAATTATTCCCAGTTTTACACTTTGCCAAATAAATGGCCTGCGAATAAAGCCTTTTGTAGCGCCTACCATTTGCATGGTCTTAATAATAAATCGTTTAGAATATACCGAAAGTCTAATAGAACTGTTTATAAGCAATACCGCGATAAAGGTGAAAACCCCGCTGGCAATAAGCACCCAGAAACTAATTTTCTTTACATTTTCGTTTAAAAGTGCAATAAGAGGTTTATCATAAATTACTTCATCTACAAAATTTTTAGAAGTAAGATCGGCTGCTATTTCATCTACCTGTTCGCCAGAGACATAATCGGCGTTCATATAAACATCTATAGAATTCTGCAGAGGATTATAGCCTAAAAACTCCATAAAATCCTCACCTATTTCCTTGCTGTGGGCTTCGGCGGCCTCTTCTTTAGAAACATAGGTGGTAGATTTTGTATAATCTGCCATTGCCAGGCTTTTCTTGAGTTGTTCTATCTCAACTTCTTTGGCGGTATCTTTTAAATATACGGTGAGCGCAATTTGCTCTTTAAAATGATCGGCTACTTTTTTGGTGTTTAAAACCAGTAAACCTAACATTCCCAATAAAAAAAGTACTAAAGCAATACTAATCACTACCGAAAAATAAGATGAAATTAATCGACGTCTTTGGTACTTTTCAAAAGATGTGCTCATAGGTAACTTTAGATTTTTTGTAAAAATAAAAAAGATAAGCTTGCAATATCTTTAAAACGTTTAAAGTTTAAAAAAATTAGCAAGTACAAAAAATATTTTAGTCAGGAATCTCAGAAATATCTATAAGTTGTCTCAAAAAAATCTAATTTCGTCAAGCTGAACTTGTTTCAGCTTCTAACATGTTTAATAACTTAGAGGTTATAATAAGTTTAAAATCCTAGCTTATTGTAAGAGACCAAATTTTACATCCTGCAAGGTTTTTTTATACCTTGTAGGTTTGGGAACTTTTGCAAACCTACGAGGTATAAAAAAACCTCGCAGGAAAGGTAGGTTAATTCTATTTTGCAATGAAAAGCACAAATAATATGAAAATTTTAATCTTCGGAATTGGTGGTGTTGGTGGTTATTTTGGTGCGAAACTCGCCCAGGCGGGTTATGATGTAACGATGATTGCCCGCGGAAAACATTTGGAAGCAATTAAGAAAAAAGGACTCGAGGTTGAAAGTATCAATGGGAATTTTAAAGTAAAGACTGATTTGGCAACCGATAATTTAGCCGAAGTTTCTACTCCAGATTTGGTGATTTTAGGTGTGAAATCCTGGCAAATTCCTGAAGTGGCGAGCCAATTGAAACCCATAATTTCAACTGAAAAGATGGTGTTACCGCTACAAAACGGTGCAAATAATGTTGAAAAATTACAGGAAATTCTTCCGAAGAAAAATATACTTGCTGGCCTCTGCCATATTGTGAGTTTTGTAGAAAAACCCGGAAAAATAAAACATGTTTCTTTTGAACCGCGCATTACTTTTGGTGAGTTTGATAATTCAAATTCAGAAAGAATTCAGCAATTAAAAAAGGTATTCGATAAGGCTGAAATCACCAATTTTATTCCTGAAAATATTCAGTTGGAAACTTGGAAGAAATTTCTCTTCATAGCTACCATAAGTGGTCTTGGCGGATTAACACGGGTTTCCATAGATAAAATAAGGGAAAGCGAATATTTATATGAGCTTTTACAAAAAACCGCGCAGGAAATTAAGTTAGTTGCTAATGCTAAAGGAATTCCGTTAGCAGACGAACACCTGGAAAAAGCTTTTGAAATTATTCAAAATCAGCCCACGGGAACTACCGCTTCCACACAACGTGATATTATGGCGGGACGGCCTTCAGAATTAGAAAATTTCAACGGATTTATAGTAAAAGAAGCCGAAAAATTAGGCATTGTAACACCCGTAAATAAAATGATCTACGAGTGTTTATTGCCTATGGAAATGGAAGCGCGAGATATTTAGCTATTCCCCGTTTTCTCCATTGAAATCTAATTCTGTAAAGTTTTCATCAATAATCATTGTGAGACATCCGTTAACCTGTAAATGCTCCAAAGATTTGGTTTCATTATCTAACTGAATAGTTTTTATTTCAAACGGTAATCCGTGGATTTTTAATTTGAAATTTTTGCAATCGCTTTCAAAAGAGCCTTCTTTATGCTGCTGAATAATTAACTGGTTTTTCCTTCCGGTAAGTTTAAAACTTCTTAAGCAGAAACGTCCTTTAGTATAATCGTATCCATCGTGCGCATCTTCAAAGAATTGAGAATCTTCCTTGCCTTTTTTGTAATAAACTTCAAGAGTTATTTCTTCTATTTTTTTCTCCGAGACGTACTGTTGAACAGGATATTTGGGAATAATAGCACCTTCTTTAATAAAAACCGGCATACTGTCTATATCGGCATCTACCCACATTTCCTTGCCACCTTTTACCAATTCGTCGGTCCAGTAGTTATACCAGTTTCCGCGAGGTACATACATACGTCTTCCTTTGGCATTTGGCTCTATTACGGGACAGGCAAGAATACTATCTCCAAAAATAAATTCATCTATTCTATAGTGCGTGTTCACATCTTCCTGATCAAACATCACCAAAGATTTTATCAGCGGAACGCCTTTTTCGGTATAATCCCAAAACGCGGTGTAGAGATAAGGAAGTAATTGGTAACGCAATTCAATAAATTTGCGCACTATATCGGTAATATCTTCATCAAAAGTCCAGGGTTCCTGGTCGCCGTGATCTCCGGAAGAATGCACCCTGAAAAACGGGTGAAATGTTGCTAATTGAATCCATCTTGTGAAAAGTTCACCGTGAGGTTGTTCTGCGAAACCGCCAATATCACTTCCTGCAAAAGAAAATCCAGACATTGCCAGGCGTTGTACCTGCACATTGGCAATCCATAAATGTTCCCAGTTGGCGATATTATCGCCAGTCCAGGTTGAGGTGTAACGCTGAGTACCGGAATATGCTGCTCTGGTAATCACAAAAGGCCTTTTTGGGTGGGAGAATTTCTTTACGCCGTGGTAGGTTGCCCGGGCCATTTGCATTCCGTAAATATTATGCGCTTTTCTGTGGCTGCAGGGATTTGCATCATAATCGTGCCTTACATCGTGCGGAAAAGTCTTATTTGGCACTTCCATCACCGCGGGCTCGTTCATATCGTTCCAGATACCTTTAACCCCAATATCTTCAATTAACTCCTTGAAAAGTCCAGACCACCATTCCCTAACTTTAGGATTGGTGAAATCGGGAAAGTAACACTCTCCCGGCCAAACTTTTCCTTTTATATAAGGGCCATCGGCACGTTTGCAGAAATAATCGTTTTCCAGTCCTTCTTTATAAACCCAATAATTTTTATCAATTTTAATCCCGGGATCTATAATCGCCACGGTTTTAAAACCATCGGCTTCAAGTTCCTTTACCATTCGTTTTGGATCTGGAAAATACTCTTTGTTCCAGGTAAAGCAGCGGAAACCTTCCATATAATCAATATCCAGGTAAATAGCATCGCAGGGAATTTGCAATTCCCTGAATTTAGATGTGATTTCTTTTACTTTACTTTCGGGATAATAACTCCATTTACATTGATGAAAACCAAGTGCCCAAAGTGGTGGTAAATCTGGTTTTCCGGTAAGATCGGTATAGTATTCTACAACATCGGTCATTTTTGGGCCGTAGATAAAATAATAATTCATCTCGCCTCCCTGCGCCCAAAAGCTGGTTACAAATCGACGTTCCTGTGCGAAATCAAAATAAGATCTAAAGGTGTTGTCAAAGAAAATTCCGTAGGCCTTTTTATTATGAAGCCCGGTGTAAAACGGAATGGTTTTATAAATAGGATCTGTATCTTTTCCGTAGGCATAAGAATCGGTTACCCAATTTTCAAAGCGCTTTCCTTTTAAATTAAGATGTCCCGGTTTATCACCAAGTCCAAAATAGCTTTCTCCATCGTGAGAAACTTTACTCATTTTTACGATGTCACCCCCAAATTCGTAGCTTTCTTCCCAATGGAAGCCCAGCTCATCTTCATTGATTAATGTACCGTCTGCCCGATCATAAATCTTAACTTTTAAACCTTTTTTTGAAACTTCACAGATAATTTTGGTAGTGGTAATACTATAATTATCCTCCTTTTCTTCAATATCTAATTGATTGTAGCCTATGCTTGCGTGTTTGGTAATTGCATAAGAAAAATCTTTAGCAAACATCCCGGTGGTAGAATATCTAAAGCGAAGCAAGCCATCCCGAAGGATAGTAATTTGCAATGCAACATCATTTTCTGTGGTAAAATATAGTGTATCCACATCTTTACGGAAGGAAACTACACTAGATGGAAAAGCATTTCCTTTTTGTTCTAACTCGGTATTGGTGATCATATTTTATAATGGATTACTGGGCAATAAAAGAACTGAATTGTTTTGATATATAAGTTAGTATTCACAAAATATTTATGAGCGTTTATTAACTATATCGTTGTTTTTCATTAACTAAGACAAATACTTAAAAGCAAGCATCGCCAGTGGTGGAAGTTTGATAGTGGCAGAATGTTTTTTACCCTGCCATTCTTTTGAGGTTGCGGGTTTCCTTGGATTCTTATATTTCCCTGTACCGTGATATTCTTTTTTATCGCTGTTGAAGATTTCTTCAAGTTCACCTGCTTCAGGTAAGCCAATTTGATAATTCTCCCGCGGAATAGGGGTTAGATTACAAACAATAATCAAATTATCTTTCGGCTCATTTCCTTTTCTAATAAAACTAATTACCGAATTCTCGGCATCGCTGTAATCTATCCACTCAAAACCATCTTGCACAAATTGCTTTTCATATAAAGCAGGTTGGGATTTATAAAATTGATTTAAAGCTTTTATCAATTCCTGTATTCCTCTGTGCGAATCATATTCCAGTAAATGCCAGTCTAAACTCGTTTGAAAATTCCATTCTTCACTTTGTGCAAATTCACTACCCTGAAACAGTAATTTTGTTCCCGGATGCATAAACATATACGCATACAGCAAGCGTAAATTGGCAAAACGTTGCCATTCATCTCCCGGCATTCTGCCTAAAATTGAATGTTTGCCATACACCACTTCATCGTGAGATAGCGGAAGCATAAAATTTTCGGTAAATGCGTAGGTGAGGGAAAAAGTAATGTTGTTTTGGTGATGTTTTCTGTAAATGGGTTCTTTCGCAAAATACTGAAGCGTATCGTGCATCCAGCCCATCATCCATTTCATTCCAAAACCGAGTCCGCCGAGAAATACAGGTTTTGAAACTCCCCTATAAGCAGTAGATTCTTCGGCAATGGTTTGTACGTCTGGATAAGAGGCGTAAACTTCTTTGTTTAATTCTTCTAAAAACGATATCGCCTCCAGGTTTTGATTTCCCCCATATTGATTGGGTTCCCATTCGCCTTCTTCCCGGGAATAATCCAGGTAAAGAATTGAAGCCACGGCATCTACCCGAATCCCGTCAATATGAAATTGCTCTAGCCAGTATAAAGCGTTACTAATTAAAAATGCTCTTACTTCGTTTCGGTTATAATTAAAAATTAAACTTTTCCAATCGGGATGGTAGCCTCTTTTTGGATCTGGATGTTCATAAAGGTGTGTTCCGTCAAAATAACCGAGTCCGTGGCTGTCTTCCGGAAAATGAGAAGGTACCCAATCCAGAATTACTCCAATATCATTTTCGTGAAGTTTATCTACCAGATATTTAAATTCATCTGGGTAGCCAAATCGCGATGTTGGGGCAAAGTAACCGGTAATTTGATACCCCCAACTTGGGTCGTATGGATATTCCATAATAGGCATAAACTCTACGTGCGTAAATCCCATTTCTTTTACATAGGAAACTAATTCAGTGGCGAGTTCCCAGTAAGAAAGTGACCGATCTTCTTCAGTTTTTTTCTTCCAGGAAGATAAATGTACTTCGTAAACCGAAAAAGGAGCGTTTAATGAATTATGTTTTTTTCGTTTTTCGAGCCAGGATTTATCTTTCCACTCATAACTGTCTTCCCAAACTACCGAAGCTGTATTTGGCGGATGTTCACAGCGCCTGGCATAAGGATCGGCCTTTTCGGTAATAATGTTATTATGGTGACTATGAATTTTATATTTATATAAATTCCCTTTTTCAACATTGGGAATATAACCTTCCCAAATACCGCTACCGTCCCAACGCACGTTTAGTAGATGTTCGCCATCTTTCCAGGAATTAAAATCGCCAATTACCGAAACCTGTTTGGCGCCGGGTGCCCAAACCGAAAAATAAGTTCCTTTAAGCTTATTAAGCGTAATGGGATGTGATCCAAATTTCTCGTAAAGACGAAAATGCTTACCCGATTTAAACAGGTTAATATCAAATTCTGAAAATAAACTGTGCGTTATAACTTTTGTCATACTATCCTATGGTTGTTCCAGGGGGAAGCACTGCTTCTTTTTTAAGCACTACAATTCCTTCTTTAATTACGTAAGCATCGGTTTCATCATCTTCTAAATGTGGGCCACCGTTTATGGTAGTATTGTCTCCAACTCTACAATTTTTGTCGATTATTGCATTTTGAATGTTGCAATTTTCCCCTATCCCGGCCAGGATTTCAATATTATTCCCTTCAATTTCTTCTAAAGATTCATAAAAATCGGTTCCCATCATATAACAATTTTTTATAACTGAACCTTTTCCTATCCTGGATCTCACACCAATTACCGAAGATTCAATTTCTTTAGCGTGAATAATACAGCCTTCAGCAATAACCGCTTTTTTCAAATTAGTACCAGAAATTTTTGAAGTGGGAAGAATCCGTGCTCGCGTATAAACCCTGTTTTCCATATCATATAGATTGAATTTAGGGATATCGTCTGTCAGGCCAATATTTGCTTCAAAAAAAGATTCTATATTTCCAATATCGGTCCAGTAACCTTCAAATTGATAACCGCAAACCTTTTTATTTCCTATAGCCTGCGGAATTATTTCTTTACCAAAATCTACCGTACTCTCATCGTCCATTAATTTTACCAACAATTCCCGGTTAAACACGTAAATACCCATAGAGCCCAGGTAATTTCTGCCTTCAGCTTCCATTTCGGCCCCTACAGGGGAAGTCCAGTCGGGTAAAAGTTCAGATTTCGGTTTTTCTATAAATGAAGTAATATTGTTATCCTGGTCGGTTTTCATAATCCCGAAGCTCGGGGCTTCTTTTGCATTTACGGGTACAGTACCAATAGTAATATCGGCGCCGGTGTCTATATGCTGCTGAACCATTAGATTATAATCCATATGATATAATTGATCGCCGGAAAGGATTAAGAAATAATCGAATTTATGCTTTTTAAAATGATGCATTCCCTGTCTAACCGCATCTGCCGTGCCCTGGTACCAGGTTTTATTATGTGGTGTTTGCTCTGCCGCTAAAACATCTACAAAAGCCGAACTAAAAAAGCTGAAGTGAAACGTGTTTTTAATATGCTTATTTAACGACGCCGAATTAAACTGAGTTAACACATACATTCTTTTAATGTTGGAGTTAATACAGTTGGAAATTGGAATATCTACCAGGCGGTATTTACCCGCAATTGGCACGGCGGGTTTAGATCTACTTTCTGTTAATGGGTGAAGCCTGGTGCCCTGGCCGCCTCCAAGAATAACCGATAATACTTTGTCGTTTAACATAATTAGCCGCTTTTTAATGAGTTATACAAATCAATATATTGTTGAGCCGAAACATTCCAGGAATGGTCAATGCTCATTATGTATTTCCTGGTTTTCTTCAAGGTACGCTCTTCCTTGTAGAATTCTACGGCCCTATTTATGGTTTTGGAAATATCCTTTTCTGAAGCTTCAGCGTGAGCAAATCCAAAACCGCCATCTTCAATATCTACTACGGTATCTTTTAAACCGCCTATGCTTCTAACCACGGGGATGGTGCCGTAACGAAGGGAATATAATTGATTGAGTCCGCAGGGTTCTACGTGGGAAGGCATTAATAAGAAATCTGCCCCGGCGTAGATGAGGTGCGAAAGCTTTTCATCGTAACCAATAAAAACATTATAAACACCTTTGTATTTTTTCTTCAGATCCTCTAAATCCCTTTCTACTTCAGAGTTTCCGGAACCTAAAATGAGAATATTGCATTCTTTTTTTGGAAGGATTTCTTCTAAAACTGTGGGTAGTAAATCGGCTCCTTTTTCGTAAACCAGTCGTCCAATAAAAGCGAATAAAGGTTTTGAAGCTGAAAAACCAAATTCTTTACACAGCCATTTTTTATTAGCTGTTTTTCCGGTTTGAATATTTTTAGCCGAATAATTTTTTTCGATAAATTCATCGGTTTCAGGATTCCAAACTTCAGTATCAATTCCGTTTAGAATTCCAACACATTTTTTATTTTCGTGACTCAATAAACTTTCCAATCCATTCGCAGCTTGTTGCAATTCCTCCATATAACTCGGGGAAACCGTAGTTACCCGCCAGGCACATTTTATTCCTGCAGCTAAAGGGTTTATCACGCCATCCCAGTCCAGCAAACCGTTATTAGAAATATCAAAAGCCGGGAGGTAATGCACTTTATCGTGTGAAAACCAACCCTGATATTGGGCATTATGAATTGTGAGAATAACCGGAATTTGGTTCAGGGATTCATATTTAAAACATTCCTGCGCCATAAATGGAATTAATCCCGTATGATGGTCGTGACAGTGAATTATGGATGGCTTTTCATTTAAAGTAAGTAGCCAATCCATTACCGCAATTTGAAAAGCCGTAAAACGGGCGGTATCATCATCTGAATAGACATATTTCTGAAAAAGGAGTTTTGGAATATCTACAAACAGCACGTCAATATCTAAAACCTCATCTTTTACTTTCAGGATCTTATATGGATAAATCTCTTCGCCCAAAACCAATTCTGATTCGTAAATACTTTTAAAATTGTGAGCTGCACTAAACTTATTATCATAAAATGGCATAATTACCTTAGCGCCAACACCAGCTTCAGACTGGTATTTTGGTAAAGAACCAACTACATCTCCCAAACCACCAACCTTTGCAATTGGGTAGCATTCAGCGCTTACGTGTATTACGTTCATATAAAAATCTTTGAAAGATTATTGAATTAACCAGGTTGTTTTTTAGTGAATTTTAGGATGATTTTTTTATGAAAATTTAAAATCATAGCCCTTGAAATCACCATTTCCCTATAAATCTACTGAAATAATAGGATAAGCTGCATTAAGGAAGTCTTAAAACTGTTTCTGTTTGTTATTATAAGATTTGTTTCATGTAGAAACTTATCTTCTAATCCATTACACCTAAATTCCCATAAGTGGTTTAAAATTGTAAATTTGCAGGCATTAATAAAAAGTCGCGTTGCGCGTATTTAGCAGGTAAGAAAAATATAACAATGAGTTACAACTTTAACGAAATTGAAGCCAAATGGCAAAACTACTGGGCCGAAAACCAAACTTTTCGTGCCAGCAATTCATCAGATAAACCAAAATATTACGTGCTGGATATGTTTCCATATCCTTCTGGTGCCGGACTTCACGTTGGGCATCCTTTAGGTTATATTGCCAGTGATATTTATGCGCGCTACAAACGTCACAAAGGTTTTAATGTTTTGCACCCCCAGGGTTACGATAGTTTTGGGTTGCCTGCCGAGCAATATGCAATTCAAACCGGGCAACATCCTGCGCTTACCACGGCGAAAAATATTAAAAGATACCGCGAGCAACTCGATAAAATAGGTTTTTCTTTTGATTGGAGTAGGGAAGTACGCACCAGCGATCCCGAATATTATAAATGGACACAGTGGATATTTATCCAGCTTTTTGAATCCTGGTATGATATGGAAGCTGAAAAGTCCAGGGCAATTTCAGAATTAGAAGAGATTTTTGCTGCTAAAGGGAATTCCCGTGTAAATGCTGCCTGCGATGATGATGTAGAAGAATTTTCAGCAGATAGCTGGAATAATTTTTCTTCTGAAGAAAAACAAAGAATATTATTAAAATACAGACTAACCTATTTAGCTGAAACCGAAGTAAACTGGTGCCCTCAACTGGGAACCGTTTTAGCTAACGACGAGATTGTAAACGGCGTTTCAGAGCGTGGAGGCTATCCCGTGGTGCGAAAAAAAATGACGCAATGGAGTATGCGAATTTCAGCATTTTCTGAACGTTTATTACAAGGTTTAGATCAATTGGACTGGACCGAAAGCTTGAAAGAAAGTCAGCGTAACTGGATCGGGAAATCGGTTGGGGCAATGGTTCATTTCAATTTATACGGTGAGACCCTGAAAAAAGTAAAAGATGATGGAAGCCTCGCTGAACATCAAAAAAGGATTTCAGTTTTTACAACCCGACCTGATACTATTTTTGGCGTAAGTTTTATGACTTTGGCGCCGGAACACGATTTGGTTAAAAAGATTACAACCCCGCAACAAAAAGAAGAAGTTGAAGCCTATATCGCTGCCAGCGCAAAAAGAAGTGAGCGTGAACGTATGGCCGACGTAAAAAGCATAACCGGTGTATTTACCGGGGCTTATGCCGAGCATCCTTTCACCAAAGAACCGGTACCAATCTGGATTGGGGATTACGTGCTTGCCGGTTATGGAACCGGTGCCGTAATGGCGGTGCCTTGTGGGGACCAGCGGGATTATGATTTTGCAAAACATTTTGAAATTCCTATTCCTAATATTTTTGAAAACGCCGATATTTCTGAGGCGGCTTTCTCCGGAAAAGAAGGAACGGTAATCGCAAATTCTGATTTCCTTAGCGGATTGGAATATAAAGAAGCGCTGCAAAAAGTGATTCTGGAATTGGAAAAAACCGGTCACGGTTACGGAAAAACTAATTATAGATTGCGCGATGCGGTTTTTAGCCGTCAGCGTTATTGGGGAGAGCCATTCCCTGTTTATTATCTAAACGGAATGCCGCAGATGATCGACTCTAAGCATTTACCCTTGCGACTTCCTGAAGTTGAAAAATACCTGCCTACAGAAACCGGCGAACCACCATTAGGCAACGCAACTACCTGGGCCTGGGATACGGAATCTAACGAGGTGGTGAGCAATGAACTGGTAGATGATAAAACGGTATTTCCGTTAGAATTGAACACAATGCCAGGCTGGGCAGGAAGCTCCTGGTATCTTTTCCGTTATATGGATTCCGGAAATGAAAATGAATTCGTTTCTAAAGAAGCGCAAAATTACTGGGAAAATGTAGATCTATATATAGGCGGAAGCGAGCACGCTACCGGACATTTATTGTATTCCCGTTTCTGGACTAAGTTTTTGCGAGACCGTGGATATCTTTCGGTTGAAGAGCCTTTTAAAAAGTTGATCAACCAGGGAATGATTTTAGGACAGAGTGCTTTTGTTTATAGGGTTAATTTCTCTTTGGATTTACAGGGCACAAAATTCGATGATGTTGAAAAAGCAACTCCATCGAAAATATTCATTAAAGAAGGAATCAATGTGACCCTAGTCTCCAACAAACTTTTAAAAGAAAGTATAGGGAACATTCATAATGAGATAGAACGAAAGGATATTTCAATTACAGGTTCAGAAATAGAAAAGAAAGCAAAAGATATTCTTTATCCTTATTTATCAGAAGAATATGCAGCTGAAATATCTAAAGAGAATATAAAGCTTAAATTGAGTTATGTTCAACCAATTCATGCCGATGTTTCTTTAGTTAATCATTCTGATGAATTAGATATTGAAGGCTTTAAAAAATGGCGTCCTGAATTTATAGACACAGAATTTATTACTGAAGAAAATGGATCTTACCTTGTGGGTCGCGAAGTAGAGAAAATGTCAAAATCCAAATACAACGTGGTTAACCCCGATGATATTTGTGAAGACTATGGTGCTGATACGTTGAGAATGTACGAGATGTTCCTTGGGCCTTTAGAACAGGCAAAACCCTGGAATACGGCGGGAATCACCGGGGTTCATAATTTTCTCAAAAAGCTTTGGAAGCTATATCATAATGGAGAGCAGTTTGAAGTTTCAGATGAAAAAGCTTCAGCTGATTCTTTAAAAAGTCTGCATAAAACCATTAAAAAGGTTACCGAAGATATCGAGGAATTCAGTTTTAATACTTCGGTTTCCACCTTTATGATCTGTGTGAATGAGCTTTCAGCACAAAAATGTAATAGCAGGGAAGTGCTTGAACCTCTTGTTATTTTATTAGCGCCTTACGCGCCTCATATTTCGGAAGAACTTTGGAATAAATTAGGGCATTCAGAATCTGTAGTAACGGCTGAATATCCGATTTTTGAAGAAAAATATTTGGTTGAAAGCACTAAAAACTACCCGGTTTCTTTCAATGGGAAAATGCGTTTTACAATGGAATTGCCACTGGATATGCCAAAAGATGAAATCGAAAAAACCGTAATGGCAGATGAAAGAACTCAGAAACAATTAGACGGAAGAACACCTAAAAAAGTGATTGTAGTTCCAGGTAAAATTGTAAATATTGTAGGTTAAAAGTTTGAAGATTATATAATTTGAAAAATCCGTTTCCTGGTATTGGGGAACGGATTTTTTTATTGCCGTCATTGCGAAGGAGGCACGACTGAAGCAATCATTTAAATTGAAAACAATGGTGGCTTTGAACTTGGTCCAGTTTAAATAGAACAGATTGCCAGGTCAGGCTGTTGCCTTCCTCGGAATGACGTGTTATTTTGAAGTACGTCAGTGCGAAGTTACTTTTTGCAACTGATGCAATCTTTTGAATTGAAAAGAGTGAGCTGGAGTGTGCTTTAGTTTAAAAAGAACAGATTGCCGCGCTCCTTCCTCGCTCGCAATGACGATTGTAACTTGAAACGTCATTGCGAAGCTGCTTTTTTGCAGCTGAAGCAATCTCATCCTGATTTTTAGTGAATTCCCTTATTACTCTAACCACAGCAGGTTTTTAATTTTATAAAATGAAATATTCCTGGGTATATATTCTAACCAATAAAAACAATACAGTTCTTTATACCGGAGTTACTTCTAACCTTCAAAAAAGGATATTTGAGCACAAGAGTAAAGTGAACAAAGGTTTTGCTGCTAAATATAACTGCGAGAAATTGGTTTATCTTCAGGAGTTTAGTGATGTGAGTCAGGCGATTGAACATGAAAAGAAAATTAAGGCAGGAAACAGGGCAAAAAAGGAAAAACTCATAAATACTCAAAACCCTGATTGGAATGATCTGTCTAAAGATATGATTTTAGGATAAATAACATAAGATTGCCACGCTCCTTCTGTAAGCTTCCCTTAAAAACGAACTGTTTAAAAGTATAATATATTTTATAACTTTAAACAGTAATTATGAAGAAGAGTAGATATACACCACAGCAAATCGCAAAGATTTTAAAGGAGTTTGATAACG
>Ga0207891_1001048_pt1 | contig 14131 bp, 11 predicted proteins | sample LinPmetageLP50_FD_184061 | JGI IMG/M metagenome (GOLD analysis project Ga0207891, IMG submission 184061) | Marine viral communities from the Pacific Ocean - LP-50 (SPAdes) | ecosystem: Environmental > Aquatic > Marine > Oceanic | place: Pacific Ocean | collected 2011-08-27 | reverse complement strand
AAAATTACTTCAGTTAAAAAAAGCGGGAAGGTTAAGTTTGGTGAAAATGCTGTTGTTAACCAACTGCACGTTTGACGGACTTGTTTACAATGTTGAAAAAGTTATGCAGGAAGTTCTGGCCATTAAACCAGATATGATCTTTTTATGGGATGAAGCCTGGTTTGCGTTTGCCGGTTTTACCTACAATTATAAGCAACGTACGGGGATGTTTGTAGCTCAAAAGCTATTCAATAAATACCAAAGCGATAGTTACAGGGAAGAGTACAACGCGCATATTAAAGGACTGAAAAAGAATGAAATACCGAGCCTTCCAAATCCAGATGAGGTTAGAATAAGGGTTTATTCTACGCAGAGTACCCATAAAACACTTAGTAGCTTCAGGCAGGGTTCTATGATTCATATTTGGGATGAAGATTTCCGTAAAAAAAGTGAAAATACATTTATGGAAGCCTACATGACGCATACTTCTACTTCTCCTAATTACCAGATGCTTGCCTCGCTGGATGTGGGCAGAAGACAGGTGCAATTTGAAGGCTATGAGCTGGTAGAAAAAAGTATAGAATTAGCTATGGTCTTAAGAGCAAAGGTTAACGACCATCCAAAACTGAAGAAATATTTTGATGTTTTAACCATAGGAAATTTTATTCCGAAGCAACATCGGAAATCGGGCATAAAGGAATATTATAATTCAAAGGAAGGTTGGAATAGGATGGAAACCGCCTGGGAACAGGATGAGTTTGTTTTAGATCCAACCAAAATTACCCTACACATTGGTAGAACCGGTGTAGACGGAGATACTTTTAAGAATAGATACTTGATGGATAAATTCAATATTCAGATTAATAAAACTTCCAGAAATACGGTTTTGTTTATGACGAATATTGGAACTACACGAGGGAGTGTAACTTATTTAACTAATGCACTTTTGAAAATAGCCGATGAGCTGGACCAGGAATTCAAAACCCTTAGCCAGAAAGAGGGGAATAATCGCAGGGATAGAATTAAATCTTTAACTGAAGATTTCCCACCCTTACCAGATTTTAGTTATTTCCATCATTCATTTCAGGCCGTTCCTGGAGTTCCGGGCGGTAATATTAGAGAGGCATTTTTTCTCGCTTACAACGAAGAGAATTATGAATATATGCCGCTTACCGATTGCTTACCGGCAATGGAAGAAAACCGGATCCTGGTAGCTTCCTCTTTTATAATTCCTTATCCGCCGGGATTTCCGGTACTTGTTCCCGGTCAGGTAGTAAGTAAGGAAATAATAAGATTTCTTACTGCACTAGATGTTTCTGAAATTCACGGCTACCGGGCAGATCTCGGCCTAAGAATTTTTAAGGATAATGTGCTAAATCGTCAAAAAACAGTGAGTTCTATGGGCTCTATGGGGAACAATTCGAAGAAAAAGATCACTAACTTAAAAAATTAAAATTATGGAATCTAAGAAACCAAAATCTTCCAATAAAAAGGAAGGAACAAATACAAAAAAAACAACGCCTGAAAAAGAACCGGTTTCCCCGGAACGTAGCGCGAAAAAAGACCGAAAATTAAAGGTTACCGAAGAAAAACCATTAAAAGGAAAAAAATCTGTGCCTTTAGATTCTACGGCGCAGCAAGGTAAAGCACCAGGTTCTTCTTCTGCAAAAAAGAAAAAAACTGCTAAAACTTCGAGTGCTAAAAAGCCTAAAACTACTACCACCACAAAAAAAGAAGTAGGAGGCACTAAGGCTACTGGTAAAAAATTAGCTACCAATGCTCCAAGACAGTATAAAAGTAAGAATGCGCTGGAGGGAGTTTCAGATATTCGAAGATCTTTTCACAAAAACGAAGAACCTTTATATTTTATAAGCGCCACAAATTTTAATCTTTTAGGTGCCGATGAGTGGATTAAAGGATTCAAATTTATATGCCATATCGAATGTTTTGATGGTCTTCATCCTAATGTTTTTTCTCCTAAAACCGAAATTCCTCACGATGATTTTGAAGGAATAGAGGACATAAATAACTATTTATTACAACATCCCGAAGTTCAGGATTATCTAAAAACACGATCTGTAGATGGAAGGGCAGGGAAAGCGATGTTCCTTATGTTTAATGAAAAAACCGAGGAACTTGCAGAAAAACTCGGTTTGGAAATTATGTTTCCAAAAGCCGAAATGCGAACTTTCCTAGATAATAAAGTAAATACCAACCGTATTGCAGAAAAAGCCGGAGTGGCTTGTGTGCCTTATGTGTTGACAAAAGTAGATAATTATGAACATTTAAGAGAGGTTTCTAAGCACCTTGGAAACGAGTTGGTTATCCAGACCCCTTTTGGAGATTCCGGCCATACTACTTTCTTTATTTCTAATGAGGAAGAATACCAAAAACACGCTGAAGAAATTGAAAAAGAAGAAGAAGTAAAGGTAATGAAGCGTATTCGTTGCCGTGGTTCTGCTATAGAAGCTTGTGTAACCAGGCATGGAACAATCGTAGCTCCGCTTATGACAGAACTAGTAGGCTTTAAAGACCTTACTCCATATGAAGGTGGTTGGTGTGGTAACGAGATTTATCCAAATGCTTTTACGCCCGAGTTAAGAGATAAAGCGATAGAATATACCCAGTTATTCGGAAATCAATTAAGGGAAGAAGGTTATAAAGGCTATTTTGAACTAGATTTCTTAATAGATCAGGATAATGGAGAGATCTATTTAGGAGAACTAAATCCACGGGTAACAGGAGCAAGTTCTATAACCAATCACGCGGTATTTGCCCTGGCAGATGCACCATTATTCGTTTTTCATATTCTGGAATGGATGGATATTGATTATGATCTTGATATAGAAGCTATAAACAACCGTTGGGCCCGCCAGGAAAATATAGATAGCTGGAGCCAGCTTATTATAAAGCATACCGAAGATACCATAGAATATGTGACAAATGCACCAAACTCTGGTATTTACAGAATGTATGATACCGGCCATATTCAGTTTGACAGGATGGATACTCACCGTAGGGCAGTGGAAAATGAAAATGAAGCGTTTTTCTTACGAATAACCCGAAAAGGAGATTATTTATATGAAGGTGCAGATATGGGAATTCTGGTAAGCCGCGGGCGTATGATGACCGATGATTTTAGGCTCAATAACAGGGCTAAACACTGGATTAAAGCTATTAGAGCACAATACACTTCTGAAATGGTAGAAGACAAGAAAAAGCGAAAATTATCAGGAACTTTAACTAAATAATAGGTGAGATTTTGTGAGAGTAAAAGGAAATAAAACTACTTTGCCACAGTAATAAATCAATATTATTTAAAAACCATTCTAAATGCAGTTACATTTTAATGCTATTTCAGAACCCGGAAAACCGGGTTCCAAATGGCAAAAATTATATAATACTCACTGGTCCGCTTATAAAAGTTGGCTTAAATCAAAAGGAACAACAAATTATCCAGATCTTAAAACCTCACAGGAAGCACTTAAAAAGTATATGCCAGAGATGTGGCCTACTTATCAGCGCTTATGCAAATTAGCGAAAGACGATAAGGTAGCCTCAAGATTTTTAACAGGCTTTCAGCCTCCTGCTTATATAAGTGGCTGCTCACAGGCGGTTACAACGGGAAGTGATATTCAGTTGGTTAGAAATTACGATTTTCATCCAGATCTTATGGAGGGAACTCAATTGCTAACCTCCTGGAATGGCAAAAAAGTAATTGCTACCAGCGATTTTCTTATTGGGGTTGTAGACGGAATGAATGAAGACGGCCTGGCCATTTCGCTCACTTTTGGAGGTAGAAAAGAGGTAGGAGTAGGTTTCGGTATTCCGTTTATTTTGCGTTATGTTCTAGAATTTTGCAGTGATGTTGATGAAGCTGTTGCAGCTTTAATCAGGATTCCTTCACATATGTCATATAACGTAACCGTAGTGGACAAAACCGGAAAATTTAAAACCGTACAACTGGCACCAGATAAGACACCACGGGTTACTGATGCGGCTTTTACCACAAACCACCAGGGAACAATAGACTGGCCGGAAAATGCGGCCTTTAATAAAACCCGGGAGCGGTCATCTTTTCTGAATAAATTGTTGTCAGAGAAAGGCGTGAATTCGACGAAGGTGGCTGATGCTTTTCTAAAAACTCCACTTTATAACACAAAGTTTAAGGAAGGTTTTGGAACTTTATTTACCTCGGTTTATAGGCCTTTAGAGGGGAAAGTAGAACTTCGCTGGCCTGAAATGTCGGTTCAACAAAGTTTTGAAAACTTTAAGGAAGTTTATAAGCTGATAAATTACGAACCGGCTCAGGTTGCAACTGAATGGTGGAACCAGGATGCGGTAGATGTAGCCCAAACGGTAGAAGATCCATTTGAGGAGCAATTCGCCGAAAATGTAGATTGGCAGGAAACTGTTACCGAAATTATGGTTAATGCTATGGCTAAGGCTCACCCATCAACAAATGAGCGAGATCTTGAAAAATTAAGAGAAAAAATAATTAATAATGGAGAAGTATCCTGGCAGGCAGTAGCCGGTTTCTGGAGTAAAATGGGAACAGGTTACGCCCAATCCTGGAGGAGTTAGGTATTTCTGTTAAATAATTTTCTTAAGGACCTGGTGCTATAAATAAAGGATATCTCCTATTTATGTCACCAGGTTTTTTAGTTAAAAATTCTTCGGAGTAATTTTAATTTAATACTCCATAAAAAATAAAATACAATGGAATTTTATAGCACAAACCCCTACAATGGGGAACAAGTTGGAAAGTATACGGCTCAGAAGGAAGGGGAAACCATAGAGGTTTTAAATAATTCTGGAAAAGCTTTTAAAGAATGGAAGAAAACATCACTTTCTTACCGAACCGACCTTTTAAAAAAAGCCGGACAGGTTTTAAGGGATAATGTAGAAGAATATGCGCGTATGATTACCCGGGAAATGGGAAAACCAATTTCTGAATCTAGATCTGAGGTTAATAAATGCGCCTGGGTTTGTGATTATTATGCCGAAAATGCTTCAGATTTTCTTCAGCAGGAAGAAATAAAAACAGATGCAACTCATAGTTATGTAAGGCACGATCCCTTGGGTAGTGTTTTTGCGATTATGCCCTGGAATTTTCCATTCTGGCAGGTTTTTAGGTTTGCCGCACCAACTCTTACTGCCGGTAATACCGGGGTTTTAAAACACGCTCCTAATGTTTTTGGCTGTGCTATAAAGATCGAAGAAGTTTTTGAAAAAGCAGGCTATCCAAAATGTGTTTTTCAGAATTTAATTGTACATCACGATCAAACCGAATTGATTATTGCCCACGAGGCTGTGCAGGCTGTTACTTTAACAGGTAGTGAAGCTGCAGGATCTGCAGTAGCACAGCTTTCGGGAAAATATATTAAAAAAAGTTTACTGGAGTTGGGAGGAAATAATTCCTTTATTGTTTGGGAAGATGCTGATATTGAACGCGCTGTTAAAACAGCGGTTTCTGCCAGGATGTTAAACTGCGGACAAAGCTGCATCGCAGCGAAACGTTTTATTCTTCTGGAAGGAATTTACGATGAATTTGTTTCCAAATTTAAGGCTGCAGTAAGCGAGTTACAATCCGGAGACACTATGGAAGATGCTACGCAGGTTGGTACGCTGGCGAGGAAAGATTTGGCAGATCAACTTCAAAGCCAGGTCAAAAGGTCTTTAGAAGAGGGAGCTGAGTTGCTACTTGGCGGTGAACAGGATAACTGTTTTCACCAACCAACTATCCTTGGAAATGTAAAGCCGGGAATGGCTGCTTTTGACGAAGAAACATTTGGCCCACTTGCAGCTATTATTAAAGCAAGTAGCATAGAAGAAGCTTTTGAACTTTCAGAAAAATCAAAGTTTGGTTTGGGGACAACGGTTTTTACTAAAAACTTAGAAAAAGCTATGGAAATGGCTGGTAGCGTAAGTGATGGCGCATACTTTGTAAATGAACTGGTAAAATCTGATCCCAGGCTTCCCTTTGGCGGAACCAAAAGATCTGGGTATGGCAGAGAGCTTGCAAAAGAAGGAATGATGGAGTTTGTTAATAAGAAAACAGTTTATGTTAAAGCCTAAATCATAATTTTATGAGCATTGGTCATTGGCCTGAATAGTTGTACTTTTGTGTTTACTTTGTTAAAATCAACATAAAACATAAAATTATGAGTAAATATGATGTTGCAGTTATAGGTTCGGGTCCCGGAGGATATGTGGCCGCTATACGCTGCGCGCAACTGGGAATGAAAACTGCTATCATAGAAAAATATTCAACTTTGGGAGGCACCTGCCTAAATGTAGGTTGTATCCCAAGTAAAGCTTTGTTGGATTCCTCGCATCATTACCAGGATGCCGTAAAACATTTTGAAGAGCACGGGATTGAAATTCCAGGTGAAGTAAAAGTTAATCTTGAAAAAATGATGGAACGTAAATCTTCGGTTGTAAGTCAGACTTGCGACGGGGTGAAGTTCCTGATGGATAAGAATAAAATTGATGTTTTTGAAGGCGTTGGTTCTTTTAAAGATAAAACCCACATCAATATTGAAAACAACGATGGTGAAACCGAAACCATTGAAGCTGCGAAAACCATTATAGCTACAGGTTCAAAACCAGCTAATCTTCCGTTTATCGAACTTGATAAAGAAAGAATTATCACTTCTACCGAAGCTTTAAAGCTTAAAGAAATTCCCAAGCACATGATTGTGATTGGTGGCGGAGTGATCGGCCTGGAATTAGGTCAGGTCTATCGTCGTTTGGGAGCTGAGGTTACCGTGGTAGAATTTTTAGACCGAATTATACCTACAATGGATAGCGCACTTTCAAAAGAACTTCAAAAAGTACTGAAGAAACAAGGCGTAAAATTCCATACTTCTACCAAAGTGAAATCGGTAGAGCGTAAAGGAGACGAGATCCTTATTAAAGCTGATGATAAGAAAGATAAGGAAGTAGAATTTAAAGGGGATTACTGCTTAGTATCCGTAGGTCGTAAACCTTTTACTGATGGGTTAAATGCCGATGCTGCCGGAGTTAAAGTGACCGATAAAGGAATGATAGAGGTAAACGATCATTTACAAACCAATGTAGATAATATTTATGCAATTGGCGATGTGGTTCGTGGTGCAATGCTGGCTCATAAAGCCGAAGAAGAAGGAACTTTTGTTGCTGAAACTATCGCCGGACAAAAACCGCATATAGATTATAACCTAATTCCGGGTGTTGTTTATACCTGGCCAGAAGTTGCTGCGGTAGGTAAGACCGAAGAAGAACTTAAAGAAGAAGGAATAAAGTATAAAGAAGGAAAATTCCCAATGCGTGCTCTTGGACGTTCCAGAGCGAGTGGAGATACAGACGGATTTGTAAAAATTCTAGCCGATGAAAAAACCGATGAGGTTTTAGGCGTGCATATGATTGGTGCTCGTACCGCCGATCTTATTGCTGAAGCTGTAACTGCAATGGAATATAGAGCCTCTGCTGAAGATATAGCTAGGATGAGCCACGCTCACCCAACTTATGCTGAAGCCGTTAAGGAAGCCGCTCTTGCCGCAACCGATAATCGCGCGCTACACGTATAATTTTTGAATTAAATTTTATATAAAAATGGCTGTTTGATATAATTTTTAAACAGCCATTTTTTATTTTATAGTTTGAAGTCTAAGAGCATATTATTCTAACTTTTCTCTGGTAAGGGGCGTCATTCTGAACTCGTTTCAGAATCTAAGCTGATTAGACCCCCAAATAAACTGTGGAGCAGGCTCTTTTACGATGAGGGGTACGCTTTAAAGAATATTGCAACTGTAAATTATTATCTAAACCTCCAATTTCTTTAATTCTTTGTAATTTCTATTCAAACGTCTTAGTAGAATTCCGTAGATCACCCGGTAGAATATCCATATAATTCCCAGGAAAACTGCCAGTCCACCTAACATTATTCCAGCAAACATTAGCCATTGTAGCGGAGTAAAACTATATTTTTCAACATCTTCAACCACGGTATTAGAAGCGTGATAATTCATGAAAAAGTAAGTATAAATAAGGGTAATTAGCGCAGTGGAAATTAAAATATAACCTATATAGTATTTTACGGTTTTTCTTGTTCGTAGAATATTTTTAATCAATTTCGCTACACTATCTGTAGAAGATATTCTTCGGTAGTTCTTGTAAAAGCAATAGATAAAGAAAAAGGTTATTCCATAATTAATAACATAGGTTACTACGGTAAATTCTTTTAAATGAATACGTTCCATTTCGGCCCAGTATTCGTGATCTGCCCAGAAAATAGTAATAAGTGCCCAGAATAGAAATTCAAGAATACTAATTACAAAAATCCATTTTACAATTGAAGATGAGCGCTTCAACAGCATCTTATAGATTTCATCGTAGGAAAGCTGGGGAATATTACCTTCCCGTTTTTTCCAGTCTTTTTTTAATAAATCCAGTCCATCCATTATTCTCTACGGATTTAAAATGTTTTTTAACTTAGTTTTTACCCTGTTCATCTTCACTCTTGCATTTACTTCAGTAATACCCAGGGTTTCAGAAATATCTCTATAATTTTTATCTTCGAGATATAAAAAAACGAGTGCTTTTTCAATATCGTTTAATTCCTGAATTGCCGAGTACATTACTTTTAATTGTTGCTCGGTTTCATCATCATATTCTTCGGCTTTAATTTTAAAATCTACAGTATCAAAATCCTGCGTTTTTATACTTCTTTTTTTCTTTCGGTATAAGGTGATGGCAGTATTTAAGGCAACCCTGTACATCCATGTACTAAATTTTGCTTCTCCCCTAAACTTGGGGTAAGCTTTCCACAGTTGAATAGTAATTTCCTGAAATAGGTCGTTATGGGAATCCTGATCATTAGTATAAATACGACATATTTTATGCGCTATATTCTGGTGTTTCTCCAGATTTTTTACAAACTGATGTTCTAATTCTTTATCCACAATAATTGGTTAGCTCTTATATGTAGTATAACAGGCTGTAATGTTACAAAAAAGTATAAAGTATAGTTAATGCTGGCTTATTTTTTCAGCCAAAGCGGGAGAAAACTTAAATTTGAGTGCATAACTTCCATAAAAAGGGAGCGATCTAAATCTCGATTATCGAGTAAAACCAACCTTTATGAATATTCCAAGAACAAATTTACCTAGAGTCGTTATTATTGGTGGCGGTTTTGCTGGAATGGCAATGGTAAGAAAATTAATTGGCGAAGACGTTCAAACCGTTATTTTAGACCGTCATAACTATCATACTTTCCAGCCTCTATTATACCAGGTTTCTACCTCTGGTTTAGAGCCAGATTCTATTGCATATCCTATGCGTAAAATTACACGTAATAGTAAGAAATGTCTTTTTAGAATGGCTGAGGTGAAATCTATAAATACCGAAAAAAGTTATATTGAAACTTCTATTGGCGATTTAATTTATGATTACCTGGTGATCGCTACCGGTTCTAAGACTAATTTTTTCGGAAATAAAAGTATTGAGAAGAATGGAATGTGGATGAAAACCGTTCCGCAGGCATTGAATATTCGAAGTTTAATTCTGGAAAATTTAGAGCAGGCCGTAATTACTGATGATCCTGAAAAACGAAAAGCACTACTTAACTTTGTTTTAGTAGGTGCGGGGCCAACCGGCGTAGAGCTTAGTGGCGCCATTGCAGAATTAAAGAATCATATTGTACCTAACGATTATCCCGATATAAACCCTAACGAGATGAATATTCATTTGCTGGAGGGATTAGATAGGGTTTTACCACCTATGAGCGAAAAAGCTTCTAAAAAAGCTCATGCTTTTTTGGAAGAGTTAGGTGTTAAGGTTCATTTAAATACCATGGTAGAAGAATACGATGGCCATTTAGTGACTACCAACACAGACCTCGCCTTAAAAACCGAGACTTTTATCTGGGCCGCGGGAGTAACCGGTGCACCGGTTAAAGGCTTAAAGGCCGAAGCCATGGTAGAAAAAGCCAATAGATATGAAGTGAATGCTTTTAACCAGATTAAAGGTTATGAGAATATTTTTGCAATTGGAGATATTGCGCTAATGCAAACTGAAGCCTATCCAAAAGGGCATCCCATGGTTGCTCAACCGGCAATTCAGCAGGGGAAACATTTGGCTAAAAATATTATGAATATCCTGGAAGGGAAACAACTGGAAGCGTTTAAATATAAAGATAAAGGAACTATGGCCACTGTGGGTAGAAACCGTGCGGTAGTAGATTTAGAACAGGGTTCTTTCGGCGGATTTTTCGCCTGGTTTATCTGGATGTTTGTGCACCTTTGGTTTCTTATTGGATTTAGAAACCGACTGGTAACTTTCTTTAACTGGCTGTATAACTATTGGAATTATGATAAAGCTGCCAGGCTAATTATCAGGCCATTTAAAGGTTACGAAAAGCAAATGAAAGTTGATAAAGAAGAGATATAAAATTAAAAATGCAGTTAAGGTTTTTTCGCTTAACTGCATTTTTTAAATTCCAATTATCTCATTTTCTTTATCTCTTTGTTATAATCTTCTGCAAGGCTGGTTTTTTGTTTTTCGGTTAAGGCTTTTCCGGCCATTTGAAAAACTTCCTGTTCTTCTTCATCAAGATGGTGAGTTACCTTATGTTCAAGTTCTTTAGCAATTTTTAGCCAGTTAGAAGCGTCCATTTCAGTATCTTCCAATTCTTCTATTAGTTCATCCATTTCGTGATGCTCGGCCACACTGTGCCTGGCTTTTTCCTGTGTAAGATCTTTCTTTATCAACGGAATATAAAAATGCCTTTCTTCGGCATCGGCGTGAATTTTTAATTCGTGTTTTAACTGCTCAAAAATCTTTTTTCTTTCTTCGGTATCACCGTGGGTTTCTACCAGTTTAGCCACAAGATCGCGTTGTATTTCGTGTTCCTGGCGTAATGCTTCAAAAATATTCATAATTTAGTATGGGTTTTGCATCGAAATTATTGATTTATAAGTTAAGGAAAATATAATCAGGTAATTTCTTTATAGTTTAAATCGGTTCTAAAGAATAAATTACGGTTCAGTTTAAGTTTTCTACAATTCAGAAATTTTAATTAGTAAAGAAATTGACTTTCTCGCATCTTAGCTCCTGTAAATATAAATTAATGAATTTTTTTCTGAAAATATTTAAAATCAGTCTCATAATCACTTTTTTGGTGGTTTTTCTTGAAATTGTTTTCAACCAATTTAAACTGGAAGCATTGCTGGAATTTGAAACCTGGATAATTTACTTTCTATATGCTTTTATTCTAACCCTAATAAATGGAAGTTACTTTTGGTGGTTTGGCGCTAAAATAGGCTGGGAAAAAGCTACTTTAAGAAAGGTCCTGGCGGGGGCCTTTGGCGCTGTTATTTTAACTTTAATTGGTTTCTTTATTTGCCGTTTGCTACACCACGTAGTATATGACGGAGTACCACTTCAGGAATTTTTGAGCAACGAAAAAATGTCTTTTTATCTTTTTCCTTTGCTTTTCACCACAATTATCTCTTTGTTTTTTCATCTTATTTATTTCTACAAAGCTTTACAGGAAAAGAAGGTAAAGGAGCAAAAGATAATCGCCGGTACGGTTTCGGCTAAATTTGATGCGCTTAAAAATCAATTAGATCCGCATTTCTTATTTAATAGTTTAAATGTTTTAAGTGCTTTAATTGATGAAAACCCAGGGCAGGCACAAAAGTTTACCAGTGCGCTTTCTAAGGTTTATCGTTACGTTCTTGAGCAAAAAAATAAGGAATTGGTTGATCTTGAAGAAGAATTAAAATTCGCCAAAACCTATATAGAATTGCTAAAAATGCGTTTTGAAGATGCTATTGTTTTTAATTTTCCTTCAAATTTAAAGAATCCCGAAGCAAAAGTGGTCCCGCTTTCACTGCAATTACTTTTAGAAAATACTATAAAACACAACACTGTAAATTCTGAAAATCCATTAGAGATTAGCATTGTAGAAGAAGATAGAAATCTGGTGGTAAAAAATAATCTTCAGCCCAAAGGAATTCTCAAGCGGGGTAGTGGAGTAGGGCTTTCAAATATTAAACAGCGTTATAATTTGCTAACCGATAGGAAAGTGCAAATAGACAATTCAAATAACATTTTCAGCGTAAAATTACCGCTATTAACCAAAATTGTAAAAATGGAAGAAAAATCACCAGTGTATGCCGAGCAGGATGCTTATTTACGCGCAAAAAAACAAGTAAAAGCAGAACGCGAATTCTATGCAAATTTAACATCTTATTTAATTGTAATTCCTGTCTTGGGATTATTCAATTACCTCACCTACAGCGGATTTATATGGGCTATTTTTCCGGCAATAGGTTGGGGCATAGGAGTGTTTTTTCACGGCTTATCAGTTTTTAATTATAATCTTTTACTCGGAAAAAATTGGGAAGAGCGAAAAATTAAAGAATTAATGCAAAAAGATAAAATCAACTAATTATGGAAACTTCAGAAGATAAATATTTAAAAGCCCGGGAGCGGGTTAAAGAATTACGGGAGTTCTACAATCATTTATTCTCCTATATTTTAGTGAATTTATTTTTAGCCGGAATCAATTACTATACAAACCAATGGGAATATCCCTGGTTTTTATGGGTTGTAGGCGGTTGGGGAATAGGTTTAGCCTTTGATGCTCTAAAAGCCTTTAGGTTAAACCCCATGTTTGATAAACGCTGGGAAGAACGTAAAATTAGGGAATATATGGAAAAGGAAGAAAAACAGCGTTGGGAGTAATGGAAATAGTAATTGTTGAAGACGAAAAACCTGCCGCACGCCGCTTACAAAGAATGCTGAAAAAGCTGTATTTGGAAGTAAATACTATGTTACACTCGGTAAAAGAAGGAATTGATTGGTTTAATAAGAATCCTGAACCCGATCTCGTTTTTCTTGATATTCAACTTAGTGATGGCATCTCCTTTGAAATATTTGACAAGGTAAAAATCAATAGCGCAGTTATTTTTACCACCGCTTACGATGAATATGCGCTAAAAGCTTTTAAACTGAATAGTGTAGATTACCTCCTGAAACCCATAGATGAAGAAGAATTGGAAAATGCCGTGAACAAGTTCAGGGAAAATTATCAGAAGAATAATTCCCAAATTGATTTTAATGCTTTTAGAAAAATTCTTGAAACCGTAGGCAAACCAGATTATAAAACCCGTTTTACCATTCAGGTTGGGCAGCATCTAAAAATTATTTCAACCAGCGAAATTTGTTGTTTTTATTCTGAAAATAAAGCGTCTTACCTCACAACAACTACCGGTAGAAATTACCCTGTAGATATTTCGCTTGAAAACCTGGAAAACGACCTGGATCCTGAAAAATTCTTCAGAATTAACCGTAAATCTATTGTGAATATTGATTGTATAGAAGATATTATTAGCTACACCAACAGCCGTTTAGAAGTTAAGGTGAATGCTTTTTCTGGGTTTCAATTAATTGTAAGTCGGGAGCGGGTTAAAGACTTTAAAAATTGGATTTCTTAACTTTAACTGTTAAACTAGAATATTTTAAAACCTTACGACTTATTTCTTCGTAAATATTGATGAAGACTGGATTTTAAACAACTTTGTTTTCTTCCGGTTTTCTATTTCTATTTTTTTGGTTGGTTATGTGAAGGTTTGCTGTATAAGATATGGCGAACCTTCATTTTTTAATGATGGAGATTCACTAAAATGTTTTGTTTTAAAATTAAGGTGCAGCTACAGTTCCTAAAACATATAGTTGTTCCATTGTTGGAGTTTCACTACCGCCCTCAGGCTCCAGGGTAATTCCAAAAGCTTCAGACTGGTTTGGGTTTTCCAGACTAAATACTTTATTATCATCGGCTTCAAAATTTGCCAGTAAACCTAAACTGGTAGGAGTAAGAGGTTGCATGGTAAGTGACCAAACCTGGTAAACTTTCCCTCTGGGAGGTTCAGGTAAATCTTTTGCATCTATATAAGCGGTATTCTTCTGGGTATTCCAATAAACGGAAGCAAAGGCTTCAGGAGCTACCTGCTGCCCTTTTAGCGGGATTCGCTGTACGTTTCTGTCCCTTATAACCGCAAGTACTTCTTCTGCTTTTTCAGCATCCTCACGTGCGTTAGCGATTTGTTCTTCCATTTGAACATTTCTGGCATTGGCAGCTTGTAATTCTTCTCTTAATTCGTTG
>Ga0207891_1001036_pt1 | contig 14259 bp, 8 predicted proteins | sample LinPmetageLP50_FD_184061 | JGI IMG/M metagenome (GOLD analysis project Ga0207891, IMG submission 184061) | Marine viral communities from the Pacific Ocean - LP-50 (SPAdes) | ecosystem: Environmental > Aquatic > Marine > Oceanic | place: Pacific Ocean | collected 2011-08-27 | reverse complement strand
AAACTAAACCGCCCTGGCTATCAAAAATATCTTAGGGGGATAGGGGTTAAAACACCTGGAGTTTTCCCGGCTGTACATCGCCATTTAATCAATATTTTACTCGAAGTAATTTTTTGAGGGGGGGGGGTGTTAAGTAGGTGTGCTATTATAGTACTCTCGTTTTTACCTCATCAACTTTTACTCTTATCGGTTTTTATCTAAAATATTCGGTAAAATTATTTTTTAGAGGTTAGATTAAATTTTTTGAGAGAATAATAAACCACCTTGAAAAGATAAAAGAAACTAATTAAAGTTAGAATTTTTCAAAATGTCGGCACTATGTCGGCACAAATTAAAATGCCCTATCTACAAAATACTGTAAATAGGGCATTCTATTGAATATAAAGTACTCGGGACGGGACTTGAACCCGTACGGACACATTGTCCATTGGATTTTAAGTCCAACGTGTCTACCAATTCCACCACCCGAGCGTGGTAATATTATGTATGAGCGAAAAACGGGATTCGAACCCGCGACCTCCACCTTGGCAAGGTGGCGCTCTACCAACTGAGCTATTTTCGCGTGTTTAAAAGAACTTCCACGTTTAACGTGGCTGCAATAGCGTATTGCGGATGCAAATTTAATATAAATCTTATAATGTCAAAGGCTTTTTTAAAAAAATAAAGAAAATCTGAAATAAAAAATCCTTTCAGTAATTCACTCCCAACTTTAAAAAATTACAACTCATTGTTTACCAACACTTACCAATCTACTTTCCTATCTTTTACTGAAAACCCACAACCGAGAACTTCAAACTGGTTAAGCTTTCGCTTTAGCTTTTTCCTTTCCAACTAAGGTTCTTTTAATCTCGTTTAGCTTCATTAAAGCTTCTACAGGCGTAAGCGTATCAATATCTATATGCAAAACTTCTTCTTTTAGTTCCTGAAGAATAGGATCATCCAGGTTAAAGAAACTAAGTTGCATTTCTTCTTCGGCCGACTTCTTTAATAACTCACTGGAGTCTTCCATTTTATGGGATTTTTCCAATTTCTTCAAAATTTTATTTGCGCGATGTAAAACCTGTTGCGGCATTCCGGCCATTTTGGCCACGTGAATTCCAAAGCTATGCTCGCTACCTCCCGGCACCAGTTTTCGAAGAAAAAGTACATTATCTTTCAATTCTTTTACCGAAACGTTGAAATTTTTGATCCGCTCAAAAGTATCGCACATCTCATTGAGTTCGTGGTAATGAGTAGCAAAAAGTGTTTTCGGTTTTGCGGGATGTTCGTGTAAGTATTCACTTATAGCCCAGGCTATGGAAATCCCATCGTAAGTACTGGTACCACGACCTATTTCATCTAAAAGCACCAAACTTCTGTCAGAAATATTATTCAGAATACTGGCGGTCTCGTTCATTTCTACCATAAAAGTAGATTCGCCCATAGAAATATTATCACTGGCACCAACCCGGGTAAAAATTTTATCGACCAAACCTATATTTGCCGCTTTCGCGGGTACAAAACTTCCCATTTGTGCCATTAAAACAATAAGCGCGGTTTGCCTTAGTATAGCCGACTTACCACTCATATTTGGCCCGGTGATCATAATTACCTGCTGGTTTTCACGATCTAAAAAAACATTGTTGGTAACATAAGATTCACCAATTGGCAATTGCTTTTCAATAACCGGGTGCCGACCTTCCTCAATATTTAAATCGTGATGTTCTTCAATTTCAGGTTTACAATAATTCTCAGCTTTAGCCTGTTCTGCAAAAGAGCACAAACAATCTAACTGAGCAATAAGTTGTGCGTTTTGTTGTACCGGCTGAATATAATCGTTCATCCAAATTACCAGCTTACCAAAAAGTTGCTGTTCCAGGTGCAAGATCTTTTCCTCAGCCCCCAGGATCTTCGCTTCGTATTCCTTTAATTCTTCGGTAATATACCGCTCGGCATTTACCAGGGTTTGCTTTCTAATCCAGCTATCGGGAACTTTATCTTTATGCGTGTTGCGCACTTCAATATAATAACCGTAAACGTTGTTACTGCCTATTTTTAGCGAAGAAATACCTGTAATTTCGGTCTCCCGTTTCAGCATATTATCAAGGTAATCTTTTCCTGAAAAAGCTATTTTTCTAAGCTCATCCAGTTCTTCCGAAAACCCTTCGGCTATACAATTTCCTTTTAAAATATTTACCGGCGCATCTTCGTGTAAACTTTCGGTAATTTTACTTCGCAAGACTTCGCAAGAATGCAAATTATCACCAATCACCTTGATGGCTTCATTTTTACTTTTCAACGCGAGCTCTTTTATAGGAATAATAGCTTGTAATGAATGATTAAGCTGAATTACCTCTCGTGGAGTTACCTTCCCTGTAGCAACCTTAGAAATAAGTCGTTCCAGGTCACTTATCTTTTTAATGTTTTGCTGAATTTCAGCTAAAACTGAAGGATTTTCGAGTAAAAACCCTACCACCTCGTGGCGCTTTTTTACTTTCTCGGCATTCTTTAAAGGCAACGCCAGCCAGCGTTTTAATAATCTCCCGCCCATTGGCGAAATAGTTTTATCAATCACATCCAATAAGGTCACCGCGTTGGCCGCGTTAGAATGATACAACTCCAGGTTCCTAATCGTAAACCGGTCCATCCATACATATTCCTCTTCTGCAATTCTGTTTATTGAGGTTATATGCTGAAGTTTTCGATGCTGGGTTTCGGCTAAATAATGTAAAATAGCACCCGAAGCGATAATTCCTTCTTCCAAATGCTCGATTCCAAAACCTTTTAAAGATTTAGTTTGAAAATGTTCATTTAAGGTTTCGTAAGCAAAATCCTGTTTAAACACCCAGTCTTCCTGGTAGAATGTATGGAAATCTTCACCAAAGATCTGCTTAAAATCTTTCTTATTTTTCTTCGGAATTAAAACCTCACTAGGGCTAAAATTCTGAAGTAATTTATCTATATATTCTGAATTTCCCTGCGCCGTTAAAAATTCACCGGTAGAAACATCTAAAAACGAAACCCCAAAGATTTTCTTTCCGAAGTGAATAGCGCATAAAAAATTATTCGATTTACTCTGAAGCACCTCGTCGCTTAAAGCCACACCCGGAGTCACTAATTCGGTCACACCACGCTTTACAATGGTTTTAGTCATTTTAGGATCTTCCAACTGATCGCAAATAGCCACCCGCTCTCCGGCTTTTACCAACTTTGGCAAATAAGTATTTAAAGAATGGTGTGGAAATCCGGCAAGCTCGGTACGCTCGCTTCCATTGTTCCTATTGGTGCAAATAATATTTAGAATTCTGGCAGTTTTTACCGCGTCTTCTCCAAAAGTCTCATAGAAATCCCCCACACGAAACAAGAGCAAAGCATCTGGATACTTTGCTTTTATCGCATTGTATTGCTTCATTAACGGAGTAACTTTAGGGGATTTTTTGGCTGCCAAAATTTTAATTTTTATTTCCCGCTAAAGTACAGAATCCCATATTTTAAAGGAAAATTATCTCTGGAAGTTATTCAATTTTTTCCACAATTATTCTACAAGAATTTCCCCTTTAGATCCATTTTCTGATGGAATTAGATGATAAACGGCCTTTGGCTCCAGACCTTTCTCTTTTCTATGCGAAACAAAAACTATGGTAGTACTGCTTTTTTTTGCGATTAAATTAATGAGCGAAGTGATTTGCAGCGCACTTTTATCGTCTAGCGAGGTTGTGGGTTCGTCTAAAATAAGCAAAGGCGGATGCTTGATCATCGCCCTGCCAATAAGAATCATTCTTTTATGAAGTTCAGATAACTCTGTAAAAATCTTAGCTGATTTATCTTCTAAATTCAAGGTTTTTAGCCATTCTTTAGCTAACCTGATCTCCCTATCACCTGGTTTTTGATATAAGCCTACGCTATCTACCAAACCTGAAATAAGCATCTCCATAACAGTATTTCTTCGGTGAAAAAGTTCGGTAAGCGCAGGCGAGAAATACCCGATTTTCTTTTTAATCTCCCATACACTTACACCACTGCCTTTTTTGTTTCCGAATAAGTATAAGTCTACACCATAGGCTTTGGGATTATCGCCGTAAATCATAGAAAGCAAAGTAGTTTTCCCTGCACCATTGGGCCCGGTAAGTTGCCAAAAATCTCCTTTTCTAATTTCCCAGCTAATATTTTCTAAAACCGGCTTTCCCTCATAAGAAACTGAGACATTTTTCATTTTTACTAATATATCTGGCACGCCCTGGAATTTTACTGGTGCCGGCGGAATATTTCTTATTTCTGAAAAATTAGTTTCATTATTATTTTGCTGGAATTCTGAAACCTCAAAGATTTCGACAATTTGTTCGTTTTCGACTTTCAAGATTGAATCTAAAAAAGGCAGTAAATCTTCTTTTCGATTAAAGAGCTGAATAATTACAGTAGTTTCAGAAATACGCTGCAGGCTTAACTTTAAATCAGATACCGAAGTTCTATCAAGACTATCAAAAGGATTGTCTAACACCAGAAAATCAGGTTCCTGACTGAGTAAATATTGTAGCAAAGCTTTTCGTTTCTCCCCACTGGAAAAAGTTCGTAAGGAACGATTTTTATTCAAAATCAAAGCAGAGTTCCCGTGTTTATAATCTTCTTCAATAAATTTATTTAAAACTGATTCGGAAAAAAGCAGGCCTTTCTTTTTCTGTAATTCTTTTAGTTCCGTGGGAGGATTTCCTTTTAAAAGCTGCTGTATCAATTTTCCCTTTACCGAAAAGTTGGTTCCAAAAATTGCGTAGTGGTTTAAATTCATATTGAAGGTTTCTTATTGATAACCCTGCGCCTGTAGGTTGAACAATTCGGCATACAGCATATCGTTTTTCATCAATTCTTGATGCGTTCCAATTTCCAGTACGGCCCCGTTTTTTAAAACCATAATTCTATCGGCTATTCTAACCGTGCTGAAACGATGCGAAATAATTACCGCTGTTTTCCCCTCGGTTAATTTTATAAATCGGTCAAAAGCTTCAGTTTCTGCCCTTGCATCTAAAGCCGAAGTTGGTTCATCTAAAATTAAAACTTCGGCATCTTTCATATAAGCACGGGCAATCGCGATCTTTTGCCACTGCCCGCCAGAAAGATCTTTTCCCTGCTTAAAGCGTTTCCCTAATTGCTGGTCGTAACCTCGCGGCATATCAGAAATCACCTCGTTCGCCAGACTTTTTTGCGCAGCGCTGTCAATTCGATTTTGATTACCAATTTCTTCAATTTCGCCCATGGCAATATTTTCACGAAGCGTTAATTCAAACTTTACAAAATCCTGAAAAATCACTCCGAAGTATTGCTGATATTGGGATTGATTATATTCTTTAACCGGAATATCATCTAATAGGATTTCTCCTTCAGTAGGTTCATAAAACCGAAGTAATAATTTGATAAGCGTGGTTTTCCCGGCGCCGTTTTCTCCCACAAAAGCCAGTTTTTCTCCTGCTTTTAGATCGAAATTGATGTTTCTAACTACCCAAGCTTCAGATTTAGGATATTTGAATCCGACATTTTTAAATTTAAATCCTTTTTTAATTTTCTTTGGAAGCGGTAATTTTTCTTCCGAAGTTTCATCGGAATATTTAATGTCCAGAAATTCAAAATAATCCTGAAGGTAGAGTGCACTTTCGGTAATTGCGGTAAAGCGGGTAAAAAAGCCCTGCAATTTAGATCGAAGTCTGTTAAAAGAACCCGATAGGAAAGTAAGATCACCAAGTGTAAAAATTCCCGCTACGGTTCTAAAAACGATTAAAAGATAAGCACCATAATAGGCTCCTGTACCAATCACGTTAAAAACTGAACCCCAACCGGCACGCTGTTTTGCCAATTTTTTACTCATTAAATAATAAGTGTCGGAAAGGTTTTTAAATCGGTTTGCCAGGTAATCTGAAAGTCCGAAGAGTTTTACTTCTTTTGCCGTTACATCACTGGCGCCTACGTAGCGCAAATAATCCAGTTCCCGACGTTCTTGCGTCCAGCTTCTGGCCAGGGAATAACTGGTGCCACTAAATTTGATTTCATTTATAATTGTAGGAACTACGGAAACCACAAGTAAAATTATCAACCAGGGTTCAAAGGCGACTACCCCTGTAAGTAATGTAAAGATCACCACCAGATCTTCGGCCTGGGTAAGAATATTAGACATAAGTCCAACCCTACCCGTAGTTTGCTGGCGGGCACGTTCCAGTTTATCATAAAATTCGGCGTCTTCCAGCTGGTCCAGGTTTAATTCTGAAGTTTTTTTGATGATGCGAACCGAAGTATCAATACTGTATTGGTCCCCCAACAAACCATCAGTCAAACTAATCGCCCTGCTCATTAAATCTGATAAAATCGCAAGTCCGAATTCTGCACCCACAAGCCACCAAAGTCTTTCCAGGTCTTTGGTTTCAGCAGAAATTTGTAAAACTACCTCATCAATAATCAATTTTCCAACGATAAGAATAATTACCGGCAACACAGCATTTACCGTTCTCGCCAATAAATTAGCGTAAAACAGCATGGGATTTACCTTCCTGATTTCTTTAAAAAATCTCGGTACAAATTTTAGGGAGTCGAAACTTCCCTTAAAGGAAACTTTATTGGCTTCTAATGATTTTTTGGATCTTGGCAAGGAGGCTTTTTTCTTTGCAAGTTACGGATGAAAAACTAAAAGTATATCAGAAAATACTAGCGTAAGTTTTCTAACATGGTATTCAGTTTTTCCCTATCATAGACTTTACCGCTTTTGATCACAGTTTTTATCTTTTTCAAATAATCGATACTTTCCAGCGGATTTTCATCCAAAATTAAAATATCGGCTACTTTTCCTTCTTTCACACTTCCATATTTATCTCCAAGATCCAGAAATTCAGGACCGTTAATTATAGAAGTTTTTATAACCTGGGCATTGCTTAAGCCTGCTCTAGAAAGGGCATTTAATTCCCCGTGCAAAGATTCGCCGGGGTAAACATAAGAATTAAAGGCTCCACAATCTGAACCAGCTAAAAGCTTAACGCCAGCATTTTGCAAGGGTTCTATCATTCGCACACTTATTTCTTCCATTTTTTCCCGCATCTTACTACCGGAAGCTTTTGCTCGTTTTGCTCCTTCTACCCTGTCCTGGTAAGTTTTTTGAATTCCGGGACCAATATAATTTAACAGCGAATCCTGCTGATGATCTACATCCAAAATTTCCGCCAGGGTTTTTCCGATATATAGTGTGGGTGTTACATACACATTTTCCTCACTCATTTTAGCGAAAACCTCTGCTGCAAGTTCGGGATCGTAAGTATCTATTAATGGTTCTATCATTCCGTAGCCAAGATCGAGTTTAGTAAGGCTATCGGCGGCAGGAGAACAGGCTTTTAGCGGATAATACATATGCTCGGCACCATCAAGACCTAACGAAATCGCTTTCATGAAATCGGCGCTCATAGGCATATGACCGGTGACTTTTAGGCCACGTTTTTCGGTTTCTTCAATGATGTTGTAATAATTGTCTGCGGAAAGATTTCCATCATAAGTCTTTACATAATCTACCTCAAGGTTTTCCAGCGAATCTAGTGCTGCAACAATATCATCTTCGTTAGCGACTTTAATAGAACCAGGCCAGGCCGGTTTGTCGCCATCGAGCTTTGGGCCTGAACTAAAAATTCTGGGACCATCTAATTCACTATTAGCAATTTGATCTTTCCATTCCATTACACTCGGAGTGATATCGCCACCAGCGTCTCTTACCGTGGTAATTCCGTAGGCTAAAAAAAGTGGTAGAAGGTCTTTGTTTTCTTCTACCAAAGTATCACCCCCTCTAAAATGAACGTGATTATCCCAGAGTCCTGGTATCACAAATTTTCCACCGGCATCAATGAGGCGATCGGCGGCAAATTTCTCATTTTCAATACTCTTCCGAACTTCTACAATTTCACCTTCAGAAATAAAAATTGATTGATTTTCGCTTATGCTTTCATTTTCTGCATCTATAATTTGAGCATTGTAAATAACCAGGTCGTAACTTTTGGTTTTTTCATTTTCACATGAAAATAGGGCAATTAGCAATATTGATAAGTAGGTGATTTTTTTCATCTTAATGAAATTTTTAAGGACAAACTTTAATATTTAAAGTTTGTCCTTTGAAGTCAGAGTTTAGTTGTCGGTTTTATCAGGATACACGGGAGAAGCAACTTCTTTTGGCGGATTTTCTTTCAGCTGCTTCAGCACAATCTCGATAGCCTTTTCCAGTTGAGGATCTTTACCTTCAATAACCTCTTCCGGCCACTGTTCTACTTCAACATCTGGTGCCACTCCTTCGTTTTCCACACTAAAACCATCTTCGGTATAAAAAGCCACATTTGGTGCGGTAACAGAGCCGCCATCTATAAATTCAGGATAACCTAAAACGCCTACCAGGCCGCCCCAGGTAGTTTTCCCTACGATAGTTCCAAGATCAAATTTTCTGAACATCCACGGCAGATAATCCCCACCTGAACCGGCAGTTTCATCGGTAATCATCACTTTTGGCCCCTGAATAGAAGCACTTGGCGATTTTAGATCTTTTCCATAGCGAAATCTCCAGTGCGCCTGCTCTGGTTTTTTAAGGATATCTATAACATAATCTGCCAGCTGGCCTCCTCCATTAAAACGTTCATCTACAATAATCGCCTGCTTGTTCGCCTGCGGAAAGAAATAGCGTTTAAAATATTCGTGTCCTGCAGTCGCAGTATTTGGCACATAGACATAAGCAACCCGGCCATCTGTGGCTTCGTGAACTTTTTGAATATTGCCTTCTACCCAGTCGCGGTTTCTTAAGGCCATTTCATTTTCTACCGGAGTAACTTTCACCTTCCGCGAATTTTTCATATTTGGATTAGGTCCCACAGTGAGCATCACGATTTTACCGGCCGTATTTTCAAATAACTTATATATATTATCACTGGCTTTTAGCTCTTCTCCATCTACTGCCAAAAGATAATCGCCTTCTTTCACATCTACACCGGGTTCGGTAAGGGGAGAACGCAAATTAGGGTTCCAATTGAGTCCGCCATAGATTTTCTCGAATCTATACCTGTCATTTTCTATGCTGAAATCTGCTCCCAGGAGACCACCTTTTACAGATTCTTTAGAATGAAGCCTGTCACCTCTACTGGAAAACCGGTGATGTCCCACTCCAAGCTCGCTAAACATCCATTCCATTACCCGATAGAGATCGCTTCGGGAAGTAACATCTCCTATAAAAGGCTGATATTTTTCTTTCATTTTATCCCAGTCTACGCCGTGCATCCCGGGATCATAGAAGTAGTCTCGGTTTACTCGCCAAGCCTCATCAAAAATATTTGGCCACTCGGCTATGGGGTCAATTTTAACCTGAATATCTCCGGTATTAAGCGTTCGTTTTTCTTCCATTTTATCAACTTCAGCGATACCCCATTTTTCTTCTGCCTTATAAAGAATCTTTTTTCCATTGGCTGAGATCTCGTAAGAAGTGGCAGGCATTATCTCCTTATTCTCCCTTTCTTTAAGATCATACAGATTTAGAGTTCCCTTGTTTTGCTCGTGAGGAGGATAAGCTAAATAATAGAGATTTCCTTCCTTTGGCGAACTTAGGTTAGCATATTTTCCGGCCGGAAGCGGTACATCCACGATCCTATTTTCTATTCCATCGAAATCAATTTTTAAGTCGGGAGCTTTGATTTCTTTATCCTCTTCTTCCGCCTTCTTCTTTTTTTCTTCCTCTTTTTCTGCCTGCTCAATCTTTTCAACATCATTTTCTCTTGCAAATGGAGATTCTACATCTTTCTGCAAAGTCACCAGGTAAATAGAACTGGTCATTTCCATATCCTGGTTAGACTGATCAAACCAATTCACCACCGGCCCGGCATCTGTAGAAGCTAGCATATAAAGATATTTTCCGCTGGGATCAAAAACCGGACTTGAAACGCTGGAGAAACCATCGGAAATTGCATAAGATTTATCTTCTGAAAGCGAATACACATAGGCCTGTTCAAAGCTAGTACCTATGACGATGGTATAACTTATCCAATTAGAATCGTGAGACCAACTACCAAAAAGATCTCGGAAAACCCCGGGCATATAGCGCTCATCTTGCGAAACTTTCGCCACTTTCCCCGAATCTATGTTGAGCACATAAAGATTACGGCCATTATCTACAAAACTTATTTTCTTACTATCTGGCGACCACTTTGGATAAGCATAAAAACCTGCACCCTCAAGTTTAAATTTTTTAGCCTCTTTTTGTTCACTTTGATCCTGAACGTGCAGTGCATACTCCCCACTTTCATCACTAAAATAAGCTATGAATTTTCCACTGGGAGCCCATACGGGATCCTGCTCGTGCACTCCTGGAGTAGCCGTTATATTAACCACATCTCCCTTTTCACCGGGCACCGTTACTATTTCTCCTCTAAAATCCATAACTACTCTTGCCCCGGTAGGCGAAACAGAAGCGCTACGGATGTATTCATCACCCTTTACAAAGCGTGGACGAAGTTCCAGAAGATCTGTCGCGATCCCAACTTTAAGTTTAGTGATGGAATTATCCTGTAGATTAAAAGTGTGTAGATAACCTGCCTGTTCAAAAATAATTTCATCTTTTCCTGCGGAAAGATCTAAAACCGGGAAATCTTCAAAATTGGTATGTTGAGTAACCTCTTGAGAATTCATATCATAACTATACAAATTGAATTCCCCATTCCTGTCACTTCTAAAATAAACTTTATCACCCAGCCATTGCGGTCTGGTATCATTGCTTCCACTTTCAGGCTTTGGAATTTCTGAAACAGAACGATCATTGGTATCATAGATCCAAATTCGGGAAGCAGTACCACCGCGATAATATTTCCATTGATTAAAAGCTTCGAAAAGTGGCGTATATGCAATATATTTTCCATCGTCTGAATAATCTGCCCAAAAAGCGTTTGGAATCTCCAGGTCTTTAACCTGGCCACCATTTACTGAAACCTCAAAGAGTTTCATATATCTATTTGTAAAAACACTACGCTGAGAACCAAATAGTACAGCAGAGCCATCTGGAGTAAAACCGCGAACCAGGTCGCTTCCGGGATGCCAGCTAAGTCGCTCCGGCACGCCACCATTAGCAGAAACTACATATACATCGGTATTACCATCATATTCAGCGTTAAAAGCTATAAGGCTTCCGTCGGGTGAAAAAACGGGATTAGACTCAATTCCATCGTCTACCGTGAGACGTTTAGGCGAAGAACCATCTTTATTCGCCACCCAAAGATCTTCGGCATAGATAAAAGCGATTTGAGAATCACTCATCGCGGGTTTCGAAAGTAAACGGGTATCTTCTTTATTAATATTCTGGGCTGCAAGAGTGAAGGACAGGAAGAAAAAAAGTAGCAGGGAAGTAGTTTTAGTCATCATAGTAGAGGAATATTTTATCATTTACTAATATAAAACTAAAATGTAAATAACCTATGAAACCTGTAATTACGAAATATTCGAATTAAAAATCTCTACTAAACAATGCCAGTATTTTTAAATATAAATAAATTTATTTCCTCGTATTCTTATTAATTTTGCCGCTATGGAAAACCGAAAATTAAAAAACAGCGAACTTGATCGAAAATCAGTTCAAGAATTTAAGGAAGCTGAGAAGACACCTCTTATTGTGATTCTAGACAATATTAGAAGTTTGAATAATATTGGTTCGGTTTTTCGTAGTGCCGATGCTTTCCTAATCGAAAAAATTTATCTCTGTGGCATAACCGCGCAACCACCTCATAAAGATATTCAGAAAACCGCTTTAGGCGCAACCGAAACCGTAGCCTGGGAATACTTTGAAAATACGCTGGAGGTAGTGGAAAAACTTCAACAAGAGAAAACAAAAGTATTTTCAATTGAACAGGCTGAAGGCTCGGTGATGCTAAATAATTTTAAAGCCCAGCCGGGTGAAAAAATCGCCGTGGTTTTTGGCAACGAGGTAAAAGGCGTACAACAAAAAGTAGTTTCGGCGAGTGATGGTATTATTGAAATCCCACAATTGGGAAGTAAACACTCGCTAAATATTGCGGTTAGTGTGGGCGTTGTACTCTGGGATTTGTTTTCAAAAATTTCTCACAATAACAGGGAGCAATCTTATATGAGCCATTAAACCTTTATTCCCCTTTGGGGGTTAGGGGGCTTTTCTTATTTCTTCCAGAATTGAAAGATAATCGGCGCGGTTATTTACAAAGTCTTTACCCGAAATATCTATAATCTGCACCTTCATATTGGTTTGGGTCTTTATAAAATTCAGGTAACTTTTATTGATTTCCACCAAATAATCTGGCTGAATATTTTGCTCGTAATCACGACCACGAGCCTTGATATTTTCCAGTAATCGATCTGTATTTTGGTAGAGATAAATGTAAAGGTCTGGCTTTACCAGTTCCTTATACATTAAATGAAAAAGCTTGTGATACAAGGCATATTCATCTTCGTGCAGCGTGATTTTAGCAAAAATCAACGACTTAAAAACATCGTAATCTGAGATCACAAAATCTTTAAAAAGATCATACTGCGCCAAATCATCTGAAAGTTGCTGGTAGCGATCTGCCAGGAAAGACATTTCTAACGGAAAAGCATATCGCTCTTTATTCTCGTAGAATTTTGGTAAAAACGGATTGTCTTTAAATCTTTCTAAAATGAGTTTCGCGTTAAAATCTTCGGAAACCATGGTAGAAAAACTGGTTTTCCCGGCACCAATATTTCCTTCTACCGCGATATAATTCAGTTTATTTAAATTGAAAGCTTTTTTCGAAATTTCAAGCTTTTCAGAAATCGCTTTTATTTCTGAATTGTCTTCAACCTGTTTCAGTAATTTTTCAATAGAAACTTTAAAAATGGGATGGTTTTCCTTAGCAGCGATATCCGCTAAAGGAAGTAACACAAATTTTCGGTTTTGCATTGCAGGATGCGGCACTATTAAATCTGAGGTTTCTAAAATTTCATCTTCAAAAAGAAGAATATCCAGATCCAGGCTTCGGTTTTGGTAATTTTTAGCATCAGAGCGTACCCGGCCGGCATCAGCTTCAATCTTTAATAATTTCCGAAGAATTTCTTCCGCAGAAAATCTTGTAGAAACGGCAATACAGGCGTTTAAAAAAGCATTACCTTCGAAACCCCAGGCCGGTGTTTCGTAAACCTGCGATACCTGTTGCACCTCGCCAATTTCTAAATATACTTTATGCAGTGCATTTTGAAGAAGCTCAAAGCGGTTGCCCACATTGCTTCCCAGGGCGATATGTACTATTTTTGGGGAATTCAAACTAACTGAAGAAAATTATTAAAGCTTATCCTGTAAATTTCACAGCAAATTAAGTAAAACAAAATCACATACCCCTAATTTTGTAAGAAGACTTAAAAAATAAATTTGGCTAAACTTTTACTGAAAGACAAACTCGCGGCACAACGCATATATTTAATATTAGCCGGGCTTTTTATTGCCTCTTTGGTTGTTTCGAACCTAATATTTCAGAAGTTTTTTAGCTGGGATTTTTTTGGGTTCTATACGTTTGAAATTTCTGTGGGAATTTTACCATATCCGGTTACTTTTTTAATCACCGACATTATTAGCGAGATCTACGGTAAGAAAAAAGCCAACCAGGTAGTAACCACGGGAATTTTTGCATCGTTCTTTTCTTTGTTGATAATTTACACTGCAGATGCAGTGCCGGCGACCGAATGGTCCCCCATAGGCGACGCCTTGTTTACCCAGGTTTTTGGTGCCACCACCATTGCAGTTTTCGCTTCTATGGTTGCCTATCTTTTAGCGCAGTATATAGATATTCACTTATTCCATTTTTGGAAAAGATTGACCAAAGGAAAACATTTATGGCTCCGGAATAACTTTTCTACCTTTCTGTCACAGTTTGTAGATACGTTTTCGGTCTTGTTTTTGCTCTGTAGTTTTAACAAAATTGAATGGGATTTATTTGGCGCACTTTTACTTAGCGGATTTTTATTTAAAGTAATTGTTGCCGCGCTGGATACTCCACTGCTCTATGCTTCGGTCTTTGCTTTTAGAAAGCGATTTAAACTGAAGCAGGGCGAAGAACTTGAATATGAATAATAGAATAAAAGTGAAACCAGCATGCTGCTGGACCCAAAGATTGTAATACACAGGATGAAATTTAAAGCTTGTGTTTAATCTAAAATTGGAATAAAAATTTTTAAGAAATGAAAAAAGCATTAAAAATAATTGGAATTGTATTGCTGGTAATTGTAGTAATACTGGTTGCCGCTCCATTTTTGTTTGAATCA
>Ga0207891_1001025_pt1 | contig 14384 bp, 14 predicted proteins | sample LinPmetageLP50_FD_184061 | JGI IMG/M metagenome (GOLD analysis project Ga0207891, IMG submission 184061) | Marine viral communities from the Pacific Ocean - LP-50 (SPAdes) | ecosystem: Environmental > Aquatic > Marine > Oceanic | place: Pacific Ocean | collected 2011-08-27 | reverse complement strand
CAGACTTCGATTTTACGTATAATAACACCCGCGCTCTTATTTTTCAGGGTGGTTTAGGAAAAAACTTTAATTTTTATACGGTAGCTTACGAAAATCAGGGCAGGTTTGCCGATTATTACAATAGGTTTGCCGAATCTATTAGGCCAGATGGCGGCGATCCTGCTATAATACCCGGCAGGGGAATTGCAAAACCTTTTATGGACGAAGGTTATGATTATCCTGTAGCGGAAGGGTATTTATCTTACACACCCAATAAGTTTTTTAATCTTCAATTTGGCCACGGCAAAAACTTTATTGGAGACGGTTATCGCTCTCTTTTAATGAGTGATAATGCTTCACCATATCCTTATTTTAAACTTAACACCACATTTTGGAAGTTAAAATACACCAATACCTGGATGTCTTTGCGTGATGTGAGACCGGCAGTTACAGAAAATGGTTCCTTTAGAACAAAATATATGGCTAACCATTACTTGAGTTATAATGTTACCAAAAGACTTAATATTGGTTTATTTGAATCTGTGGTTTGGGAAAATGATAATAACCGGGGCTTCGATTTAAATTATTTGAACCCGGTAATTTTTTATCGGGCTATAGAATTTTCTACCGGGGCACGTGGCGGCAATGCAATTATTGGCCTTACTTCAAAATATAAATTTTCAGATGAAATTAATATCTATGGTCAAATGATTATAGATGAATTCTCTACTTCTGATGTTTTTGGTGGGAATCAAAGCTGGAAAAACAAACTTGGGTATCAATTGGGAGTGAAATATTTTGATGCTTTTAAAATTCCCGGGTTATTTCTACAGGCAGAATATAACCAGGTACGGCCTTACACTTATTCGCATAACACAGGGGTTTTAAATTATGGGCATAATAACCAGTCTATGGCTCACTTGTGGGGCTCTAATTTCAGGGAGATTTTAGCTATTGCCCGCTATAAAAATGATAGATGGTATGGAAGTGCCAAAGTAATTTACGGCAAAAGAGGTTTTGATTATAATATGGCAACAAACCAGGCTGCCTATGGAGGAGACATCTATACCAGCGAGCGCCAGCGGCCTTTTGATGTCGGTGTGAAAATTGGCCAGGGAAATACTACAACTTCTTTCTTTTCGAATATTGAAGCAGGTTATATTGTAAACCCGGCAACAAATTTAAAGCTTTACGGTAGTTTTATTTATCGCTCTTTTAACCCCGATGTAAAGACGCATCAAAATTATGAGAATACAACTTCCTGGATAAATTTTGGTTTACGTACCGATATTTTTAACTGGTATTACGATTATTAAATAAATTGCTAAATTACTATAGTATTTTAAGCAGTTTTATTCAATATTTTTTCATTTTGTTAAGTGCTGAAAATTAACATTTTTGCACCCTTGCCAAAACCCAATTAAGGAGTATCTTTGCGCCAATTGAAAAAACCTATTTTTGAGCAGCACCGGTGTACATACTTCCTCGGCTTCTATCCTAACAGACTTTAAAGAAATTACCAAGGTGCGGCTTGCCGTAAGCGTGGTTTTTTCTTCGGTTGCAGGTTATTTTTTGGGTGCAGATAGCATAGACTTTGTTACTGTTTTTTTACTTGCCATTGGCGGTTACTTTATGGTGGGCGCTTCCAATGCTTATAACCAAATTATAGAGCGGGATCTTGATGCACTTATGGATCGCACGAAAAACCGACCTATTCCCGATGGTAGAATGTCGGTAAGTACAGCGTTTTTAATCGCAAGTATTTTTACCATCGCCGGGCTAATCGTTTTATACATTATAAACCCCAAGACGGCTATGTTTGGGGCAATTAGTATATTTTTATATGTAAGTGTTTATACTCCACTTAAGACTAAAACCCCGTTGTCGGTTTTTGTAGGTGCAATTCCGGGAGCAATTCCTTTTATGCTAGGTTGGGTAGCGGCCACAGGAGATTTTAGTATAGAGCCCGGAACTTTATTTATGATACAATTTTTCTGGCAGTTTCCTCATTTTTGGGCAATAGGTTGGTGGTTGTTTGACGATTATAAAAAAGGAGGTTTTTTTATGCTACCTACTGGAAAGCGTGATAAGGGAACGGCCATACAGGTAATTCTTTATACCGTATGGACCATTTTAGTTTCTTTAATTCCTGTTTTTGGAGTTACAGGTAAACTTTTTCTGTCGCCGGTAGCTGGTGGGCTCATTCTTCTACTCGGTTTGGGAATGCTGTATTATGCTTTGAAATTGTATAAGGAAAAGACGGCGCAGGCCGCTAAGAAATTGATGTTTGCAAGCGTATCTTATATTACGCTACTTCAAATAGTATATGTTTTTGATAAATTTATAAGAGAATGGATTTAACTCAAGGTGCCGAAAAGCACAAATACGATAGAGCAAAGAAGATGATGCTCTGGTTTGGGATAATTAGTATGATTATGACCTTTGGTGGGCTCACCAGTGCTTATGTAGTAAGTAAAACAAGGCCAGACTGGTTAACAGAATTTGATCTTCCAAATGCATTCATGTGGAGTACCCTTGTTATAGTTTTAAGCAGCCTCACGTTTATATTAGCAAAACAAAGTATTTTAACCGGAAACCGAAGAAACGCCTCGGCTTTACTTATTGGTACACTGGTTCTTGCGGTCTTATTTGTGGCGCTTCAATTTAATGGATTTACTGAAATTATTGCCGAAGGTTATTACTTTACCGGTAGTGAAAGTAGTATTACCACTTCCTTTATTTACGTACTGGTTCTAGTGCATATGGCTCACCTGTTGGCGGGCATTATCACGCTTTTGGTAGTAATTTATAACCATTTTAAACAACGTTATAAAAAAGGTCAAATGCTTGGAATTGAGCTAGGTGCGACTTTTTGGCATTTTGTTGATCTTATGTGGATTTACCTGTTTGTGTTTTTATATTTCTTTAGATAATAAAATTGCGTATTTTTGCGCAATACTTAAAATTTAAATACTCTTCTATGGAAGCTACTGTTGTTAGAACAGGCACCGAAGGTAAAACCTGGGGTGGTGGTAATGAGCCTTTAAAGTCCAGTTATGGCAAAATGATGATGTGGTTTTTCATCGTTTCCGATGCACTTACCTTCTCTGGTTTTCTTGCAGCTTATGGGTTTTCCCGCTTTAAATTTATGGATTCGTGGCCAATTGCCGACGAAGTTTTTAATCACTTTCCATTCTTACACGGGGTAGATGCGCCAATGTATTATGTGGCATTAATGACCTTTATCCTTATTTTTTCTTCGGTAACCATGGTATTGGCAGTAGATGCCGGTCACCAGTTAAATAAAGCCAAAGTTACTTTTTATATGTTTCTTACCATTATTGGGGGAGTTATTTTCCTTGGTTCTCAAGCCTGGGAATGGAAAAATTTTATCAATGGAACTTATGGCGCGGTGTACACTAATGGAGGTAACGTTCTTCAGTTTATTGATGGCGACGGTCATAGGGTAGCACTGGCAGATATTGCTATCCCGGCAGCTTCAGATAGGGTAGAGCACGAATCTAAAAATGGAGTATGGTTTGAATCTGAAAAAGCCATGCCATCTTATTCTATAGAAGAAGTAAAAGCTGGTTTTGCTGCAAATCCAGACCTTTTAATAAGAACACAAATAATGAACGAGGAAGGTGAAAAAACCATCCTTTCCCGTGAAGAATCTCTTGCTAAATTAGATAGTGAAGCCGCAGGAGTGGTAGAAGGTGCTAACCTTACCCGTAATGAATACGGCCCGCCATTATTTGGAGATTTTTTCTTCTTTATTACCGGTTTCCACGGTTTTCACGTTTTTACTGGGGTACTTATTAATATCGTAATTTTCTTCAACGTACTTCTTGGTACTTACGAGCGAAGAAAGAATTACGAAATGGTAGAAAAAGTTGGTCTTTACTGGCACTTTGTAGATTTAGTTTGGGTATTTGTTTTCACATTCTTTTACCTGGTATAATTTCAGAAAATATTAAAAATGGCACACGGTACAGCACATCATCACGAATCTAATACAAAGAAGATCTGGACGGTATTTGTAATCCTATCTATCGTTACACTTATAGAAGTTGTTTTAGGGATTTTTAAACCAGAATTTCTTACGGGAACTTCTTTTTTAAGTATGTCTCTTCTTAACTGGATATTTATAATTCTTACAATTTATAAAGCTTATTATATCGCCTGGTCTTTTATGCACCTTGAAGGCGAAACCAAAGGATTGCGAAGAGCAATTGTTTGGACCTCAGTTTTTCTTATAAGTTACCTTATTTTTATTCTTCTAACAGAAGGTGACTATATTTATGAGGTGTTTAAATCTAATCACGTAGCCTGGGATTTTTAATCTGGCTTAAAAGTTAAAAGTTTAGAGAAAGGCGGTTTTGTGAAACCGTCTTTTTATTTTTGCACTCACTTCTATAGACCCGATTATGAAAAAGTTTTTAGTGCTTTTAGTGCTTTTTGCATTGCCTATTATTGCTTATATGTTTTTTGCTTCAGGTCAAAATAATTTCGCAAAATTACCTGTGTTAACTCCGGAAGTTAATGATGTTTCTAAATTTGAAAGTCTTGATGGGGAGCCTATAAGTTTTGAAGATAAAATTAGCATTGTAGCTTTTTTTGGGAAAGATCTCGATAACCTAAAGGGAAACACATTTAATCTTGACCAGAAAATACTTGAAAAATATTACGAATTCAAAGATTTTCAGTTCGTAGTGGTATTACCACAAGAAGCCAGGGAAGAAGCTGAAAAATTTAAAGAAGAATTTAGCGGTATTTCTGAAACTGAAAAATGGGAATTCATTTTTGGAACTTCAGCACAGGTAGAAGAGGTGTTTGAAAGTTTCAACACTCCACACCAGCTTAATAATACTTATACGCCTTACGTTTTTATTGTAGATAAAGACCTTAATTTAAGAGGGCGTGATGAAGATGAAGATTTTGGAAAGGTTTATGGGTATGACTCCCGTTCGGTGGCAGAATTGAGTGATAAAATGAACGACGATGTAAAAGTTATTCTTGCTGAATACAGGCTGGCTTTAAAAAAGAACAACGCCGAAAGAAAAAACAATTAGCATGAAAAAAAAGTATTCTTATATAGGGCTTTCGCTTATCATTTTAATTTTCGGAATAATTGTTATTCCAAAAATAGTTGAAACGATTAGTAGCGATGAAGTAGTAAAATCTGACCGATTAAATATTAAAGGAGCCGACAAAAAATTGAATACCGATAAGGCACTTTCTTATATCGAAATAAACGGGAGAAAGAAAAAAGCCCCAGAATTTCAATTAATAAATCAGGATGGTGACACGGTTAGTAGTAAAGATTACCGTGGGAAGGTATATGTAGCCGAATTCTTTTTTACAACCTGCCCTACAATTTGCCCAATTATGAATCAAAACCTGGTAGAAGTTCAGGAAGAATTTAAAAATGAAGAAGATTTTGGAATTGCTTCATTTTCAATAGATCCAAAACATGATACACCAGAAGTTTTAAATGCTTATGCTGAAAATTATGGAATAGATCATCCCAACTGGAATCTATTAACCGGAGAAAAAGATTCCATTTACGGGCTGGCAAATGGCGGATATAATATTTATGCCGGTGAAAATAGTGAAGTTCCCGGTGGTTTTGCTCACCAGGGCCTTTTTGCGCTTGTTGATAAAGAAGGTTATATTAGATCACGTTTAGATAATTTTGGAAACCCAATAATTTATTATCGAGGATCTGTAGAAAGAAATAAATCGGTTGTAGAAGGTGAAGAAGAACCGCAAATTGATATTTTAATTGAAGATATTAAAAAACTACTGTGAGAAAAGCACTAACAAAAAGCGATAAAATTGCGGTGCCGGTAATAATTGCATTATCTATACTTGTGCCGGTTTTGGTACTTATTCTTATGTACCTCCCAGAGCGTTATAATATTTTTGGCGCACAAACAGGAACTTTCCCGTTTTTTCACGCGGTTTTAAATGGTTCTACGGCTGTTTTACTAATGCTTGGCTACTTCTTTATGAGTATTAAGGAATATAAACTGCATAGAAATGTGATGATCACCGCATTTGTACTTTCAGCCATATTTCTGGTGAGTTATGTGATCTCTAAAATTAGTAACGATCCCGTGCCTTATGGCGGAGAAGGAATTTTACGTCCTGTTTATTTCTTTATTTTAATTACGCATATAGTACTTTCAGCAATTATTGTTCCCCTGGTACTTTTTACCATGTATCGCGGCTTAACCGGCGAATATGATAAACACGCAAAAATTGCCCGCTGGACCTTTCCAATCTGGTCTTATGTTGCAATTACAGGGGTTTTGGTTTATATTTTTATGTTTCCGTATTATTAATTTTTCTTCTGAAGTAGTTTAAGTCTTAACAACTGCAAAGAGAGCTTAATAGTAAAATTTATTAAATTTGCATTTAGAAATTACTGCTATGAAAATCAGGTTTTTATTTATCTTTTTCTTTTTGCTGCTACTTCCTGAATTAGCTGAAGCACAATGTTCTATGTGCCGCGCAGTTTTAGAAAGCGATACCGATACCAGTGCTGCTGAAGGTATTAATAACGGGATTCTTTACCTAATGGCTTTTCCTTATTTGTTGGTGGGTGGCCTGGGATATTTTATATATCGTTCCCGAAAAAAAAGCTAAGAAGTCTGGAAAGGCATAAGCAGCTTTTAAAATATTTTCTTCAATTATATGTAACATTTCCCTTTTCGTAGAGTCTTATGGGTGACACTTTTAGTTAAAAGTTAACAACCTGTAATTTTTCACTACGATGATAGAAATTAAAGATCTTCATAAATCCTATAAAATGGGTAGTAATTCACTACACGTTTTAAAAGGAATTAATTTTAGCGTTGCTGAAGGGGAGCTGGTTTCTATCATGGGATCTTCAGGGTCTGGGAAATCTACTTTACTTAATATTTTAGGAATGCTAGATGAAGCCGATGGAGGCTCTTACACTTTAGATGGCGTTCCTATAAAAAATCTAAACGAAAAAATAGCGGCCCGGTACCGTAACAAATTTTTGGGTTTCATATTTCAATCCTTCAACCTTATTTCTTATAAAAACGCTCTGGATAATGTTGCGCTTCCGCTGTATTACCAGGGAATTAAACGTGGTGAACGTATAGATAAGGCAATGAGTTACCTTGAAAAGGTAGGTCTTGCAGATTGGGCAGGGCACTTACCCAATGAACTTTCCGGGGGGCAAAAGCAGCGTGTAGCAATTGCACGAGCACTTGCCAGCGACCCAAAAGTGCTTTTAGCCGATGAACCTACGGGTGCCTTAGATTCAAAAACCTCTTACGAGGTGATGAATTTAATTCAGGAAATTAACGATGAAGGCCGTACCATACTTGTTGTAACACACGAACCCGATATTGCAGCAATGACCAAAAGAATCGTCAATTTAAAAGACGGTAGAATTATACAGGACACCCCCGTTAACCAGGTTAGAGCGCTACAAAATGTTTGATCTTGAACGTTGGGAAGAAATTTTTGAAACAATTCGTAAAAATAAATTACGAACGTTTCTAACCGGGCTTTCTGTGGCTTCGGGAATCTTTATTTTGGTAGTTCTTCTGGGAATTGGCGAAGGGATGCGCAATGGTATTGCGCAAGAGTTTGAAAGAGATGCCGCCAATATAATGTATGTCTATACCGGGGTGACTTCTAAAGAATATAAAGGCCTGAATCCCGGGAGAAGAATTCAGATGAAAAATGAAGACTTCAATTACACTGCTGTTAAATATCAGGACGATTTAGAATATAGATCTTCTATCTACAGAATTTGGAATGGAATCGTGAATTTTGGAAAAGAATCTGGTTCTTATCGTGTAGAAGGTGTTTATCCAGATTACCAGTTTCTGGAAAACAGTGGCATGGTGGAAGGAAGATTTGTAAATTTTAAAGACCATCAAAATTTCGAAAAAGTTGTAGTTGTTGGTAATAAAGTACGCAACGACCTTTTTAAAGACAAAAAAGATCCCATTGGTGAGTATGTTCAAATTTCAGGAGTAAATTTTAAAGTAATAGGTGTTTTTACCGATCCGGGCGGGGAAAGAGAAGAAAGTAGAGTTTTTATGCCACTTTCTACCGCACAACGTGTTTTTGGGGGCGGTAATAATATTGCAAATATGGCTTTTACCTTAGAGCCTGCAGAAAACTTTGAAGCAGCCCTGGCCGCTTCCACTCGTTTTTCTGAAGCTATAGAAAATCAGTTAAAAGAAACCCACACCATAGCGCCAGACGATGAAAGTGCCATTAGCATTAATAACTCTTTGGAAAATGCCAAGCGTTTCTTCGATCTTATGGATATGATAAAATTCTTTTTCTGGGGTGTTGGTATTTGTACCATTATAGCCGGAATTGTTGGTGTAAGTAATATCATGCTAATTATTGTAAAAGAAAGAACCAGGGAAATTGGAATTAGAAAAGCACTCGGCGCCGAGCCACTTTCTATAGTTGGAATGGTACTTCACGAATCTATTTTTGTAACCGCAATTGCTGGGTTTATAGGTTTAATTGCCAGTTTATTACTATTGGAGTTTGTGGGGCCGCTTATAGAAACCCAGTATATTTCCAATCCTTCGGTTAATTTCAATGTAGCCCTTACTACCGTTTTTATCCTTGTTTTGGCCGGCGCTATCGCCGGATTTTTCCCTGCCTGGAGAGCCGCGAGAATTAGACCTATTGTAGCATTAAGAGACGAATAATATGTTTAGCAGGGATAAATGGAACGAAATAATTGAAGCCTTAAGTGCTAACTGGTTTAGAACTTTACTTACGGCTTTTGGGGTAATGTGGGGAATTTTCATCCTGGTCATTTTACTGGCTGCCGGTAAGGGGTTTGAAAACGGCGTAAAACAAGGTTTTGGAGGTATAGCTACCAATACTATGTTTATGTGGACACAAACGGCTTCTAAACCTTATAAAGGCCTTCCCAAAGGCAGGCGCTATAATTTTAAAACATCTGATGTTGAAGCCTTGCGGGAAAATGTACCGGGACTTAGGTTTATATCTCCCAGGAACCAGTTAGGGGGCTTTGGTGGAAATAACAATGTGGTACGTGGCTTGCAAAGCGGTGCCTTTAACGTGTATGGGGATTATCCCGAGATTATTCAGCAGGAGCCTATGGATGTTACTTCTGGAAGGTTTATTAATTATCTGGATATTCAGGAAAAGCGTAAAGTTGCCATTATTGGGGAAGGCGTAAGGCGCGAGCTTTATGAAAAAGATGAAGAAGTTTTGGGAACTTATCTCAAAATTAATGGCGTAAATTTTATGGTAATTGGCACCTACAAAAAGAAAGGTGGCGGAGGTGGAAATTCAGAAGAAGCACAGAAAGAAATTTATGTGCCATTTACGGCCTTTTCCCAGGCTTTTAATATGGGAGATACCGTAGGTTGGATGGCGATCACTGCCGAAGATGAAAATTCTATTACCAGCTTAAAATCCAGCGTTTTAGATATTATAAAGAGCAGGCATTCTATTCATCCTGAAGATGATAGAGCCGTAGGTAATTTTGATTTATACGAAGAATTCAACAAAATAAACGGCTTGTTTATAGCCCTAAAAGCAGTGGCTTATTTTGTAGGGATTTTAGTACTGCTATCAGGGATAATTGGAATTAGCAATATTATGCTCATTGTAGTAAAAGAAAGAACCAACGAGATTGGGGTTAGACGTGCACTTGGCGCCACGCCCTGGTCTATTAGGGGGCAAATTTTAATGGAATCTATTTTTCTTACCATAATATCAGGAATGGCAGGGATTATTTTTGCCACCGGAATTATTGCCGCAATAAATTATGCCTTAAGCGGTATGGATACTTCAGAAATGATGTTTGCCAATCCAAGTGTAGACCTGGGAGTGGTACTTACTGCTTTAATGATTTTAATTTGTTCTGGTTTGCTGGCCGGGCTTATTCCGGCGCAAAACGCAATTAAGATCAAACCTGTAGATGCCCTTAGAACCGAATAACAAGAAAAAAGTAAAGAATACAAATTTAATCAAAAAATGAAAAAAACAGTTACCATCTCAATTTTAGTATTGATCGCCGTGGTTTTTGTAGGGGCGTTATACTATTTGTTTCAAAAAAATCAGGAAGATCCTACGGTTTACGAAACCGAGCAGGCTTCAATAGAAACCATCGTGAAGAAAACGGTGGCAACGGGAAATATTGTTCCGAAAGAAGAAGTGCTAATAAAACCGAATATTTCAGGAATTATAGATGAAATATATATTGAGGCCGGGGAGAAAGTGAAGGCGGGTGACCTTATTGCCAAAATTAGGGTGATCCCAAATGTAAATTCATTACAAAGTGCGAAAGATGCCGTAGCTACAGCGAGGATAAATTTAGAAAATGAAAAGAAAACCTTTGAAAGACAGAAATCTTTGTTTGAAAAAGGAGTGATTTCGCAAAACGATTTTGATAATGCTGAAGCTAATTTTAAAAGAATGCAGCAAAACTTCCGCTCTGCCGAGCAGAATTTTGAAATTGTTCAAACCGGTACCACAAGCGGTATTGGTAGTGCAGCCAACACGCTTATAAGATCTACTGTAGATGGAATGGTGCTGGATGTTCCGGTTAAAGTAGGAAACCAGGTTATTGAAAGTAATAACTTTAACGATGGTACTACCTTAGCCACGCTTGCCGATGTTAACGAAATGATTTTTGAAGGAAAAGTTGATGAAAGTGAAGTGGGGAAAATTAAAGAAGATTTACCGCTTGAAGTAACTGTGGGTGCCATAGAAAATAAAACTTTTAATGCCATTTTAGATTATATAGCACCAAAAGGTGTAGACGAAAACGGAGCCATTCAGTTTGAAATAAAAGGAACTTTAGATAAAGCCGATACTACCTTTATTCGTGCCGGCTTAAGTGCAAATGCCTCTATTATTTTAGACCGGGCAGACGAGGTTTTAGCAATTAAAGAAGCACTTGTTCAATTTGATCCAGACAGCCAGAAGCCTTTTGTAGAAGTACAAACCGGAGACCAGGAATTTGAAAGACGGGATTTGGAATTAGGAATAAGTGATGGTATTCAGGTTCAGGTAATAAATGGCATTTCTAAAGACGATAAAATTAAGGTTTGGAATATTGTAAAACCTAGTCCGGAGTTTGCCGGTAATTAGATTTTTAATTCAAAATGTAACAAGTTTAGAATTTCATAGACTCATCAACTACAATTCCTATTATGAAAAAATACAGCTTACTAATCATATTTTTATTTTCTGCTTTAGTGATAAAAGCACAGGAAGGCAAAAAGTGGACACTACAGGAGTGTGTTAATTACGCCCTGGAAAATAATATTTCAGTAAAACAAAGCGAACTCGATGTGGAGTTGGCAGAGCTTGGTAGAAGAGACGCAATTGGTAATTTTCTGCCTAATATAAATGCATCTGCAACTAATTCCTGGAATACGGGTCTTACCCAAAATGTAACTACTGGAGTTTTACAAACGCAAACCACCAGAAACTTTTCAGCAGGAGTAACTGCAAGTTTAAACCTTTTTGATGGGCTAAGAAACTTTAAACAATTGCAACGTGCAAAGATATCTGAACTTGCCAGCCAGTATGCGCTAGACAGGATGAAAGATGATATTACATTGTTTGTAGCAGATTCTTATTTACAGGTACTTTTTAACAAGCAAAATCTGGAAATTCTTAGAATGCAAAATGAAGTTACCCAGGAACAAATGGAAAGAACCAGGGAACTCGTAGAAGCCGGTTCTTTACCGCAGGGAGATCTTTTGGAAATTGAAGCTACCAATGCCGATGAAAGACAGCGAATAATTGTGGCCCAAAACAATATTAGAATTTCTCTTATAAGTTTAGCTCAAACCCTGCTTATCAAAGATTATGAGAATTTTGATATCGTAGAAAGAGATTATAATATTTTTGGAACCGAAATTCTAGATAATCCGGTAGAGGATATTGTTGAACAAGCCAAAGAAGAACGTTCTGAAATTAAAATTGCTGAAGCAAACCGTGAACTTGCTCAAAAAGACGTAGAAATTGCCAAAGGAGCTTACTACCCAAGTGTAGGAGCTTTCTTTAACTATAATACCAGGGAATCTGGACAGGGAAGAATAGTGGGGGCAGAAATAGATCCTAACGATCCTACCCGCGAGATTGGTGTGGTAGAAGAAACCGGTGACATTGTGGTGGCACCAAATACGCTTACTACTATTGGAAGCCCGCTGCCATTTTTTGAACAATTACAACGCAATGATGGTATGACTTACGGGGTGCAGGTTAGTGTACCAATTTTTAGCGGATTTGCTACCAGGAACCAGGTAAGAAGAAGCCAGGTAAATGCCAGGCGTGCGGAATATGAATTGGAGCAGGCAGAATTGGATCTTGAAGCGAATGTTTATCAGGCTTATGTAGACGCTGAAGGAGCTTTTGAAGCGTACGAAGCAGCCCTGGTTGCAGCAAACGCACAGGAGCAGGCTTTTGAATATTCTACACAACGTTTTGATGTGGGAATTTCTAATGCTTTTGAATTTAGCCAGGCAAAATTGAGATATGAAAATGCACAAAGTGAAGTGCTAAGAACTAAATACGATTACATTTTTAAACTAAAAGTACTTGAATTATATTTTGGAGTACCGGTGACCGATCTTAAATTTTAAACCATGAAGAAAAAGACTCTTTTTATAATTATCGGAATTGCTCTCGCGCTTATTGTCTTACTTATAGTAGGGAAAAAAGCCGGTTGGTTTGGTAAATCTGGCAATTTTAAAGAAGTAGAAATAACCAAAATTGAGCCTATAGATATTATAGAAACAGTTTCGGCTACGGGAAAAATTCAACCGGAAATTGAAGTAAAACTTTCTTCAGAAGTTTCAGGAGAAATAATAGAGCTTCCCGTGGTTGAAGGTCAGGCGGTAGAAAAAGGTGATCTATTGGTGAGGGTAAATCCAGATATTTACCAGTCTAACGTAAATAGAGCCCAGGCAGGATTAGAAACTTCAAGAGCAAATTATTCGCAGGCCCAGGCTAGTTTAAAGCAAGCTGAAGCTAACTATAATCGAAATAAGAGCTTGTTTGAAAAGGGTGTAATTTCTAAAGCAGAATGGGACAGGATCGTTTCAGAATATGAAGTAGCACAGGCCAATAAAGAATCGGCTTATTACAATATGCAAAGTACAGCGGCTACGGTAAAAGAAGCTACAGACAACCTTGGACGTACCAATATTTACGCGCCTATGAGCGGAACCATTTCAAAACTTGATGCCGAACTTGGTGAAAGGGTTGTAGGAACCCAGCAAATGGCCGGTACCGAAATTCTTAGGGTGGCCAATCTAACCAATATGGAAGTTGAAGTAGATGTAAACGAGAATGATATTGTAAAAGTGCAGGTAGGAGATTCTACAATTGTTGAAGTGGATGCCTATTTAGGAAAAGAATTCAGCGGAATTGTTACTGAAATTTCTAATTCGGCTGATGCTGCTCTTACTACAGATCAGGTAACCAATTTTAAAGTGAAAGTTCGTATTATAGAAGAATCTTACAAAGAGCTTTTAGAAGGAAAAGAGGAGAATTATTCCCCGTTTAGACCTGGAATGACAGCTACTGTAGATATAATTACCAATAGGAAAGACAATATAATTGGAGTGCCTATTAGTGCTATTGTGATTAAAAATGATACCACGGCAGGTAAAAATCAAGATCAAAAATATGAGGCCGTTTTTCTAAAAGAAGGAGAAAAAGCCGAACTTAGAAAAGTTACCACGGGAATCCAGGACGATAGTAATATTGAAATTACCGAAGGCCTGGAGGAAGGGGAAACGGTAATAACCGGCCCTTATAATACCGTAACAAAAAGCCTGAAAGAAGGTGATGATGTTGAGGTGACTAATAAGTAAGAATAAGTAAAATTTAAAGATTTGGCATTAATACTTTGCTTAGAAACCGCTACTACAAACTGCTCTGTCGCACTTTCAAAAGATGGTGTTCAGCTTGCGCTTAAAGAAGATAAGAGTAGCAATTATTCGCACGCCGAGAAATTGCACGTTTTTATAGATGAAATTCTAAAAGAAAATAATTTTGCCGTAACAGATCTTGATGCAATTGCGGTAAGTAAAGGTCCTGGTTCTTATACCGGTCTAAGAATTGGTGTTTCTACTGCTAAAGGATTGTGCTTTTCATTAGATATTCCGTTAATTTCTATCGCTACGCTCGCTTCTTTAGCGGCGCAGGTAAAACAGGAGAAGGGTTATATAATTCCGATGTTGGATGCGCGTAGAATGGAAGTTTATTCGGCAGTCTTTGATCAAAATTTAAAGAATATTAGAGAAACTAAAGCTGAGGTTTTAGATGAAAGTTCCTTTTTTGAATTTCTGGAAAAGGAGAAAACAGTTTTTATAGGAAATGGCGTAGAAAAGTTTGAA
>Ga0207891_1001024_pt1 | contig 14390 bp, 12 predicted proteins | sample LinPmetageLP50_FD_184061 | JGI IMG/M metagenome (GOLD analysis project Ga0207891, IMG submission 184061) | Marine viral communities from the Pacific Ocean - LP-50 (SPAdes) | ecosystem: Environmental > Aquatic > Marine > Oceanic | place: Pacific Ocean | collected 2011-08-27 | reverse complement strand
CCCGTTTCATTTTTATATTGCCCTACATAAAGAGCAACAGCAGCCTCAAGTTTGTCAGTGCCTTTGGTTGCGAATATATAATAGGGGTTTCTAAATGCGCTACCAAGGTTAAAATAGCTAGATTTTTCGCCTAACCGCTTTTTATCTTCGTACCTATCACCTGAGTAACATTCATCTAGCGAACACATATAGTTAATAGTAAAGCCGGCTTTATTAAGTGCTTCTTGATAGTTTTTGGTGACCTTTAAAGAAGCCACATTTTTTATATCGTAAGAGTAATGGCTCGCAAAGCCAATAAATGAGTCAAAAGTAAATTGTTTGGCCTTTGTTTCATTGCGATTAAACTGTGTAACAAGGCGAGTTTGTTCACCTTCTAGTACCACTTTATTTTGTAATTTTGCACCAGGATAAGGTGAAAGAAACGGCTTAGCGTGAATATAAAATGCACTTAAGCAACAAGTGAAAATGATGACTAATTTATTTATATTTTTCATTAAAATTTCCTTTTTATATTGAAAGTATTCCGCGACTATAAAACAGCTGATTTTTAAAGTCATCCTACTTAACTTATAGTTTTGCTTCATTTATTTTTTTATCAACACAAAATACAGAGAACGGCGGTTTGAAAACTAAAGCATTAATAAGCTGTCTTGGTTTACGTTTATTTGATGACGATTGCTCAGAAAAATGAGAACCTAATTAAAGTCACTTACATAAATAAGTTATTAAGCCTTCCGCACCTAAATAATAAAAGGAAAACAATGAAAATAGATGACATCAGAGTGTTTGTGCCGTGTAAAAACTATCAACAATCGTGTGCATTTTATCAGGCGCTGGGCTTTAATGTTGAGCAGGCATCAGCTGATTTAAGTATTGCAACATCAGGTGAATGCAGCCTCTTTTTACAGCGTTACTACAACCAAGAATTTGCTGAAAATTTAATGCTGCAAGTGTGCGTATTAAACATAAATGAAGCCTTTGACATTATTAGTAAGCTCTCTAACTTTGATATTCGCTTTGAAGGAATAAAACAAGAGCCGTGGGGTAAAGTGATTTATTTATGGGGACCATCAGGCGAGCTTTTACACATAACTGAATTTAATTAAAAGGAATAATAATGAAAAAAAATACGTTTTTTGTCATGTTGATGGTTTTTGTACTGACCTCATGTAGTGCGCTTGTGAGTAATAATGCAGGTAAAAATACGCGTTCTAGCAGTTTGGTTGACTTTCTTTATCCAAACGAAGATAGCCGTGCTACGTATAAACCAGAAATTCCAGTGTTAAAATTACCTGTTACAGTGGGCATTTCATTTGTGCCTTCTAAAGATTGGCGAGCAAACGCAATTGAAAGCCAAAATGAGGTAGAGTTGCTCGAAAGAGTTAAAAAATCGTTTTTGCAGTACTATTACATTGACCGCATAGAAGTAATTCCAAGTACGTACCTTAAAGGTGGGGAAGGGTTTTCAGCGCTTGAACAAGTAGGGCGACTATACGATGTAGACGTTATGGCATTGGTTTCTTACGATCAAGTAACGCAAACCTATGAAAATAACGCCGCATTATTGTATTGGACTATTGTAGGTATGTACGTTATTCCCGGTAACGAAAATACGATTCAAACCTTCGTCGACACTGCTGTTTTTGATATAAAAAGTAAAAAAATGCTTTTTAGAGCACCAGGCATCAGCAAGCTTGAAAAAAGAACCACCGCTATTGGTATTGACGAAACGCTCAATGAAAAGTCACTTGAAGGGTTTAATTTAGCGGTTACCGATATGAGCCTAAATTTAGATGCGGAATTAGCACGCTTTAAAACGCGGGTTAAAGAAGAAAAAATAGCAAAAATAGAGAATAAAGATGGCTCAAGCAGTGCCGGGGCGTTTAGTGTGTTTATTCTGGTTTTTATATCACTACTTGTTTTAAAGCGCAGATATGTAAATAACTAAACATCTATATAACTAAGTCGCTAAATAATTAAATTTAAAACGCCACATTATTCAACTTATGCGGCGTTTTTTTATGGTGTTTAGCTTAATTTTTTATTAAAAAACGCTAAGGTACGCTGCCAAGCAAGCTCTGCTTTTTGCTCATCATAACGCCCAGTAGAGTCGTTATGAAAACCATGATTAGCGCCTTCGTACATGTGCATAGTGTACTCAACATTGTTAGCTTTTAAGCTTTTTTCATACTCAGGCCATGTGGCGTTAACGCGTTTATCAAGTTCACCTAATTGAATCATTAAAGGGGCTTTAATATTTTTGTGTAAGCTTTCACTTGCAGGTGTGCCATAAAAGGGCACGCCCGCGCTGAGTAAGTCACTATCAACTGCGGCTAAGTAGTTAACAATATAACCCCCAAAACAAAAGCCTACGGCGCCTAATTTGCCGTTGCTGCTAGGGTGGGCTTTTAAAAAGTGAGCGGCGGCTACAAAGTCGTTTTGAATTTTAGCTCTGTCCATCGTGCGTTGCATTGCACGCCCCTCATCATCATTACCCGGATAGCCACCAAGCGGGAAAAGTGCATCGGGAGCAAAAGCAATAAAACCTTTTTTGGCTAAGCGTCTTGCTACGTCTTTTATGTAAGGGTTTAAACCACGGTTTTCGTGAATAACTAATACAACCGGCAGTTTACCTTCAATTTTGCTAGGCACCGCTAAATAACCTTTACCCTTACCATGCCCGTTTGGCGAATCAAATTCTTCGTAGGTGGCTTTAATATCGTCATCGTTAAACGAGACTTGATCTGCAAGTGCATAGTTAGGTAAAAGCGCGTTGGTGAGCACACTCATTGAAATCCCCAGTGCTGCAAGGCCACCTAGCTTTTTCATAAAAGTACGGCGGTCCATTAAACCATGGGCATATTCGTCGTACCAATCAAACGCTTCTTGAGGAATGTGATCTATTTGAGGTGAATTCATGGTTTTCCTTAATTGTTATGCTTTTTAATATTAAGTACCTAAACGTATCGGGTATAAAAAACGAGCACTAATTTTACTATTTAGTGTATTTTTGCTGTTAACTATTAATAAGCTGACAGGCTATGATCAACCCCTATCATAAAATCTAATCCTACAAAGGCAAACGCTACAACAATGGCACCCAATAACATTAAATTACGGTTATTTTTTCTGTATCCAACAATTGTTAGTACTGCAAATATGATAAATAAAACAAGTTGAAATGTACCCATGGTTAATCCTTTAAGAAAGTAAACTGAGAGTTAAAATACCAGTGAAAAGGGGAAGTTAGCAAATAATTGAAGGTTATTTTTAACTATAAATAAAAAGCTCGGCATGTAGCCGAGCTTTTTTGGTTGGGGTTTTACTTAATTAGCTATTGGTCGTTGTTGGTTGGCCATCGACAATAGGGTGTTTACCACGCCACTTACGAATCATTCGTTTTGTATCTTCAAGTGCGACATACTGACACGGTATAAGAATAAGCGTAATTACGGTGGCAAATAGCACACCAAAGGCGAGTGATACTGCCATAGGTATTACAATTTGTGCCTGTAAACTCGTTTCCATAATAATAGGTAACACGCCAATAAAGGTGGTCACTGAGGTTAGCAATATAGCTCTAAAACGACGAGCTCCCGCTTGCATAACCGCTTCTTTTATAGGTACACCTTCAGCACGCGCTTTATTTACAAAATCAACCATAACGAGAGAGTCGTTAACTACAATACCGGCTACTGCAATGATGCCAAACATTGAAAGGCCGCTCATGGTCATTCCTAATACCATATGCCCAAACATTGCACCGACCACACCAAATGGAATAACCGACATAATGATCAATGGTTGTGAGTATGAGCGAAGCGGAATGGCTAATAATGCAAATATAATCATTAGTGAAATTGCAAAATCACGTAATTGCTCATCAGCACTTTCCATTTCCTCTTGCACTCGACCAGCGACATTACTGGTAACACCTGGGTAATTTTGTAAAAGGGTTGGTAAATACTCGTCAGTGATTTCTTTTACAATGGCAAAAGGTTCAACTTTATCAGTATTAATGGCTGCCCATACATTAACTGTTCTGTTTGCGTTTTCACGGCGGATTCTGTTTACACCATCTACAATGTTGATTTGTGCAACTTCACTTAACGGCACTTCAACACCTGTTGGCGTGATAATACGTGTGCTGTGTATGTTACTAATAGAGTTACGTTCGTTTTCAGGGTAGCGGATCATCACTCTGATCTCTTCGCCTTCACGTAAAATACGTTGTGCCTCTAATCCGTAATAACTAAAGCTAACTTGCGATGCAACGTCTGCAAGGGTCAATCCCATGCTGTATGCAAGTGGTTTTAAATCAAGTTGTACTTCATCGGTAGCGCTTTGTAGTGAGTCGTTAACATCGCCTACGCCTTCCATGCTTTGTAATTTAGTTTTTAATAACGAAGCAACTTCTTTTAGTTTGTCGGTATCTTTACCTTGCAGTCTAAAACTTACGTCGCCGTCATCTCGTCCGCCGCCAAATAAGTTATCTTCAATGGTCAACGTTTTAACGCCCGGCAATGGTGGCATTTTTTCACGCCATAATGAGCTAAGGGTGAAGGTATCAATAGGGCGTTTATCAGGTTCGATGAGCACAGCCATTAATTGTGCAGTGGTACGGCCACGAAGGCTTACCGAGAGGTCACGAATCATTTTTTGACCGTATTGCGCTTCAAGCTCTTCATCTACACTAAGAAGTACCGCTTCAATTTTTTTAGCTGTTTCAAGTGTTGCTTGCTCTGATGATTCAAGATTCATTTCTACAACCACACGCGGGAAGTCATGTTGTATTTTAGGGTTTGGTACAAATTTAACTAAACCGCCTGCAAACATGCCTGCGCTCATAATTAAAATACATATAAACCCAATAATTACGGTATAGCGATAATGAATACAGTGCCCTATAAACGGTGTGTAGTAATTTTGAACAAACGATTTAAGGCCTTTATCAACAACCATACGCACCTTGTGCAATGGGTTTTTAGGATTAGGTTTACGTGGGTTCATTGCGGCAATATGAGCCGGTAAAATAAGTTTTGATTCAATTAACGAAAAAATCAAACACAGGATAATAACAACACCAATCGCTTTAGAAAATGCTGCGCCTGGGCCTGATGCCATAGCTTGTGGTAAAAAAGCAGCAATGGTGGTGAGTACGCCAAATGTAGCGGGCATTGCAACACGTTTAACACCACGGATTACGTTATCGAGTGAGTGGCCGTGTTTTTCTATTTCGGCACTGGCCGATTCACCCACAACAATTGCATCGTCCACCACAATACCGAGTACAATAATAAAGGCAAACAGCGACACCATATTAATGGTGATATCTAAAAAGCCTATTGGCATGAACAAAAAGGCACCCAAAAAAGAAACCGGTAAACCCATCATTACCCAAAATGCTAATCTAAGCGGTAAAAACAATGCCAATACCAGCATAACTAAAACACCACCCCATACCATGTTATCGATCATCATATCGAGACGACCTTGCAGGTAGTAGGTTAAATCAACCATAGGGGTTAGTTTTACGCCTTGTGGTAATTTAGATTCTTTTTCGGCCATGTAATTTTTAAGTACTTTGGCAACGTCGGTAATGTCTTGATCTTTAGATGCTGCAATATCAAACATTAACGAATTTTTACCATTGTATTTTGAATATAATAAGCCTTCTTCAAAACCATCGTTAATGGTGGCTACATCGCCTAAATATATTTGTGCGCCATCAGCAAGGGTAATTAAAGGCAACTGCTCAAACTCATTGCCTTTATAAGCTTGTTTTTCAACACGCATAGAAATATACCCGTTATCTGAACGGATTTGGCCAGCCGACATATTAGTTGAAAAGTTTCTTACTGCATTTGATACATCTCTAAAAGTAAGGCCGTATTCACGCAGTTTGTCGGGGCTAATCTCAATGCCTATTTCATAATTTAAGCCGCTAAAAAAACTGACTAAATTAACACCAGGTAAAGCGAGTAATTCATCTTCTAAATCGGTACCTAGTTCTTTTAGTTGGGCATAGGTCATATCCCCATATAGCGCAATAAACATCACTTCTTGTTGAAACTTATCGCGCTGAATTATTGGTCTTTCCATACCCGCTGGAAACGAGTTAATAGAATCTACTTGGGCTTTTATCTCGTCTAAAGCTTCTTGAAGGTCGTATTTTTCTTCAATTTCAATCCACGCCTGTGCATAACCACGATTAGAGTAAGTTATAAAGCGTTTAATACCCTCTAATCCCTCTAGGTTTTCTTCAATTTTTATTGTAATGCCTTCTTCAACCTCTTGCGGTGCGGCGCCAGGGTAAACGGCTTGAACACTCACCCAGTTACTTTCAAATTGCGGAAATGCTTGCTTACGAATCGTTAAGGCTGTTAATAAACCGCCAACCAGAATAAAAATCATGATTAAATTTGCTGCAACAGGGTTGCGAGCAAACCAGGCAATTAGGCCCTTTTCAGAGGTACTCATAAGGTGTCCTCTTTAAGAGCAAGCTGTGTTACTTCACCTTGTTCGTCATCTTCATCCGTTTTAACAGCCATTCCTTCGCTTGGGTATTCTAGTGCTGAGGTAATTAACTGTTCGCCAAGTTGTAATCCTTGATCGGCTATTACCATGCCATCTTGTTCACGTACAATATTTAGTGTTTTAAAGCTTAGAGTATTATTCGCGTTTAAAATGGCAATTTGTTTATCTTTAACAAGGTGATGCGGGACAATAATTGCGTTATCAAGGGCTCTGCCCTCAATGGTTGCATTAATATATGAACCAAAACGTAGTGGTTTAGTGTTATCGGCGTATGGCGTTGGCAGTTGCGCAACTAAATAACTCATACGGCTTACTTGATCTATTACACCTTCGCTGCGCACAACTTCGGCCTGCCATGACGTTTGCTTGCCGGCAAATTCAGCATTAAGGGTAACAGTAGCACCAATGCCTCCATTGGCTAGGTATTGCATTTCGCTATCTGCTACAGGTAAACGTACTTCTGCCACCGATGTGGCACTTAGTGCGCCAAAGCTACTGCCCGGGTTTACTACAGAGCCTAAGCTTATTGTGCGTGCGTTAATAATAGCGTCGTATGGGGCTTTTATATAAGTGCGTTCAAGGTTACGTTTTGCACGTTTAACACTGGCTTGGGCAGAGCGGTAACGCGCTAGCTTTTCGGCTAATTGCGGTTTACGTAAATAAAGCTCTGATGCAGTTGAGTCACTTGAGTCTGATTTAATACGTTCCCATTCAGCTTTTGCTACATGTGCCTGGGCGCGTTCTATTTCAAGGGCTGAACTTGCTTGAGCAAGGCCTGCTTGTGCTTCAATAAAATCGGCTTCGTAATCATTTGGATCGATTCGTGCTAATATGTCGCCTTGTTTTACAAATGCACCTTCAACAAATTCATCTGCTACGGAAATAACTTGGCCACTTACTTGTGCAATTAGCTCGGTACGGTCTTTAGGTTTTACAACTCCGTACGATTTTACGTCGAGTGTTATTGCATCAATGTTGACTGTTTGCGCAGCAACCAGTGGACGAGTATCTTGCGCTGGTTTTTCTTCAGGCGGGGTTTTCATATTTGAAAAGCCAATTGCCAGTGCAATTCCGGCAGCTAAAACTGCGATTGGAAGAACAATTTGTTTTTTAGTAGCCACAAGGCATTCCTTCATAAAAGTGGTGATAGGGCAATAATACGCAATAAAGTGTTTACAAGGCGTTTGAAGATGTAACAAAGCATTACATATGTGTATTACAAATAAATATTTGGCTCTAAAAAGGAGTCTGTATTGTTAAATATGTGGTTAATTTAAACTGAGGGTGTTATGAAAACAGAGCCAATGGCGTGTCGATTGGGCTGCGGTGCATGTTGTATTGCGCCAAGTATTAGCTCGCCAATACCGGGTATGCCAAATGGCAAAAAGGCCGGAGAACGTTGTATTCAGCTAGATGAGCGCAATTTATGTAAGTTATTTGGTGATGAGTCTCGACCAAAAGTATGCAGTGATTTTAGTGCCACAGTTGATGTGTGTGGGTCAACTAATGCAGAGGCTCTTGCGCTTATCACGGAGCTTGAACAATTAACTTAGTTGGTGTGTTCAATACACACATAGTTACATTTAACTACTACCGAGTAACTTTTTTTAAATTATTAAAAGCTGCGCTTTTCACGCGAGCGAGCTCTGCGTCTACTACAAATGTGCAGTTATACGGCTATTTTATAGACGTAAAGCATGCTTTTGTTACTGGCAAAGACTGTACAAGTAATTTATTCACAAAGAGGGTAGTGACGCTGCGCTTTTAGAGAAAGTGACAAACATAAAAGTTGATCATGAGTTTAGGTTTACTCATTTACTCCTCATTCATTTCTCTTTGTGCAGTGATTTTTTCTTTGCCATAATAAAAAACGAATACTTTCAACTTGATGGGTGAGGCCAATTATAGTGAACGATTCACAAAGAGGGTAAGAGGCGCTGCGCTTTTAGAGCAAAGATTAATTGAATAAATCTTAACTATTCTTTCAGGTTTGATTTTTAGATTTTGCTCAAATCGGATATTCGCATATGTGGTATGAGCAGACATCGAAGGTTTTTAATGTCTGAAGTCAAGATTTGCCCCCCCTTCATTTCGCATTCACTTCATTTGATGAACACAAGGCTTCTTCTTAACGACCATAAAACGAATTAGGTTAACGTGTTGAGTTAAAGACGGGGTTGGTAAAACCATCAGATTTGATTGAGCCTGCACGTTAACCGCTCTTATTTAAATGTTGGGTAACCCGTCTATATTCGTCTACCTATTAGCGGTAATATATTTTGCTAAGTGTTCCACTGCCTCATTCGAATTTATTACTTCGTTCGACACATAAACATCTGGTTCGATAGGTTGCTGACAATGCTCTTTTCCTGATGGGCGAGTAAAGATAAGTGTCGGCATGGTTAGTTCTAAATTAGAACCAGACAATACATGAGTTTCTATACGCCCAGTAGTGCAAGGCCTTACATTTGAATGACCCGCGATGACAGCCTGACGAGAGTCCTGTAGTGAGGTTAAAAACAAAATAGTGGATGAATAACTGAGCGGCCCCATTAGTAAATATGCCCGTCCAGGTATCTTTAAACCCTTATGCGCGTCGACAGGCACTAATTGATTAAATGTGCCTTCAATAACCTCACCTTGATTACCTTTAATAGGTCCTAGTTTGATATTTCGTTCCGTCATACGAATTTTAAAGTTTGACAGAAATGGAAATGGCTTGCTCGCAATGTAAGGTGCAATACCTTGCTGCCAATAGTGATCGGTCCCCCCAGGGTTATGGCGAACGTCGATAATCACATCTTTGACGTTCGCATCTTTAAACGCCTGCCACGTTTCATCTAGAAATGTGAAAAAAGGTTGTTCTTGTTCTTGAGAATAAAAAAAGCGTTCGACACGCAAATACCCTATGTCATTGTCTAGTATTCGACTTTGGACAAATTCCCTCACATCAGCATTGTGATTTTCCGGCTCATCAGTGACACCCATTATAGAAAATTGCTTGCGCTTATTTTTATGCATAAACTCAATTTGATAATCTTTGCTACTACCAAACAGTAACCAGTACATTTTGTTAAATCGACTGGCAGTAAAAGCAGCCCTAAACTCTGAAGAGTCGCCATACATTCTTGCCAACATAGTTTCAATTATTTTTGATGCCCTAACTCCGTTGACTGAGATAATCTCATCACCGATTTTAATATCTGAATGGCCCTCAATAGTTTCCGCCACAAGCAAACGTTGGGATGCATCTATCATTACGTCAAATGGAAATAGCCGACCACCGTTCTGAATGTGGTTCTTAAATTGATCATCAAGCTGTGGCGAAGCAATTAGCATGTGTCCATCTTTAAAGTAAGGATTCAGCTGAGAGAAGTATTTCCATGCTTCATAATGTGTCATGGGTGAAGTTATACCTTCTGACAAGGACTCTATCTGCGATTTTACTTCAGATACATCCATAGTAAAGCCCGGGTCTGGGTGGATCGTATCAAGGCGTTGACTTAGCTCAGTCAGGTTGCTTTTTAATGCCTTAATGCTCACTACCTTGCCAGATGAAGGCAGGTTAGTATGAGTATTCCATTCTTGCGTTTTTGTGTTTTTTGTAATTGACTTTGGTTCATTCAGGCTAGTGCAGCCAATTACAAACGCAATAAAAAAAGTTAAAATTATAGTCTTCAATTTTTGTCCTTAATTCTATTTTCCACTAATTAAATCGTCTGATGAATATTGTTATCCACGGCGATTAGAAGCTGCATTAAAGAGGAGTCAAAGAGAAAAATCGTCCGATTTGGACGAGTTGGACGTGCGATTCGGTCGATTCGCACTCATTCGCTATCGAGTTTCAGCTGTTTCCTATACTGGCTTGGGGTCATTCCTTTAAATTGCTTGAAAACGGCATTAAAGGTACTTTTTGAGGAAAACCCAGCAGATAGAGCTAGATCAAAAAGTCTCTCGTTGGGATTAGAAGAAATTTGAGAACAGACTGTTTTTATTCTGTATTCGTTGACAAATTGATAGAAGTTCTTATTTGCTTGTTGATTGAGGATTTCAGATAAGTGATGACTACTTAGGTTGGTATACTTTGCTAGCACGTCTAAGGTAAGTTCACTTTCTAAATAAGGTTGCTCATCTTCCATATACTGAACGATGTTTTCTAATAATTTGGTTTTAGTTTGAGAGTCAAAGTATTGTGGTTTGGTTGTCGAGTTGAGAACTTTCGTTGAAGTTTCACTCAAGTTATCAATCGCAAATAAGTTTGGCTTACGCCATTGAGCCATCGAAACGCTGTATATCAATGTAAAGGCTATGAGATCACTTACAATACCCAAAGAATAATTTGCGCCGATTATTATGCTGACAGTTTCTGTCAAGAACATCCCTGCGTACAAACTTAATACTATCCATAACCAAGTAAATATTTTGGGATTAAAGTTGGAAAGCGTGTCACGTGCATGGCGTCCACTTTTGGTTATCAGTTTGACACTCAATGCTAAATAAAAAAATGCCTGTACGAACATAATAATCTGAGTCAGCAGTAGAATGTTTTCTTTATGTAAGGCGTTATTGGCGATGTTGATTTTTTCAGCAGGGGTGGAAAATAAAAAATCTATATTTAAGAGAAGACAAAGTAATAACGGCGTAGCATGAATACAATCCTTTATATGGAATGACTTTTTAATTATCGATGACCGAAAATATAAATATAAAAATGCACCAAAACTGGCGGGAACAAAGTAGCCCCATCCAATTAAATTGGCAAAAAAAGTATCATTAGCATGCACTACAATCAAAGGGCTGCAGAAATAAAATGCTTGAAAAAGACACCAAACGCCCATTATGCGCCCAGCATTGTTAACGCCAGCACTAAACAAGAGCATTGCTGCTAATAAAGCCCCTTGGAATGTTCCGATGGCATGAAGATATTGCATTGGCAAGGAAATAAACAGCATTGGGATAGTTGTAAATAGAAATCAGATATATATTTAATGTTCCTAGATTAGCAGATTGCTAAACTTATTGTTAGCTGTGTCTGACATATTATTCAGTTTGAGCTGTAGAGGTAATTCCAGCGAACAGAGCAAACGAGGCTCATCCATTAGAAAGTTCCTGTCAAGCAGACATCTGTGTTTACTTGGTCTTTCATTTAAAAACCAAATGTTCTTACTTTTTGAACTCATTTTAAATATGGATATATATCTAGTAATGGCGTCGATTGGTGTGAATATGCACCAGTCACTCATATGAATTAAGGCCACTGGCTTTCGCCTCAGTCATCGTTGAGTACCAATGTCAGTGCACTTTTGGGCTGAAAAGCCGAGGATCAAACCTTGACTTCAGCATCAAAGCTTTTGATTGACTGCTTCTCGCTCATGGCTGTCTGTCAAATGAAGTCTAAACTTATTCTCTTAAATTGTAAGATCAGATATGAGCTAGTAAAGGTTAATTTAAAGCAATAGTTGGTTTACGTTTATTTCATTTACTCTTAATTCATTTCTCTTTGTGCAATATGTTTTGTCTTTGCCAGAATAAAACGAATACTTTCAACTTGATGGGTGAGGCCAATTATAGTGAACGATTCACAAAGAGGGTATGATGCGCTGCGCTTTTAGAGCAAAGGCTAATTGAATAAGTCTTAACTAACCTGTCAGATTTATTTTTTTTATTATGATCAAATCTGACAGTCGCATACGTGCCACTTGTGGACACTCATAACTTTAGTCACTTGTTATAAGCCATCTTTAGCACCATGCGTAAACAGTAAAAATTTGGGGGCATAACCTGTAAATACAATATGCCCAGATATATATGACATGCCAAACGTCACAACACCTAAAAGCCAAATAATATGATCATATGGTTCTGCGAACGCAAAAGTTACAGTAGCTAAAATAGCAAACAATGAAAGTACAAAGATGAAACCCGATAGAACCCTAAACGGAGTTCTAACTTTTGCTAATTGTTCCCTTGGTAAACTCATATCTTCCCTCGTCTTATAACGCTTACAATAACGCGAAAAACCGAGTGCTTTGGCACGAGGTGCCAGCGAGGATTTTTTCCAATGAGCGAAGCGAATTCTGTTAATTGTTTTGTTAGTTTCCATTTTCAACAAACTTATTCAACAACTTTTCAGTTAGCATTTGCGCCTGTTCAATATCTTGAAATTCCATATTTTGATGAATACGCTGCTTGATAAAATCTAATTTCAAATAAATATCGTTATCCTCTACTATTTTTAACCCAAAGTCTGCATATGCTATGACTTTTAAATAGTTTGGGTTTCCAGTGTCAGGATCGTAATCTTGATACTCTTTTACCAGCCTTAATATTGACTGCTCTCCACCTGTCAAAGCAACACTTTCGGAAAGGCGGTATTTCAATTTATTAAATTTAACTCTTTGCTTTATTGTGTCTTCTCTGCTTAATTCATCTAAGCCTTTACTTTGAAAATATTCTCTATCCGAAACAGCCCATAACTCTGCTACGGCATTATCGGAACCTAATTCAATTGCTTTAAAAAGTAATTCAACAAAATCATCAGATATAAAATTAAATTGTGAACAGCGCTCAAAACGAGACAAAACCTCTTCGATATACTCGTAGGGCTCACCCACCTCATTTACTTTGCTCATCCATTTATCAAGTTCATCTTGAGTTTTGGGTATTGCGCTGCAACGACGTATTTCTTTTGCTTCAAGTAAGTATTCTTCTGCTGATGCAAGTTCACTAACACCTATATCAGTTTCAATCGCTGATTTTTCTTTGCGCTTTGAGTCTTTAGAAACAGCGTTTTCACTATCATTTTTATCGCTAAACTTTTCAATTTCACTATGTTCTTTTGTAATAAAATAGAAAACAACTAAGGCCAAAATTGATATAGCAAGAGCAAATTTTTTCACGAAACCTCGACAGGAAACTAACTTTCCAATAACGGGCGCAGACATGTGGGGCATAATGGCGCAGCCGCCCCGCGTGTATGCGTCCCAGCGAACGTAGTGAGTGAGTTGATTGGGTTGTTAGCTGCCAATTTTATTTTGACTATGTTTGATATTTTTCTGTGTAATTTTGCTAGCTAAGTAAAATATAAGGCTAAACATAACCAAAGAAAGAAACATGGGACCGACAATTGACGGTCCAATGTTTCCTAAGACACCAAAGATCGAAAAAATGGCAAGGAAGATAAACCCTGTGCGGACATGAGACTTTAGTGAATATTTAGAGGTTGAACTGGCAGAGAAATACCATTTAAAACCGCAATAAATAATACTAAAGACTGCGACTAAGTTAGCGATGAAAGAAATAGGGTTGGATATATTTATGAGTAAACTAATAGCTGAAATAAACACCGAACAAGTTAATAAAACTAAAATAGCTCTGTTGGGTTTAGTGTCTGCAACTTGCGTAGCCGTGTTAACGTTTAAACTCTCTAGCGAGATTTGAAAAGTCGCTGCTAAGCATACTTTTGTTTCCATTGATGCTTTGCTTTCAGATTCTACACGTTGAATTGTGCGCAAACTTAAGCCGGACGCGTTGGCTAGTTGTTCTTGAGACCAGCCAGACTTTTTTCTTAGTTCTTTTACAACAGTTGAATTAATCATTAATTCTTTTTCCATTTTTTGTTTCCTCTCGATTAATGTAGAGGAATTAAATATCCAATATTTGTTGTATTAATCTACGACAGTTACCCGCCATGGTATGCCAGATAGCCGCCAGACGCTGTGGCAGCTAACATTTTAGTATTTATGCGACACGCAGTTTGTGTTGCATAATCGCTTGTTGGACTGAGCCGCTACCTGCTCGGTGTGTCAGAGTTGGTGTTGTTTATGCTATGGGAATTTGCTTTTTGAAGGCTC
>Ga0207891_1001013_pt1 | contig 14595 bp, 13 predicted proteins | sample LinPmetageLP50_FD_184061 | JGI IMG/M metagenome (GOLD analysis project Ga0207891, IMG submission 184061) | Marine viral communities from the Pacific Ocean - LP-50 (SPAdes) | ecosystem: Environmental > Aquatic > Marine > Oceanic | place: Pacific Ocean | collected 2011-08-27 | reverse complement strand
TTTGTAGAAGCATTCGTGCTATCTTCCCCCCAGGCAATATTATTATCCCTCGCGTAAGCTTCTATTTCCTTTCTGGAGAAATTAAGCAAAGGCCTTATTATCTTATTACTGTCAGCATTTATCCCGCTTAAACCTTCCAAACCGGTGCCTCGTATTAGATTAATAAAAAAAGTTTCTAAACTATCGTTCGCGTGATGAGCCGTAAGGGTATAATCAAATTGATGTTTTATTCTTAATTCTTCAAACCATTCATACCTAAGATCTCGTGCAGCCATTTGAATGGATAGGCCATTATCTTTAGCGTATTGCTCGGTATCAAAATTCTCTACAAAAAGTTTTACTTTTAACTCTTTTGCAAGATCGATTACAAAATCTTCATCGGCATCACTTTCTTCGTCTCTAAGGTTAAAATTGCAATGTGCTAAAGCAAAATCAAGTTTAGCCGAATTACATAAATGGACCAGTACCACGCTATCTCCCCCGCCACTTACTGCAAGCAAAAGCCTGGTGTTACACAGGTACGGAAATTGAGATTTGATCTCATTTTTAAAAGCTTTTTCCATAGAAAATCAAAGATACGAAAACAGTTGGCAGTGTTTCAGTTGGCAGTTTGCGAAAATTTATTCCGAAAAAATTATTTTAAAGCCTGCTGCATTGCGGCTGCTTTTAGCAGGCATTCTTCATATTCTTTCTCTGGTTTAGAACCCGCAGTTATCGCCCCGCCAACGGAAAAGGACACATATTTTTTAGCCGAATTATATAAGATACTGCGTATAACCACGTTAAAATCGAAATCGCCGTTTGGAGTAAAATAACCTACGGCGCCACTGTAGAGTCCGCGTTTTGTTTCTTCCAGCTCTTCGATAATTTTCATTGCTGAAATCTTTGGCGCACCCGTCATACTTCCCATGGGAAATGTTGCTCTTAAAGTTTCTACCGGAGGAATGCCGTCATCAAGTTCGGCAGAAACTGTTGAAATCATTTGATGCACTTGTTTAAAGGAATAAACCTTGCAAAGTTCATCTACATTTACACTGGCTTTTTTCGCAATTTTAGAGAGGTCATTTCGCACCAGGTCTACAATCATCACGTTTTCAGATTGCTCCTTCGGGTCTTTGGAAAGCTCCTCCGCAATTTCAATATCTTCTTCTGGATTCTGCGAGCGCCTGGCTGTTCCCTTTATAGGTTGGGAAATTAATTTTGATCCTGATTTCTTTAAATAGCGCTCTGGTGAAGCCGAAAGTAAATAATGTTCTTCCAGCTTAAGAAAAGTCGCAAATGGAGGGCCGGAGAGTTCATTAAGATCCTGAAAAACTTTAAAAGGCTCAATCTCTCTATTTTCAGCAAAAAATTCCTGGCAGAAATTTGCTTCATAAATATCGCCTCGCTGAATATAAGCGAGCATTTTTTCGACTTTTTGAAGGTATTCTTCTTTAGAGATTCGAGCTTGAATATTGGGTTCTGAATTTTCGGTTTCCGGTTGTCCTTTCCCAATCTGATTTATTGGAAGATCTGAAATCTCGCTAAAATCTTCTTCAATTTCATCGTCCAGCATATTTAAATAATGCATTTCTACTTGGTTTCCTTTCAGTAGAAATAATTTTTGAGGCTGAAAAAAATAGAGATCCGGGAAATCCAATCCGTCGTGGTTTTTTGAAGAAAGCCTTTCCACGTCATTTTTAAGATCGTAAGACAGGTAACCGAAAATCCAATCTTTAGTGGTTTGCTGGTATTCCTGGAGCTTTGCAAAAGCCTGGTGATAATCGGTTTTTATAGCGGTAAATGCACCCACAGCAAGCAAAGCGTCAAATTCGCCGTGCTCCTGATTATAATTATTGCTGTCCAGCCAGGCAATTTCTTCAAACTGCTTACTCCATTGCAATAGTTGCTGTTTGAATTTTCCTGGTTCTTCTAAAGTGTAAGTTAATTTAGTACGCACCTGGCTTCAATTTTGGGCACAAAGGTAAGAACAATTTAACGTAGCACATATTTAAAATCTTTTGTGATTTTATCAAAAATTTAATTGAAAACAAAGCCTTGTAAAAGCAGAAAAAAATTAACTAAAAATACTTTTGAAATCGCAGGAAAAAATTTAATATTAAGACAAGTCCTTCCAGGAGCAAATTCAAGATAAAGATTTAATACTGCCAATGTTTACAGATTCAGAAAAACTTACTTTAGCCGATATAGAAAACCTTGATTTCACTACCGTTATTTGGGTTGTGGCTCCGCTTATGTTCTTTTTTGTTTTACTTGAATTCCTCATTGGTAGAAAAAAGTATAAAAATCTTTATTCGGGAAAAGATTTCCTGGCTTCTACAGCTATTGGGATTGGTAATTTAATCCTGAACGGATTTATGAAAATAGGAGTCTTTATGGTGTTCCTTTTCTTTTTCAATCTGGCGCCGTTTAAAATACCACATACCTGGTGGTCTTATGTTTTGTGTTTAATATTATTGGATTTTAGCAGGTATTGGGCACATAGATTTGCCCACGAACAACGTTTTTGGTGGTCTACACACGTGGTTCATCATTCTTCTGAACATTATAATTTATCAACTTCTTTTAGATTATCCTGGACGCAGAATTTAAAGATCATCTTCTTTTTACCGGTAGTTTTGTTGGGCTTTCATCCTTTAGTATTCTTTATTGTGCATCAATTGGAAGTACTTTATCAATTCTGGATTCATACCGAGTTAATAAAAAAATTACCGCAGCCCATCGAGTATATCTTTACTACGCCCTCGCACCACCGGGTACACCATTCGGTAAATGAAAGATATCTGGATAAAAATTATGGTTCTACTTTTATCTTCTGGGATCGTATTTTTGGAACTTTCCAGGAAGAAGATGAAAAACCCCGTTATGGTATTACCAAACCGGTAAACTCCTACAATCCTTTTTTCCTCGTTTTCCACGAATGGATTGAGGTTGGGAAAGATATCTGGAAGGCTAAATCACTCAAAGAAGCCTGGCTTATATTATTCGGAAGCCCGGTAGACAAACACAAGGAAGATATGGGACTTACAGGGAAATCTGAAACTGAATTGTCCAGTATTGGCAAGGCCAACGAAGAATTCAATATAAAAAAAGCGAGATAATTTTATTCTTCCAGTTGATGAGAAAAAGTAGTTAAAACATCTTCTATTCCCATATCCAGTACTTCGTTGAGCACCTTCCCTTCTTTAAAATTATCATTAAAAGAAGGTAAACTGAAGCTTTCTATAATCTCGCCGCCAAATCTTGGTAAAATTCCTTTAGTATATTCTAAAGCTGATGCGGCTCCACGCTTGCCGGGAGAAGTACTGATCAATAAAATCTTTTTTCCCTCAAGGAAATTACGGTCTAATCGGGAAAGCCAATCGATTATATTTTTAAAGTAAGCTGAAACATTGCCATTATGCTCATTTACCGCAACTACCAATGCGTCGTGGTCCTTAATAATATTATTAATTATGGTGGCGCCTATAGGCATACCTTTCTCCTTTTCCCTATCGGCGCTATAAATAGGTAATTCATACTGGGTAAAATCCTGAACTTTCACTTCGTGCCCCTGTATGCGATTGGCTACGTGTGTTAATAGCTGAAAATTAATGGAAGTACTACTATTGGAGCCGGCAAAGGCAAGGATCTTTTTCATCTAAATGATTTTTATCAAAAATACCGAAATAAATGAAATGATTCCTTATTGATAGAATTGAAAAACTGGTAAACTTTCATTTCTTCTTAGTTTATAATTCCTCGTCACCCTGAACTAGTTTCAGAGCCTGCTCCGATTTCTATCGGAGGTCTAAGTTGAGTTTTACATTTATTCATCTTAGATGCTGAAACAAGTTCAGCATGACGGTTTTTGAAAATAAAATAATTCAGAACCTTTAAAGATTATTTTCCATCCTGCGGCGGGATTAGTTCAACTAACTAATTTAAAATTGCTGTAGGCAATTTTAAATTAGAGTTTCACTAACTTTGCCAGTTCATAAAAACTTCATTTAGTGACTTTTCAGGATTTAAATATTACCACTCCCCTGCGCAATGCGCTGGAAGATATTGGCATTAATACGCCCACCCCTATTCAAGAGGAATCTTTTTCTACAATTATGTCTGGAAAAGATATGGTGGGAATCGCGCAAACCGGTACCGGGAAAACCTTTGCCTATATGCTTCCAATATTACGAATGCTTAAGTATTCGGAACAAAAAAATCCACGAGTATTGGTTTTAGTACCTACAAGGGAACTTGTGGTACAGGTAGTTGAAGAAATTGAAAAATTAACCGCTTATATGAATGTTCGTATCACCGGTATTTATGGTGGTGTAAATATGAACACCCAGCATCAATCGCTTTTACAGGGCCAGGATATTGTGGTAGCAACTCCGGGAAGATTGTACGATCTTGTGCTGAGGCGCGCGCTTCAGTTAAAATCTATTCAGAAATTAGTGATAGATGAAGTTGATGTTATGTTAGACCTGGGCTTTAAATTTCAGATCAATAATATCTTTGAATTGCTTCCGCAGAACCGACAAAACATTATGTTTTCTGCGACAATTACTGAAAATGTTGAAAATCTTATCGAGGCTAATTTTAAAAGTCCGCAAACTATTTCTGTAGCTGCCAGCGGAACGCCACTTGATAATATTAAACAAACCGGTTATAAAATCCCTAATTTCTATACTAAAGTAAATTTACTGAGACATCTTTTAGCCGATAAAGAAACTTACTCCAAGGTGTTAATCTTTGTGGCTTATAAAAGAATGGCCGACCGACTTTACGCGGAATTAGAACAGTATTTCCACGATGAATGCACGGTGATTCATTCCAACAAAACCCAAAATTATCGTTTGCGTAGTATAAAACAATTTGGCAGCGGATTTTGCCGAATTTTAGTTGCAACCGATGTTATGGCGCGAGGTCTTGATATTGAATCGGTAAGCCACGTGATCAATTTTGATACGCCAAAATATCCTGAAAATTATATGCACCGAATTGGCCGTACCGGAAGGGCCGAAAAGGAAGGGAATTCGATATTAATGACTACAGAAGCGGAATTGGAATCGCTTGAAAAAATTGAAGCTTTAATGAAAATGGAAGTTCCGCAGGAAGAATTACCGGGGGAAATAGAAATTTCTTCAGAATTAATTCCGGAAGAGCAACCTAAGTTTTTGAAATTAATAACCCCGGAAAGAAAAAGGACGAAGACGCTCCCGGCCCCGCATTTCACGAGAAGAAAGAAAAAAACAGGAAGGAGAATCTTGGTGGATCTTACCGAAGGGAAATTGCCAAAAAGTATAAAAAGCCAAAAACTCGCGGGGATAAAAATGCAAACAGAAGAAAGAAAAAATAATTTTTGAAATGTACGAGTTACAGAACGAATTCTTAAGCATAAAGGTAAATCCCATTGGCGCAGAATTATCCAGCCTTAAAAGCCTGGAAACAGGTATTGAACATTTATGGCAGGGAAACCCTGAATTTTGGGCAAGCCAGTCTCCTAATTTGTTTCCGGTAATTGGTGTCTTAAAAAACGGGGAATATATTTTTGAAGGAAAAAGTTACAAAATGCCTAAACACGGGTTTATTAGGTATAATGAAGAAATTAAATTCAAGGAAAAAACTTCAAATTCTTTAGCATTTCAACTGGAATATTCAGAAAAAACTTTAGAAATCTATCCATTTAAATTCAGGTTTGAAATTTCATTTATTCTGAATAAAAAAAGCCTGGAAATTAAACATCAAGTTTTCAATTTAGATGAAAAACCCCTTTACTTTTCACTGGGCGGTCACCCCGCGTTTAATGCTCCTATTAGCAAAAATGAAGTTTACGAAGATTATTACCTGGAATTTGACCAGAAAATGGACTTAAGAACCCATGTTTTAAGCGAAGATGGACTAGTAAGTAACAACACCGAGGGAATATTAGACAATGAAGATAAAATTAGACTACATAAAGAGCTCTTCGCTAAAGACGCACTGATTTTCAAAAATATTCGGTCTAAAAAAGTTGCATTAAAAAGTAAAAATTCTGGTGCAATTTTATCAGTAGAATATCCAGATTTTAAAAACCTGGGAATTTGGGCAAAACCGGGCGCACCCTATGTTTGTATTGAACCCTGGCTGGGAATTGCCGATATTGAAGGCACCGATCAAAACCTAAAAACCAAAGAAGGGATTGAAATTCTAGAAACCAATAAAACTTTTGAAGCTTCCTATACGGTTAATATTCATTAGCTTTTTTTTGCTGATGCATTTTTAAAAATTTTTTAACTTAACATACTGATTTTTAATCTCATTTTAGCATAAACTTCTCGGCATGAGTAAAAATGAGAAAAGAAAAAAGTACACTAAGAAAAGGTATGTCTTACCAGTTCTTATCGTCGTGCTATTGATTATTGGTAGGATTGCACTTCCCTATATTTTAGAAAATTATGTTACTAAGACCCTCAATAATATTCCGGGCTATGAAGGTAGTGTTTCAGATGTTGATCTTTCTCTTTGGCGTGGCGCCTACCAAATTGAAGGTTTAATCTTACGGGAAGAAAACTCCCAGGGAGAAAAACCGCTGTTAGACTTTCCATATAGTGATATTTCTATAGATTGGCGCTCTTTATTTAAAGGTAAAATTGTGAGTGAAATTGAGATGCAAGATCCTAATTTCAATTACATCTTTGAAAACCAGGAAAAGAAAGATGAAGCAGATGTTGAAGATTGGACAAAAGCTCTCACCAATTTAGTACCTATAGATATAAACCATTTTGTAGTACATAACGGAACTGCGAATTTTGTAGAAGTATCTGCAGATCCTCAAATTAGTTTGTTTTTAGAAAAAATTAGTTTAGAAGCACATAATCTTAGCAATGTTGTAAACAGGGAAAAAGAACTTCCTTCCCATTTATGGGCCAATGCTGTTTCTATGGGCGGTGGCGATGTAGAAATTCATGGAAACCTAAATTTACTAAAGCAAATTCCCGATATGGATATGGAATTTAGTCTAAAAAAAGCTGAGGCTACATCGTTAAACGAAATTACCCGCCGCTACGCGGGAGTGGATTTTGAAAGTGGAACCTTTGAATTATACAGTGAACTTGCTATAGCCAATGGATTTCTGAAAGGTTATATAAAACCCATGTTGATTAACACTAAGCTTATTGAAAAAGATGATGATGGCGGAATTTTCAAGAAGTTATGGGAAGGTTTTGTTGGTTTTTTTAAGTTCGCTCTCAAAAACCAGGGCACTGATACTTTGGCCACCCGTGTTCCTTTAGAAGGAGACCTAAATAATGTTGAATCTGGCGTTTGGACAACAGTCTTGAATATCTTTAAAAATGCCTGGATTGAAGCTTTTAAAGGATCTATAGACGCAGATATTGAGTTTGAGGATGCAAAACAGGAAAGTGCAAAAGAATAGCAACTAATCGTTTTCCTGAAAAAATGAAATGCAAGACCTGCTCCATTGAATAATCTGGGCAGGTCTTATAAAATTTTGAACTAAATATAAAGTATTCTAAGGCCTCTACAATTTATCTTTATTTGCCGTTTTCTCTTTCTGGGTTTGATCCATAAACTCGCGCTCTTCACGGGCATTAGCTTTCCCGGTTTTTGTAGAATCTTCTTTATTCGGTTGCTTCTTGGATTTGCTTTTATCCCTATCGCGTTCTTTTTGCTTAAGATCACGGAATTCTTCCTGCTCCCGGTTTTTATCCTCCTTTTTTAAAGACTCCCAGTTCTCCTCCATTTTTTTAATATCTTCCTTCTTAGCCATTACAGTTTAATTTATTGGTTTTTGTAGATAAAAGATACAAATGGAATTTCATCAAACTCAGCTTACTGGCAGTTTTAACAAGAATTTATTTTTTAGGATAAATCCTTCAATTTTGTGGCATCAATATCCTGGTGAGAAGCATGGTGCACTACTTCTTCATTTTGCAGAATAATTAACTGCGGACTTTCGTGTCTCACACTCAACTCATCGGCCACCGCGTTAGAAACGTCACGATGCTTTCTTAGATCCAGAAAATAAAGTTTCGTATTTTCATTTTCTTCATATTCCCTTTCAAAATTCCTCAACACCATTTTACTAATTCCACAACTGGTGGAATGCTTAAAAATTCCTATCGTTCTTTCTTTAGATTCTTCCTTCGCAATGGTAATTTGGTCTTTATCGGTTAAATCTGTCCAGGGAAATTCAGCTTTTTCTTTCGCTTCATCCCCATCACTTTTAAAAATTTTATCTAGTAATCCCATAGTTATTTCTTTCGTATAAAATTAATTCTTAATAAATTTAATCTCCTTCTCAAATCAAAATTATTTTCAAAACTTTAACCCGAGTGTCAATTTGGCGTTAATTTCTGAATAATAACAGCCATTTTGTCTTAATTTTTTAATGGTATATCAATTGCTTTATTCATTCAAAAAATAAACGACTATGAATTTTAATAATTTTACCATAAAATCCCAGGAGGCCATCCAGCAGGCACAACAACTTGCTCAGGAGTTAGGCCATCAGCAAATTGAAAATGAACACATTTTTAAAGCAATAAGTATTGTAGACGAAAATGTAGCGCCTTTTCTATTGAAAAAATTAAACATAAACGTCAACCTCTTCAACGAAATTTTAGATAAAACCTTACAGAGTTTTCCCAAAGTAAGCGGAGGCGATATTATTCTCTCACGCGAAGCAGGAAAAGCAGTTAATGAAGCTTCTACAATCGCTAAGAAGATGAATGACGAATATGTTTCTATTGAGCATCTTATTCTCGCAATTTTTAAATCTTCCAGTAAAGTAGCCCAGATCTTAAAAGACCAGGGCGCGACTGAGAAATCTTTAAAAGCAGCAATAGAAGAATTACGAAAAGGTGATCGTGTAACTTCACAAAGCGCAGAAGAAACCTATAATTCTTTAGATAAATACGCCAATAATTTAAACCGAATGGCCGAAGAAGGAAAACTGGATCCTGTAATTGGCCGTGATGAAGAAATTCGTAGAATTTTGCAAATCCTTTCCCGAAGAACCAAAAACAACCCTATGTTGGTTGGAGAACCGGGAACCGGTAAAACGGCAATTGCCGAAGGTTTGGCACATAGAATTATTGCCGGAGATGTTCCAGATAACCTAAAAAATAAGGTGATTTATAACCTGGATATGGGAGCGCTTATTGCTGGGGCAAAATATAAAGGAGAGTTTGAAGAACGCCTTAAAGCAGTTATTAAAGAAGTAACTTCCAGTGATGGGAATATCGTGCTTTTTATAGATGAAATTCATACGCTTGTAGGTGCCGGTGGCGGCCAGGGCGCTATGGATGCAGCGAATATTTTAAAACCTGCTTTGGCTCGTGGAGAATTGCGTGCTATTGGAGCCACTACTTTAGATGAGTATCAAAAATATTTTGAAAAAGACAAAGCCCTGGAAAGAAGGTTTCAAAAAGTTATTGTAAATGAACCGGATACTGAAAGTGCAATTTCTATTTTACGCGGAATTAAGGAAAAATATGAAACTCACCACAAGGTTAGGATAAAAGACGAAGCAATTATTGCCGCGGTAGAATTATCTCAGCGTTATATTACTAACCGCTTTTTGCCAGATAAAGCCATTGATTTAATGGATGAAGCGGCATCAAAACTACGGATGGAGATTAATTCTAAACCCGAAGAACTCGATGTGCTGGATAGAAGAATTATGCAGCTGGAGATTGAAATTGAAGCAATAAAACGCGAAAAAGATGAAAATAAGCTAAAAATACTGCGAGCCGAACTGGCAAACCTAAAAGAAGAACGAAATGAGTTGCACGCGCGCTGGCAGAATGAAAAGGGAGTGGTAGACAATATTCAGAATTTAAAATCTGATATTGAAAACTTTAAAGTTGAAGCAGAACGCGCCGAACGTGAAGGTGACTATGGGAAAGTGGCCGAAATTCGCTACGGAAAGATCAAAGAAGCCCAGGAGAAACTGGAAGAATTGCAAAAAACCGTAGCCGAGAATCAGAATGAAAAATCCCTGATCCAGGAAGAAGTAACCAACGAAGATATTGCTGAAGTTGTAGCAAAATGGACCGGAATCCCGGTGACTAAAATGTTGCAAAGCGATCGTGAAAAGTTACTAAAACTTGAAGACGAATTACATAAACGAGTTGTGGGACAGGAAGAAGCCATAATTGCGGTAAGTGATGCGGTACGAAGAAGCCGGGCTGGTTTACAGGATCAAAAACGGCCAATTGGTTCTTTCTTGTTTCTTGGAACCACGGGAGTTGGAAAAACCGAACTAGCCAAGGCCCTTGCAGAATATTTATTCGACGATGAGTCGGCAATGACGCGAATTGATATGAGTGAATACCAGGAAAGACATTCTGTGAGTCGTTTGGTAGGAGCGCCTCCAGGGTATGTAGGTTACGATGAAGGTGGCCAGCTTACCGAGGCAGTGCGAAGAAAACCTTATTCTGTGGTGCTTTTAGATGAAATTGAAAAAGCCCACCCAGATACTTTCAATATTTTATTGCAAGTGCTGGATGAAGGAAGGCTAACCGATAATAAAGGACGCCTGGCCGATTTTAAAAACACCATTATTATTATGACTTCCAATATGGGAAGCCATATTATTCAGGATAAATATGAAAATATGAAAGACCTGGATACCGCAATGGAATCTGCTAAAACTGAAGTTCTGGCGTTACTGAAGCAAAACGTAAGACCAGAATTTATAAACAGGATAGACGATATAATTATGTTTAGTCCTTTAACGCAAAAAGATATCAGGAAAATTGTTTCACTTCAGCTTAAAGAGGTGAAGAAAATGCTTGAGAAACAGCACATTGTTCTTGATGCTACAGATGAAGCAATTAGTTTCCTTGCCAGTCGCGGTTTTGATCCACAGTTTGGCGCAAGGCCGGTAAAAAGAGTAGTTCAGCGGGAAGTTTTGAATAAACTATCTAAAGAAATTCTCGCGGGAAATATTAAAACCGACAGTATTATTCTAATAGATGAATTTAACGAGGAGTTGGTATTTAGAAATGAAACCAACCCGGTAGAAACAGAATAATTTTAGATAAAAATCAAAAAAAGGCTGGATAAATTTTTATCCAGCCTTTTCTCTTTTTCATAGTTGCAAATTACATACTATCAATTTCTCTTTTTAATTCTTCCTTAGTCTTACCGGTTTTTTCCTGTAAACGACCAAGCATTTCATCAAATTTTCCTTCAGAATAAGTGGTATCATCATCGGTCACATCACCATACTTTTGCTTAAACTGACCTCTAACTTGTTTCCACTTTCCTTCTAACTGATCATTATTCATAATATATGGTTTTAGGTGTTAATAATAATTTCAATTTACAATATGAAGCCAGCTTAAACTCTCAATAAACTCCCATATTTCTCTTAAGGATTTGTTATTTTTGAAGCTAAAATCTCTTGATGAAAAAACTCCTTTTACTCCTGGTGGCGGTAAGCTTTTTAGGCTGCGCTACAACAAAAAATATTGACAATTCAAATATTAAATTGCGTTATTTAGACGATGTGGTACTCCCGCATAATCTGGAAGTGGAAGGAACCAAAGTGGGCGGACTTTCAGGTATAGAATTTCACAATGGCAATTATTACCTGGTTTGCGACCAGGCCTCCAATCCGCGAGTTTATAAAGCTGAAATTCCCTTTTTGAACCGGTCTATAGATACAGTTTTAATTACTGAAGTTATTAAACTGAAGAAAGGCCATGAGTTTTACAAACAACACACGCCCGATCTAGAAGGAATTAGATTTGATGCAGAAAAAAATGAATTAGTATTATCGGCCGAAGGTTCTATTCAAAATGGGAAAGATCCCTCTGTTTTTCATATTTCTACCAACGGAGAATTCTTATCAGCTTACGAAATTCCGGAATATTTTAAAACTTCTGGAGAACAAAAACCCAGAAATAATGGGGTTTTTGAAGGTTTAAGCCAAAGTTTTGACAAAAAAGCTTATTGGGTAGCAATGGAACTTCCACTGGAAAAAGATGGTCCTAAACCTAAAATCTATGCTACAAACTCGCCGGTAAGAATTACCAAATACAATAAAAATACGCAAAAGCCAGAGCGGCAATTCGCATATAAATTAGACGGAATTTCAAAGTTTCCAATTAATTGGTTTGCTGTAAATGGGGTTACCGAAATTTTGGAATACGCTGAAGATAAATTTCTTGTTCTGGAACGCGCTTATTCTGCCGGGTATGGCTCTAACGGGAATACGATTAAAATCTTTGATGTAGATGCTTCAGAAGCTACCAATACTTTAGCCCTGGAAAACCTTCGTAAATCTGATTACCAGTATGCTGAAAAAAGACTGATTTTCGATTTTAAATCGGTAAAAAATTTCCTCACCGAGGAAACTATAGATAATATTGAAGGAATGACCTTTGGCCCCGATTTACCTAACGGAAAAAAATCTTTGTTGCTGGTTTCAGACGATAATTTTAGTAGCTTTAGTGATCAAATTACGCATTTTATTCTTTTAGAACTGGAAATAAAATAAATATGAAACGATATCTTTTAGTTTTGAGTCTTATTTTTTTAACCTCCTGCAATTTTGGAGATAAAGAACCAGAGGAAATTATGGAAGCTGCCAAAGATCCTTCAGAAGCAATCACCACATATTATTTTATTCGTCATGCTGAAAAGGATACCACAGATGCTCAAAACGAAGATCCCGAATTAACCGAAACAGGTGAAAAAAGAACCCAGGATTGGGTAAAAACCTTCAAGGATATAGATTTTGATCTTATATATAGTTCAAAATACAAAAGAACCTTAAATACCGCCCAGCCCATAGCTGAAGCTAAAGACAAAAAGGTTAAGTTCTACAATACAGAAAAATTAAACGATAAAGATTTTCAGAAAAACACCCAAAATAAAACAGTTTTGGTAGTTGGGCATAGCAACCTCAACCCCGAATGGGTAAATTACATCTTAGGAAGAAAAAAATACCAGGATATTGATGAAAAAGTTTACGGTAGTTTATTTATAGTAACCGTACACCCAGACGATTCAAGAACTTCACAAGTTTTATATGTGAATTAAAAAATGTAGTTTAAAAACTAAAAGCTTTCAAACTACATTTTATTATAATTATCACGAAAAATTATCCGTTTAGAATATTAATCGCTTTGGCGTTTACAAATTCTTTAAGTCCGAAGCCACCGTGTTCACGGCCGTAACCTGAATTTTTTACTCCGCCAAAAGGCATATTTGGTTGTGCAAGCCCGAATGAATTAATGAATACCATCCCGGTATCAAAGTGCTTACTGGCCAATTCTACGGCATTATCCACATCTTCAGAGAAAATTCCCCCTCCAAGTCCAAAACGGCTATCATTAGCAATTCGCATTGCATCTTCATCATCTTTAGCTTTTATCAACGAAGCCACGGGTCCAAAAAGTTCATCGTCGTAAGCAGGTTGGCCCGGCTTTACGTTTGCTAAAACGGTAGCAGGATAATAAAAGCCATCACCGTCGGGAATTTTACCGCCGCAAAGTACTGCCGCTCCTTTCTTCACACTGTCTTCAACCTGTTCGTGCAATTCTTCGCGAAGATCTTCTCGCGCCATTGGCCCAAGGTCGCTCTCATTACTGGTTGGATCTCCAGCTTTTAAATTCTTCATCTTTTCTACAAAAGCTTCTTTAAATTCATCGTAGACTTTTTCGGTAACCACAAATCTTTTGGCAGCAACACAGGTTTCGCCATTATTATAAACTCTACCTTTTACGCACCATTCCACAGCTTTCTTAATATCGGCATCTTCAAGTACTAAATAAGCATCATTAGAACCGAGTTCCAGAACAGTTTTCTTAAGGTTAGCGCCTGCTTTTTCACCAATTATTTTCCCGGCTCCCGGGCTTCCGGTTAAGGTTACACCCCTCACAAGATCGTGTTCAATTATAGCATCTGACTGGTCGTGATCTATTAAAAGCACTTTAAAAAGGTCTTTTGGTAAACCGGCTTCTTTAAATATTTTTTCAAGTAACAATCCCGAACCGGTCACACTTTCAGCGTGTTTTAGTAAAACTCCATTACCAGCCATAAGGTTGGCAATTGTATATCTAATTACCTGGTAGGCCGGGAAGTTCCAGGGTTGGATTCCGTAGATAACACCAAGTGGTGAATATGTAATTATCCCGCGGCCCCCATCGGGTAACTCGCGTTCTTCATCCTTTAAATTTTCGGGACCATTGGCTGCTGTCCAATCACAAATCCCGGCACAAAGATCAATTTCCTGCTCTCCCTGTTTGAGTAATTTACCCATTTCGGCAGTCATTAATTTCACCAATTCGGCTTTGTATTCGGTTAGCTTCTCCCCTATTGCTTTAATTACCTCAGCTCTTTGTTTTGGAGATTTTTCACGCCATTTTAAAAATGCCTGGTGACATTCTTCCACGGCATCTTTTGCTTCCTGGTCTGTAAAATATTCGTAAGTGTCTAATTCTTTACCCGTAGCCGGGTTAATGGTTTTCAATGTTTTCTCTTTCATAACTATTTTTTTGGAATTTTAAAGTTATGAAGTGTACTAAAGAACAAGCGCTAAGTTGCTGTTAAAGCTTTTAAAACAACGCGTTAATTATGAAGAATTAACACAATAAA
>Ga0207891_1001012_pt1 | contig 14632 bp, 13 predicted proteins | sample LinPmetageLP50_FD_184061 | JGI IMG/M metagenome (GOLD analysis project Ga0207891, IMG submission 184061) | Marine viral communities from the Pacific Ocean - LP-50 (SPAdes) | ecosystem: Environmental > Aquatic > Marine > Oceanic | place: Pacific Ocean | collected 2011-08-27 | reverse complement strand
CTGCAAGGAGTTCCGATTCTCGAATATTTCGGTTTAACTGAATAACATTAAGAAGCTTGTCATTAATTTCTGGGAAATGATTTCCAATAATTTTAGCGGCCTCATCTTGACCAATCCCTTGCTGCAGTTTAAAAAGCTTTAGGAACGGAAACGCTATAAACCGGATAAAAAGTGCCATTTCAACCCCTACAAACAACCAAAAAAGAATGGTTCTGGACGTTGGATCGAGCCATAAAAAATATTCTACGAGCAAGGTCACTATAAAGTATAACAATCCAATAGCAAAAAAAAGGATGGCTCCCTTGATCAACTCATTGGTGTAATATTTTTTAATAAATTGCTCCAGCTTTTGCTGAATGATTCTAAATGAACTCATTATCGTGTGTTACGTAATTGTAAAACTCCTAAAATACGAATTTATTTGATGTATCTTTAGGGAACATAAACCTAGCAAAAATTAATCCAAATATGCTCCAATGAAGGATTTAAAATACTTGGCCGCCTTTTCAATTCCAGTATCAGCAATTATTGCGCTATTGCTTCGGGATTCGTGGGTGTTTCTCACTCCAATTTTTGCATTTGTATTCGTCCCTATTTTAGAGATCTTAATGCCTGTTCAAACCGAAAATTTATCAAAAGATCAGCATCAAGCAAAAGACCAAAATAAGCTTTTTAACCTGTTGCTGTATTTTAATTTGCCTTTGGTATACGGCATCGTTGGCTATTTTTTATGGAGCATAACCTGGGCAAACTACACCACCATCGAGCTTATTGGGTTACTATTCTGCGTTGGGATTGTTATAGGTTCTAACGGAATTAACGTAGCCCACGAATTGGGCCACCGAAAACTACAATGGGAAAAAACATTAGGGAAGCTCTTACTATTACCAGCACTTTATATGCATTTTTATATAGAGCATAACTATGGTCATCACTTAAATGCCGCGACAAAAGAAGATCCTGCCAGCGCGCGCTATAACCAAACGGTGTATTCGTTTTGGTTTACATCGGCGTTTCGACAGTATTTTAGTGCCTGGAAAATACAGAACGACCTTTTGAAACGAGCTAACGAGTCATTCTTCAGTAGTAAAAATGATATGCTTTGGTATACCATTTTACAACTAGGATATCTTCTTATCATCTTTTCACTTTTAGGTTCCACTGCACTTTTTGTCTCATTAGGAATAGGACTTGTAGGAGCGTTTTTACTGGAGAGCATTAATTATATAGAACATTATGGTCTGCAGCGTGCCAAAACAAAATCAGGGCGTTATGAGCGGGTGAGGGAAGTACATTCATGGAACTCAAATCACGTTTTAGGGCGTGTAATGCTATACGAATTAACGCGTCACAGTGACCACCACTATAAGTCACATAAAAAATACCAGCTGTTAGATTACCACGATATCAGCCCACAGATGCCCTTTGGCTATCCCACGTCCATGGTTTTGGCCCTTGTTCCTCCACTTTGGTTTGCCGTGATGAATAAAAGAATTCCTGTGGAAATGCGCCCTTAGCATTGTATCTTTGTAGCCTTAATTACAATTTAATATGGCTTCAAAAGTTAGAGTACGATTTGCACCCAGTCCAACGGGTCCATTACATATAGGTGGTGTAAGAACAGCACTTTTCAATTATTTATTTGCAAAAAAACACGGCGGTGATTTTATACTTCGTGTCGAAGATACAGACCAAAACAGGTACGTAGCGGGTGCCGAAGCATATATTATAGAAGCGCTCAGTTGGCTGCACATCCCTTATGATGAAGGTCCTGGCAAGGAGAAAGGGGTGGGTCCTTACAGACAGAGTGAACGTAAAGACCTGTATAAACAATATGCAGAGCGCCTTATTGAAAGCGGAAATGCCTACTACGCCTTCGATTCTTCTGAAACGCTAGATGAACACCGAAAAGATCACGAAGCAAAAGGAAAAACTTTTATTTATAACTGGCACAACCGATTAAAGCTTAATAACTCTTTAGCATTATCTGTAGCAGAAGTACAAGCAAAACTGGACGCCGGAGAAGATTATGTGATACGTTTTAAAAGTCCGCAAGATGAATCCTTACACCTTAAGGATATCATTCGTGGCGGTGTGCAAATTGACACCAATGTGTTAGACGATAAAGTACTTTTTAAAAGTGATGGGATGCCTACCTATCATCTTGCCAATATTGTAGATGATCATTTAATGAAAATCTCGCACGTAATTCGCGGAGAAGAATGGTTGCCTTCATTAGCACTGCACGTATTATTATATCGTGCTTTTGGTTGGGAGGCACCTAAGTTCGCTCATTTACCACTTATTATGAAACCAACCGGTAAAGGGAAGTTAAGCAAGCGTGATGGTGATAAAATGGGCTTTCCTGTATTTCCACTTGAATGGAATACGGCCGAGGGTGATACTTTTTCAGGCTACCGGGAAGATGGTTATTTACCTGAAGCGGTCGTTAATATGCTCGCCTTTTTAGGCTGGAATCCGGGAACGGAGCAAGAAATATTCAGTCTGCAAGAATTGGTAGATGCCTTTGAGTTAGAACGCGTGCATAAATCCGGTGCTAAATTTGATCCTGAAAAGACCAAATGGTTTCAAAACCAGTACCTACAAGAAATGGATGAAGGTATGCTAACGGCTCAATTTAAGTCGTTACTAACTACTAAAAACATAACCTCTTCGCTTAACGTACCGCAGATTGTGAGTATGCTAAAAGAGCGTGCTACGTTTGTGGAAGATATCTGGGAACAAGGAAGTTTCTTTTTTGAAGCACCTACCTCCTATGATGAAAAAGCAGCAGGAAAAGCATTTAAGGAAGAAACACCAGAACTTTTAAGTCACGTGGTTTCTATTCTTAAAGAGCTGGACGATTTTTCGGCAGCAAACATTTCAGATAAAGTGAAAGGCTGGATTACTGCCAATGAAATTAGCTTTGGAAAAGTAATGATGCCACTTCGCCTTGCCCTAGTGGGTGAAATGAAAGGCCCTGATGTTTTTGAGATAGCCTCCATTCTTGGAAAAGAAGCATCTGTCGCTAGAATTGAAACGGCGGTTAAGTTTATGAAGTCGTAGTGATTGAAACTATTTATTACATGAAAAACGAGATTAAACCTGCTTTCTTAATATCAATATTTTAAAAATAAAACACAGCTCCAAGAAGTATCGTCGACGTATTTCCTTTAAAATCATCGTTCTCCAACTCTTTATCGTTGAGTTTATTAAGGGTATTGGTCACACCGTATTGGTATTGTGCCGTTACCCGAAAGTTTTCGGCACCCGCGGTGATGCCGCCTGCCAATCTTAGGTTAATAGTAGAAATATCCTGAATATCCTTTGCAAGTAAAGTGTTATACCCGTCAAGCACATAGTTTTCAAATGCTGAATCTTTCAGTTTCATTTTACCGCTTACTTGGAGCATCGGCCCAAACTCCACACTAAGGTGTTTTTTAACGATGTTATAGCTGCCTAAAAAATTAAGCAACGCTCCAGAAATGTTATATTCCAATAAACGCTCTTCTAAAATATCATTTCCCAAAACCTTTACGCTCTCACTAGAAAAACTGATTCCATAAATTAAATCAAAGTTATTTCTAAAAGCACCTCTGCTAGTAAATCCTACTTGGAAACCGCTTCCACTTTCGGTAGTAAGGTCGTCTGTGTTAAGATCAAAAATAGTATAGCCTCCTTGGATGCCTAAAAGGTTATAATCATTATAATTACGTTGGGCTTCGGCTAGTTGAAAAAACAAGAGCGATACAGTAACAAAAAGTAGGTTTTTAAGACACATAGAAAGGAAAGGCTTTAGGGTCAAAAGTAGCTTTAATTTTGTATCTTCAACCTAGTTTAACTTAATATTTATATCCATGAATCCAATGCTCATTCTCTTAGTACCTGTTGGTATTATACTTTTCTTTATGCTAATTTCATCCTTTTTTCAGGTGAAACAACAAACTGCTGCGATTGTAGAAAACTTCGGAAAATTTAGCAGCATCAGAAATTCTGGACTCCAATTTAAAATTCCTGTTGTTCAAAGAATTGCAGGTAGAATCAATTTAAAAATTCAGCAATTAGATGTAATTGTTGAAACCAAAACGAAGGATGATGTATTTGTTAGGTTAAAGATTTCGGTTCAGTTTCAGGTATTAAAGCTGAAGGTCTATGATGCATTTTATAAACTTGAAAACCCGCACGACCAGATTACTTCTTATGTATTTGATGTGGTCCGTGCCGAAGTGCCTAAAATGAAGTTAGACGACGTTTTTGAAAGAAAAGATGATGTAGCTATTGCTGTAAAACAAGAATTAAATGAAGCCATGTCTGACTATGGGTATGATATCATTAAAACCTTAGTGACCGATATTGATCCAGACGTTCAAGTAAAGGCTGCCATGAACCGTATCAACGCAGCGGAACGTGAAAAAGTGGCTGCCGAATTTGAAGCAGAAGCAGAACGTATTAAAATCGTTGCTAAAGCACGTGCAGAAGCGGAAAGTAAGCGTTTACAAGGACAGGGTATTGCAGACCAGCGACGAGAGATTGCGCGTGGGCTTGAAGAAAGTGTGGATGTATTAAACAATGTAGGGATAAATAGCCAAGAAGCTTCGGCCTTGATCGTGGTAACACAACATTATGATACGTTACAATCTATTGGTGAGGCGACCAATACTAACCTGATTTTGCTACCTAATTCACCTCAAGCTGGAAGCAATATGCTCAATGATATGATAGCTTCTTTTGTAGCAAGTAACCAAATTGGTGAGCAAATGAAGAAAGAAAACGAAGTGAAAGGAATTGGAAAATCCACTAAGAAAAAAAGGACTCCGCCACCTGCTTCCAATGATGAAACAGATGTTACTTTTTAAACGGTCGCGTTACTAAAAAGAATGCATTAAAAAACGCCCCTGAAATTATTTCAAGGGCGTTTTTTACTTTTTATATATTACTTAATCTTCAACTTTCTTCACTTTTGTAATTCCTAAAATCTTGTCGACAATTTTTAATATAAGCGTTTTTTTAATGATTGCCCCAACGGTATTAGCTATAATATTTATAGGGCTCAAGGTGTCTTTAAGCTTATCCTTAGACAGGTTAAAGTGCAATTTAAGCTCCTCTTTATCTATTTGTGACTTAAGTTTTAAGTATTTTAAATCTTGATCTATCTGTTCAAAGCTTGTATATCTTCTCATGTCGTTTTATTTTTAGCGGTAGAAGCAAACGATGCATGTTCTTTCTTGACCGTTTTTTCAGGCTTTAATTCATCATCATCATAAAACAATTTTGAGGAATTCAGGATTATCTGCCGCTCGATTGCTCGTTTTCCAAATAGCGCCACCAAGAGTAACACCACAGCATAAAAACCACCCACGATAAAGAATCCATAGGACACTTTTCCTAATTCATTACCAATTATAAATGATGCCCCCAGCGATAAAAATAAGAGGATAAATAAAAAGACACTGCCCAACACAAGTAAGTTTACCAGTGAGGTAGCGCCTTTCATAGACGATTTGAATATACGAAGTTTCTGATACTCTAGCGTACTGTCACCATACTCTTGTACTTTTTCTCCTACTTCTTTAAAATTGTCGGTTAGTTCTTTAAAGGCCATTAATTACGATGTTGCTTTTTTCGCTGTCGTTTTTACTTTCTCGACAGTGTTTTCTCTTTGTAATTTAGCATTCTGTTTTCTTAAAGTCTCCAATTTGTCTTCCATTGCCAACAAAATATCGTCCGCTTTATAACTAGCTGAAGAAAGGGTATCTTCTAGTTTCTGTTCAAAATTTAAACGCGCTTTTTGAGCCTTGCTACTTAAAGTTTCTGTTGTTTCCTTTACCTGTTTATTCAGTTTTTTCTGAGCTTTCTTAGCTTCTTTACTAATGTTGTCTCTCGTCTTAGAGCCTTTATCTGGTGCGTAAAGAATTCCTATTCCTGCGCCGATTGCAGCTCCTGTAAGTAAAGCTAAAAGTGTTTGTCCTGTGTTAGATGCCATTTTGATGTCTGTTTAATTGTTAATACTCGTGATAATAACAAAGATAGTTTCAATATGCTGAATCCGCTGTTAACAACCGGTTAATAGTTAATTTACAACCCATAAATTTGTCTTAAAAACAGTCTTTTTTAGCCAATTTGTCTTAAATAAATTACAAATTCGAGGTGTTAATTCCCAAAATTTTCAATACTCTGTAATATACGTCATCTGTAGTGATTTGTTCATTAGTGATCTCACTAATTTCTGATACGATTGCTGGATATTTACTTTTATAACTTTCAGAAAACCAAAGAATGTACGCAGGATTTTTTAGTACATCGCCTCCTTGCGCATGTAGATATCTTCCATCTTCACCAAGTAACTCACCATGATCTGAAACATACAGCATGGCGGTTGGTCCCTTTTCCTTTTTCAACCTTTGAATCACCTTATTTAAAAAGAAATCCAAATAGAGAATGGTATTATCATACGAGTTTATCATTTGTTCCCTGGATTGCGAAGGCACATATTTACTATCTATTACCGGTGTAAATTTCCGAAAGGAATCTGAATATCGATTTTCGTACCACCAGTGACTTCCTATCATGTGCAATGTAATTAACTGAGAAGGCGCAGCATCTAGCACCGTTTCCAAAATAGGTAACATCGCTTCATCCAATGCTTTATTAAAACTAAACTCTGACTTAAATTTATCTATTAGAATGACTTGTTCATTGGTCTTCACGATAGGAGCAAAAGAAGTTTCGAGGGTTTGGTTTCCGATCCAAGTCGTTTTTATATTGGCTTTATTGACCACGCTAAAAACCGAGGTGTACGTTTCTTTTACTTCGCCTAAATTTTCATTGGTTAAAATTTGAGGGATGCTTTTACCTGTGTAGGTGTGTTCTGTGAAAAGATTTTTAAAGGAAATAATGTGCTCTTCGGAAGAAAGTAACGGCGTTGTTTCCCGTTCATACCCATTAATGCCCAGATGATCTCCACGTACCGTTTCGCCCAACACAAAAACTAATTTTATTGAATCATTTGTTCTTATGATTTCAGGTATTTCGGTATTTAAAATAAGGGTTGGTTTTTCATAATATTCAACAAAACCTGCGACAAGATTATAAGGAAGCCGGTTTATGAAACTTCCATTTCTCTTATTTTCAACGAAAAAGAAAACACAAATACACAGAAAGGCTGGCAATACAAATATTGTAAACCCTTTTCTGGGGGCTAGTTTTGAGTGAAACTTCAGAATAAAAAATAATACTACAATGGCAGCGCTAAAGAATAAAATATACGGCAGCGTAATAACATCTACCACAATATCCGCTTTACTTTCTAACACCGCTTGTATAAGCCCCGAAGTGACCGATACATCTTGCGAGTACGCCCAAAAAGAAAAAAGGCAATACATTAAGAATAAAGCTGAGAAACCAATTCTAAAAACCCATTTAAACAGGCTGAGAAAGTAGATTATACCGGCCAAGGTGGTTTGCAGTGCAAACAGATGTAAAAGATAAATAGCGGTGTCTTTACCGCCTTCTAAGGGAGTATGGTAATAGGAGGCGCCCGTGATAAAGAACACAACAAGAATGTTCACCACCAAATGAAAAATGATAATGGGCCTAAGGCTTCGTAATCTTTCCATCTAAAATAGGTACGTATTTATTAACAAGCCAAATGATAGGGATGACCATGATCACCTGGACAACGGACAATAATAGCTTTTCAACTTCGGAAAACTGAAATACCGTAATGCCAAAAACAACCAGCATTAGTAATTTTATAACTGTTAGCATTCGTATGTGGGTGGCCAAAATAACGATGGTATGGTTTCCTAAATAGGAAAAGAACTTAAAAACTGGAACCAATTTAAAAAACAGCACATACGCTATGGAGCCTGCCAAACCACTTACAAAAAACAAAAGCTCATTACCGTATAACGATCGATACATATCTACTTTGCCAGGATTGAAAAGAAAGGCAAAAAGATGCAGCGCAAAAAATATTAGAAACCCAATACCTACTTGAATTTTGGATAACTTAATCAACCAAGGCTTTAGCACATTTCCCAACGCGTAGAATGACATGGCAACAAGTGCCACATCAATACTCCATGGCACATGGACACCAATCACTCGAGGCCATATAAACCCTATCAAAATAGCCGCCAGCATCAAGCTGTTCATCAAATAGATGTTCTTAATTTTTTTAATGAAAGCAAAGAGTACAAAAAGTACAAAAATACAGGGCAGAAACCACATCGGGATGCCCCAATCCATGTATTGTTGGCCTCCCTGGGCATAAAAAATACCGATAAAATTATCAAGAATAGATAAGTTTTCACCACTGCTCCTACCATAGTTTCTACCTACAGCGACCCAAAATAAAAACAAGAGCGCAGCCCAAATAAAATAAGGCACTAAGACCATCTTTGCCCGTTTCTTGATACTACCAAAATTTACTTTCTCTGGGTGGAACATACCCGCAATAAAGAAAAATAACGGTACATGAAAACTATAAATATAGGGTTCGTTCATAGGAAAATTATGGCCGTAAACCACTAGAAAAATAGATAATCCGCGTGCTTGATCTATCCAGTCCAGTCGTTTCTTTTCTGCCATAAATTACGCCAATTTAGCCCAAGAATCCCGTAACGGAACCGTACGGTTAAAGATCATTTTTTCTGAAGAAGTATCTGGGTCTACCACAAAATAACCCAAGCGTTGAAACTGAACAATATCACCCACTTCCAACTCTTTTAAACTTGGTTCTGCATAACCAGTGATGACGCTCAGTGAATCTGGATTTACAAACTCCATAAAGTCTTTATCCTTGTGGGTGTCTGGTGACGCATCTGTAAAGAGACGGTCGTATACACGCACCTCAACAGGTAATGCTTCATCAATAGAAACCCAATGTAACGTTCCTTTTACTCTTCGCATAGATGCTTCCGTGCCACTACCGCTTTTACTATCAGGATCATAGGTACAGTGAATTTCAGTAATATTACCGTCTGCATCTTTTACAACGCTTTCGCCCTTAATGATATATCCATTTTTAAGACGCACTTCTTTTCCTAAAGTTAATCTAAAATATTTTTTATTCGCCGATTCCTTGAAGTCATCTTTCTCAATGTATAATTCTTTTGAAAAAGGAACTTTACGTTCGCCAGCACTTTCGTCTTCTTGATTGTTTTCTGCATCCAGCCACTCGGTTTGGCCGTCTGGATAATTAGTAATTACAAGTTTTACTGGATCTAAAACAACCATTACTCTATTGGCAATTTTATTAAGATCCTCGCGTACATGATATTCTAAATGCGAAACATCGATTAAATTATCCCGTTTTCCTACACCAATACTATCCGCAAAGTTCCGAATGGAATCGGGTGTGTAGCCACGTCTTCGCAAGCCAGAAATAGTAGGCATTCTAGGGTCGTCCCAGCCGTTTACAACGCCTTCTTCTACTAATCTTGCCAACTTTCGCTTGCTCACTACGGTATGGCTTAAATTTCGCCGTGCAAATTCGCGCTGTTTTGGTCTTAATTTATCTTCTTCACGCACTTGATCTAAAAACCAATCGTATAATTCACGATGTGGTAAAAACTCCAACGTACAAAACGAATGCGAAACCTGCTCGATATAATCGCTCTCCCCATGGGTCCAATCGTACATTGGGAATATTTTCCAGTCGGTACCCGTTCTATGGTGACTTTTATGGAGTGTACGGTAGATCACAGGATCACGCATCAACATATTTGAAGAACTCATATCAATTTTTGCCCTTAGCACATGTTCTCCTTCGGCCGTTTCACCATTTTTCATTTTACTGAAAAGGTCCAAGTTTTCTTCTACAGAACGGTCTCTAAACGGACTTGCTGTTCCAACTTCTGTAGGCGTTCCTTTTTGAGTCGCTATGGCTTCCGAAGATTGAGAATCTACGTATGCCTTTCCGTCTTTTATTAATTGTACCGCCCAATCGTATAACTGCTGAAAGTAATCGCTGGCGTAACATTCTGTAGCCCATTCATACCCCAACCACTCGATATCCTTTTTAATGGCGTCTACAAATTCCTGCTCTTCTTTTGCAGGGTTGGTATCATCAAACCTCAAGTTTACGGGTGCATCATAACGAAGCCCTAAACCAAAATTTAAGCAAATGGACGATGCGTGGCCTATATGCAAGTATCCATTAGGCTCTGGTGGAAAACGAAAACATAAATCGCTTTTACTATGCGTTGTTTTTAAATCGTCTTCAATAATATGTTCAATAAAATTGAGTGGTTTGGTTTCTTCGGCCATTGTATATAACGAATTACGTTTTTAAATTTTTATCTCTTACAGCTACAAAGTTACATAAAAACCCACCTCTTGCATCTCTCACAGCGGGAATTCTAACTATCTTTGTAAAAAGCACGGTTATGAGTACTATTCGTTTAAAAAATATTAAAATCTACGCCTTTCACGGTTGCTTGATAGAAGAAGGTCAAATAGGATCTGAATATCTTGTAAACCTATCTGTAAAAGCAAATCTAGACGGTGCTGCCAAAAGTGACGAACTGGAAGACACGGTAGATTACGTGCATTTAAATAAGATTGTAAAGGAGGAAATGGAAATCCGTTCTAAACTCTTAGAACACGTAGGAAAACGCATTATAGACCGTATTTTTGCTGAAAGTATTTTAGTTACCGAAGCCAAAGTGAATGTAGCTAAAGTAAATCCGCCGATTAATGGCGATGTGGCTTCAGTAAGTGTGACGATGTCACGGAAAAGGTAAATAAGGTATTAGGTGGTAGGTATTTGGTTTGAAGGGAATTAACGATTGAACTGTCTTTCAGTGCTTTTAAACCTGTTTATATGTTTGCTCGATCAAACTATTTTAAAAGAACTCTTTTTGCTTGTTTTCTTTCAACTTAATCTTTTATATTTGCCTTTCGATACGATTGTGGCTGTTGCCACAATCACTCAAGGACCTTTTTTTAGGTAATTTGGATGAATATATCGTATTATTCCTGAGTAGTGTTTTCACTATTCTAAGCAGGGCATCATGGCCGAGTGGCTAGGCAGAGGTCTGCAAAACCTTCTACAGCGGTTCGAATCCGCTTGATGCCTCAAAAAACCTTCAGTTAACCTGGAGGTTTTTTTAGTTAGTGGGGTTCTTCTACTGGTGGAATAGGTTTTTCAATAGGATCGGTTGGTGATGGGATTTTTTCTAATTCTGCATTGATCCTGGAAGGAAAAATTCCTTGAAGCAATAATAAAGTACCAAAGAATACGATTGAGATACTCACCCATTTCTTTGTTTTGATAATAAAACGTGGGGTCATCTTATGCTTTAATTTTTTAGCCAAAGTAATTTTGAGAAGGTCTGTACAGAAAAATGTAATAAGTACGGTACTTAAAAAAAGGAATACTCCATTATCTGAAGTTGTTAAAGCATTCGCCATGATGATCGTGGCGATCCACCCTGCCAACACCCCAAAGTTTACAAAATTGAGTAGAAAACCTTTTAAAAAAAGACTTCCCAGGTTTTTCTTGACAATGATCGAGTGATGGTCACGTACTATTTTATACAATGACTTTTGTGTTCTAATGTAGCTTATAACCCCATAAGCGATCAATACAGCACCTCCAAATATCAATAAACCAGGATCCCCTTTTACACGCTCTAATAATTGGCTTGTACTAAAATAAGCGATAAGAATAAAAATAATATCGGCGACGACAGCCCCTAGGTCAAAGAATAACCCAGCTCTAAAACCTTTTGTAATACTGGTTTCAATAAGCGTAAAAAAAACAGGTCCTACGGCAAATGCCAATAGAAACCCATAAAAAGCCGCATATCCTATACCGTCGAACATAGTAAAACAAAAGTAATGATTTGTTTTGTGATGCTACACACTCTTAATAGGTTAATCTATGACCTTTATTTTACCTCCGGCAAAACGTCTTTTCTTTAGTTTTTTGGGATTGCCATATACTTTTATCGTCCCTCCCGCAGTAACTTTCACGTTGGCATAAGTCGTAGCATTGATTTCTGCCGTTCCTCCTGCTGTGACATTAAGTTCAGTCGTTTCTGTGATAAGTTCACTTGCAAAATACTTGCCGCCAGAATTGATATTGATATCCTGTGCTGTGGCTTTTCCCTTTGTGTAGATCATTCCGCCGCTAACCGATTTTATATCTAGGTTTTCAACCGCTAATGGCACATTAATAGTAGCACCTTCCTGTGCACGGAGCGTCATGTTGCTTTCAGTAATGGTTTCTTCTGAAGTTATTTTAGACCCTTCATTTACATCAAGAACCTCAAGATTTGTGTAATATACGTCTACATAAGTATGGTTACCATCCAGGCGTTCCTCCAGTTCTAATCGAATTAACAAAGCGCCCTCGTCCATTTTTAGCTTAACATCATCAACGTTGTCGCCTTTTATCACGACTTTGTTAGTAACTGATTTTATAAGATTTACTTCGATTAAATCGAAAACCTTTACTTCTTTAAAACTTTCAACTTCTTTTTCGATCGTTCGCTGACTAAACATCGTAAATGTGCTAAACAAAAAAAGTAGTGTAAAGGGAAGTGATTTCATGCGAATTTATTTTATAGTGATTCTTCTATTCATTGCTATGACCAATCATTATAAAGTCTAAGTGTTTTTTTACAAGATCTGCATTTTTAACTTTCACATAGACTTCGTCACCCAACTGATAAACAGTATTTTTTTTCTGACCGATCACAGCGTATTCTTCTTGGTTAAACACATAATGATCGTCACGCATATCTTGATTACGCACCATTCCTTCACATTTATTAGCAATGATTTCTATGTAAATTCCCCATTCGGTCACCCCTGAAATCACTCCCAAGAATTCTTCATCCTGATGGTCCTGCATGTATTTAACCTGCATGTATTTGATACTATCTCGCTCTGCACTGGAAGCTAAATACTCCATATCACTTGAATGTTTACAACGTTCTTCGTATTTTTCTTCTTTAGCCGAATCTTTTCCGTCTAGATAACGCTGTAATAAGCGATGTACCATAACATCTGGATAACGACGTATCGGAGAGGTAAAGTGCGTATAATAATCAAAAGCTAACCCGTAATGACCAATATTGTTAGTGGTGTAGACGGCCTTGCTCATACTCCGTATCGCTAAGGTATCTATTAAATTTTGTTCTTTTTTTCCGTGGACATCTTTTAAAAGCTTGTTGAGCGATTGTGATGTTGACTTACGGTCACGAGTATCAAGTTTGTAGCCAAAACGTTTTATGATGTTTTCTAACGCTGCGATTTTATCATCGTCTGGTTGGTCGTGTACACGGTATACAAACGTTTTAGGTGGTTTCCGTTTTCCTATAAATTCGGCTACACTTCGGTTGGCTAATAGCATGAATTCTTCAATCATTTTATTAGCATCTTTACTCTCTTTGAAATAAACACCTTCCGGATTTGCTTTCTCGTCGAGGATAAATTTTACTTCAACTTTATCGAACGAAATCGCACCTTCATGCATTCTTTTTTTCCGAAGTATTTTTGCTAATCGATCCATTTCTAGCGTTGCATCTACAATGTTAGGATCCACTTGGTATGTTTTGTCCTGGATTGAAATATCCAACGGCATTTCGATTCCATATTTACGATGGTCTGCTGAAGCATTTTCAATAATATGCTGTGCTTCTTCGTAAGCAAATCGAGCATCACTGTACGTTACGGTACGACCAAACCATTTATTTAAAACTTCGGCTTTATCATTTATTTCGAATACTGCCGAAAACGTGTATTTTTCTTCATGTGGGCGAAGTGAACATGCTCCGTTAGAAAGTATTTCAGGAAGCATGGGTACCACGCGATCTACTAAATAAACAGAAGTTGCACGCTCATACGCTTCATCATCTAGCAGTGTACCTGTTTGTAAATAGTGCGAAACATCTGCGATATGAATTCCTATTTCATAATTACCATTTTCCATACGCGTAAAAGATAAAGCATCATCAAAATCCTTGGCATCTTTAGGATCTATTGTAAAGGTTAAATCTTTACGCATATCCCTACGTTTTGCAATTTCTTCAGGATGTATTCTAGTATCTATTTTATTGGCAAAGCTCTCAACTTCTTCAGGAAATTCATAGGGTAAGCCATATTGTGCAAGAATGGAATGGATCTCTGTGTTGTGTTCTCCAGGCATTCCAAGTACTTTTATAATGCTACCTAGAGGGCTATCTGCTTTATCAGGCCAATCTTCCATTTGTACAAGTACGCGTTCACCCTGTTTTGCACCGTTTATTTTGTTTTTAGGAACAAATATGTCGGTATACATTTTATAATCGGTCACATCTACAAAGGCAAAATTTTCTTGTATATCGATGGTTCCTACAAACTCGGTTCGTTTTCTTTCTAGTATTTTTGTTATTTCCCCTTCAGACTTACCTCCTCTTTTTCTTTTAAAAACATATACTTCTACCGTATCGCCGTTTAGGGCTTTATTTAGATTTTTGTTTTTTATGAGAATATCCTCTTCCAGGTCATCTACAATAATGTAGCCTTGACCACGGCCTGCAATATCGACGCGACCGGTATAATAATTTTGAGAAGGTGTAATAATATATTTACCACGTTCAATTTCTTGAATGGTCCCTTTTCCCTGTAATGACTCCAA
>Ga0207891_1001011_pt1 | contig 14646 bp, 13 predicted proteins | sample LinPmetageLP50_FD_184061 | JGI IMG/M metagenome (GOLD analysis project Ga0207891, IMG submission 184061) | Marine viral communities from the Pacific Ocean - LP-50 (SPAdes) | ecosystem: Environmental > Aquatic > Marine > Oceanic | place: Pacific Ocean | collected 2011-08-27 | reverse complement strand
TATCACCACGATACATTCGTATACTTCAGACCAAAGTTTACACGATAAACCTCATCGCGACTTAAGAAGAAGCCGGGCCGCAGCACAATCTATAATCCCAACAACCACGGGAGCAGCAAAAGCCCTAACCGGAATTTTTCCTGATATTAGTGATGTTATTGGAGGTTGCGGAATTAGAGTTCCTGTACCAAATGGTTCTTTAACCGATATGACGATTAATGTCAGTAAAGAAACCAATATTGAAGAAATCAATAAAATCTTCAAAAAAGCGTCAGACAGTTCGTTAAAGGGAATTCTTAGTTATACCGAAGATCCAATAGTATCTATTGATATTAATAATAATCCGCATTCCTGTATTTTTGATGCTCAAATGACGTCGGTAATTGATGGGAAATTAATTAAGATAATTGGCTGGTATGATAATGAAATCGGGTATTCCAGTCGTCTTATCGATTTAATTTCTATCGTTAATGATAAATAACTATATTTATCTCAATTAAGCTTTTAGCTGAATTTCCCGAATGAAGAACTTTACTCTTATACTACTTCTCGCATTTTGGTGCTCGTTCGCTTATGCAATTCAGCAAGATGAAACCGAAGATTCTCAAATAACTAACGAGAGAATTCAACAATTACTTAACTATGCCGAAGTTTCGGTAAATATGTTAGATTTTGATAATGCTATTGAGCAATTAAATTCTTCCCTGGAACTTTCAAAATCTATTAACGATAAGCGTGCAATTGCACTTTCCAGCAGTATTCTCGCCAAACTTTATTACTTAAGGCACGATTTTGATAAAGCCATTACCGAGCTGCAACGAGCAATTTCGATTCAAAGAGATATTGAAGACCAAAATGGTTTGGCATATAGTTATGTGAATTTTGCCAAGATTTTAATGGGGCAAAAAGATAAGGAAAGAGCCAATCGCTACCTGAATCTTGCTGAAGAAATATATCTAAAACTCGATAACGAAGTATACCTTGGTATTGTGAATTTAAACCGTGCCATCATAATCCTTAATACTGAAAATGAACCGGCAAAAGCATTAAATCTTCTTCAGCAGGCAAGGAGCACACTTTCAGAGACCGATAAGAAATATGAACTTTCTCGCCTCTATTATTATACTGCCCGGGCTCATTTAGAATTAAAAAATTATGCATTAGCCAAAGAAAATAATAAACGTGTTTTAGAGATTGCCTATGCTCAAAATTTTGGCGGGATGATTATGTCTGCCAATAAACTAATGAGTAAGCTATACGAAGAAACCGGAGACTTTGAATCTTCATTAATTTTTCTACAAAAAAGTTTTGCCCGAAAAGATTCTATAATCGCTATGAATAATGCAGTACTAGCCGAACAGGTTAATGCCAGGTACGGTGTAGATGCGTTACAAAGTAGCCTAAATGAATTAAGTCTTCAAAACGCAGAGCAGGAAAGAAATTTAAAAGTGAATAAGCTAACCACAATTTTAAGTGTGGCTCTTATCACTATTTTATCACTTTTAACTCTTTCCCTATATAAGAACAATAATTTAAGAGCCCGCGCTAATGAGTTGCTGCAAAAGAAAAATGCCGAACTTACAAAGGCCAAGGAAAATGCTGAAAAAGCTTCTCTCGCTAAAGCACAATTTCTCTCCACAATTACCCACGAGTTAAGAACTCCTTTATATGCAGTAACGGGCCTCACCCATTTATTGTTAGAAGAAAGCCCTACCGAAAATCAAAAAGAACATCTTAATTCGCTAAAATTTTCTGGGGAATACCTGCTTTCGCTTATCAATAATATATTAGATCTAAACAAATTAGAAGCGAACAAAGTGGAGATTATGGAAGCTTCTTTTGATCTTAAAAAACGAATTTCGGATGTTTTGGTAGCTCTAAAAAATTCGGCTGATGAAAAAAATACCAAAATCCATTTTAATTACGACGATTCTATTCCGCAGGAACTAAAAGGCGATCCGCTAAAAATTTCCCAGATTCTTATAAATCTTATCGGGAATTCCATAAAGTTTACTGAAGACGGTGATATTTGGATCAATGTTTTTAAAAACAGTCGGGAAGGGAATTTTGTGCTGCTGGATTTTGAAATAAAAGATAATGGGGAAGGCATAAGCAAGGAGAAACAGAAAGCTATTTTTGAAAATTTCACCCAGGGCTCTACTCAAATTAACCGCAAGTTTGGAGGAACAGGTTTAGGCCTTTCTATTGTGAAAAACTTACTGACTTTACTGGGTAGTGAGATAGAATTAAAAAGCGATTTAGGAGAAGGATCTACTTTTGCTTTTCAGTTAAAATTTGAAGCTAAAGAGGTTGAAAACCAACTTAACAATAGCCCAAGAATTGAAGCCGAACCCTTAGAAGATAAATTAGAAGGAAAAAACATTCTTATTGTTGAAGACAATAAGATTAACCAAATGATTACCCGTAAGATTTTAGAAAAGCAAGGGGTAACTTGTGAGGTGGCAGATAATGGAACTATCGCGATAGAAAAAACAAAAGAAAAAGACTACGATCTTATTTTAATGGACATCCATATGCCGGGAATTAGCGGGATTGAAGCTACAAAAGAGATTAGGAAATTTAATACTGAAATTCCTATCGTTGCCTTAACCGCAGTAACCTTAGACGAAAATCTTGATGACTTCTTCTTAAATGGCTTTAGTGATATTATTCCGAAACCTTATAAAACCGAAGAATTCTTCCTAAAAATTAACAGGCAATTAGCAATTAGGGAAAGTGCTGTCTAATTCTTTGGCACGCGCTTTGTAAACTCAGGCTTAATTGAATTATATATCAAAGAAAAACATATATACTTTGAATTAGCCAAAATAAAAATGAGGTGTGAATTTACCTCATTTTTTATGTGCAAAACTCAAAATTTCCTGTTTAAAAACTTCTTCTTTATTCAAAAATGCAGTTTTTACTGGTAAATAAAATAGCTGCCCATTTTCAAAATTCTCGCGTAGTCTAACATAATCTTTTTCGGTGGTTAAAAGCAATGGTTCCTTTTGTAAACGCGCTATTTCGATATTGGTAAAATTATGATGATCTTTAAAAGCCAGGTGTTTAAAATCAAGTTCTTGTGCTTCCAGGTAATCTGTGAGAGGTTTAGGGTTAGCTATTCCGGTAACGAGAGTAAAATTTTTATCCTTTAAACTGCTTAATGTGGCGATTGTAGGTTCAGAAATAATTTCTTCATCGTAATCAATAAAACTAAAATAAAGCTGCTGATAATTCTGTAATTTAAGCTTCCCTCTAATCGATTCCATTTCGGCCCTGGTGAGGTTTCGCGGGCATTTTGTGACAACAATTATTTTAGCACGTTCTGCACCTACCGTAGGTTCGCGTAAATATCCGGTGGGTAGCATAAAATCGTTTACATAGAGATCGCCGTAAGCGGTGAGTAAAATATTGAGTCCAGCCTGTACTTTTCTATGCTGAAAAGCATCGTCCAATAAAATAATTTCAGCATTTTCCTGCTGAAGTTTATCAATCCCATTCCGTCTGTCGGCATCAACCGCAATAAGTGCATTTTTAAACTTTCTTTTAAATTGTAAGGGCTCATCCCCTGCTTCTGTGGCAGTTTCCGTTCCGCTTAATAATCTATAACCTTTGCTGCTACGTTTATATCCCCGGCTTAACGTAGCCACTTTAAATTCGGGTAGTAAAAGCTTCAGCAAATATTCAATCATTGGAGATTTTCCGGTTCCTCCTGCATTAAGATTTCCCACACATATCACTGGAAATTTATAAGATGTAGATTTTAGAATTCCGGAGTTATAAAAGAAATTTCTGCTCCAGGTTACAAATCCGTACAACAAAGCAAAAGGAAGTAGCATTTTTCGTAAAATCTTCATACAGGGCAGGCTATAATAATTATATTTGAAGTTGGGCTGAAATTAACTACTACGAAATTAATAAAAAGCAACCTGCTAAGTTTATAAAAACCAAAAAAACAAGATGCTTGTAAAAGAAGTTATTGATATAATTGAAGAATTTGCGCCAACGGCGTACGCCGAAGATTTTGATAATGTAGGTCTTTTGGTGGGCGATAAAAATGCTGCTGTAACCGGCGCGCTTATCACTTTAGACACTTTGGAGACAGTGGTAGATGAAGCTATTGAAAAAAAATGCAACCTTATTATTAGTTTTCATCCTATTATTTTTTCGGGTTTGAAAAAGCTTACCGGGAAAGACTACGTAGAAAAAACAGTGATTAAGGCTATTAAGAACGATATAGCTATTTATGCCATTCACACCGCACTGGACAATCAATACAAGGGTGTGAACGATATGATTTGCGAAAAAGTGGGGTTAAAAAACCGGAAAATTTTAATTCCGCGGAAAGACAGCATTAAAAAACTTACCACTTTTGTTCCCAATAAACAGGCTTCAGCAGTAAGAAAAGCGCTTTTTGAAGCTGGGGGAGGAAGTATTGGAAATTATGATAATTGCAGCTTTAATTTAAAAGGAGAAGGCAGTTTTAAGCCTAATGAAGAAGCCAATCCGGTAATAGGAAAACGCGGGGAAGTTCATTTGGAAGTAGAAACACAAATTAGTCTTATTTATCCATCTATTATTGAGAAAAAGCTGCTTCAGGCACTTTTTAGCGCTCACCCATATGAAGAAGTAGCTTATGAAGTAAGTGCTTTAGATAACGAAAATCAGCATTTGGGAATGGGAATGATTGGGGAATTAGAAACCCCTGAAAATGAAAAAAGCTTTTTAGAACGCATAAAAAACGAATTCAATTGTGGCTGTATAAAGCATTCTCAATTACGCAGAAAACCAATTAAAAAAGTAGCAGTTCTGGGCGGTAGCGGAAGTTTTGCTATAAGTAAAGCAAAAGCTGCAGGAGCCGATATTTACCTTACCGCAGATTTAAAATATCACGATTTTTATAAAGGTGATAATGACTTCATTTTAGCCGATATTGGACACTACGAAAGTGAGCAATACACAAAAGATTTATTACATTCTTATCTTACAAAAAAAATTAGTAATTTTGCACTTATTTTAGGAGAGACAAACACCAATCCAATCAAGTATATATAACTATGGCAAAAAAGAACGATGTTACTGTAGAAGACAAGTTAAGAGCGTTGTACGACCTTCAACTGGTTGATTCCAGAATTGACGAAATAAGAAACGTACGCGGTGAGCTTCCGCTGGAGGTTGAAGATTTGGAGGATGAAGTAGCCGGATTGAGCAAGCGTTTGGATAAAATGGATGCCGATATTGAGGTAATAGAGAACGATATAAAGAGCAAGAAGAATCTTATTGATGAGTCTAGAGTGACCATGAAGAAGTATGCTGAGCAGCAAAAAAACGTGCGTAACAACCGCGAATTTAATGCGCTTAGCAAAGAGGTCGAATTCCAGGAATTGGAAATAGAACTTGCCGAAAAACACATCAAAGAATACCGCGCTCAAATTGAGCAGAAAAAAGAGGTTATCGAGCAAACTAAGGAGCGCCTTGATGAAAGGAAAAAACACCTTGAGCACAAGAAAAGCGAACTTAACGAGATTCTTGCCGAAACTGAAAAAGAAGAGCAAGCACTAATCAAGAAATCTGCAGAATTCGAGAAGAATATTGAAGATCGTTTAGTAAATGCCTATAAAAGAATTAGAAGCAACGTTAAAAACGGACTTGCTATTGTGCCTGTAGAACGTGGTGCTTCTGGAGGTTCTTATTTTACCATTCCGCCACAGGTAATTATGGAAATTGCCGGTAGAAAGAAAATTATTACCGATGAACACAGCGGTAGAATCCTGGTAGACGAAGAACTTGCAAAAGAAGAGCAGGAAAAAATGCAAAATCTTTTCGCTAAAGTTTAATTAGCAGAAAAGAAATACAATAAAAAAAGCCTCCAATTTTGAGGCTTTTTTTATGGTTAATAATTGCTGAGCTGAATTTATTTTAATCGTGACAGTCTATCGCGCAAGATTCAATTGATGTAAACCAACCTTTACCGTTAGTTAAAGCAACTGTAGGAAAACCATTGGTATTAGCACAAACCTGTAAAGCAGCCCTACAATTTTTTAATTGTTCTTGCTGTGAGTATTCTATCATAGCGCCTATCACCGGAGGAGTAACACCTATAGCGGGTTCATCGTGCCATTTGTTTGGCGAGCCGTTAGCGTTACCCGGTTTATACATTAATGATCTAAGCACTTCCCCGGTACTTAATTCTGCATCAAATTTCACGAAACCGTTTTTTAATTCTTCAAAATGTAAAAAAATTAAATACTCATCGGTTTCAGGATTCGTTATTTTAAGTCCTTCTACAGCGTGTTTGTTTTGACTAGCTTCAAAAGATAACTCATTTACGAATTTGAAATTAAAATCCCTATCCTGGCTAATAAATTTAGCGGTTTCACCGGTGTTCTTAAAAATATAAGTAGCCGATTGGATCTTAAGAACGCCGTCATTTTCTAAAGCCAACTCCTTTTCCAATTCCTGATTGGCAGCCGGATTTTCTTCAGAATCTGTACTGCAGGAATGCAGGATAACGCTAAGTACTAAAATACTTAAAAGTGACTGTGTAATTTTTTTCATTTCGATTTTGGTGTTAATTAGTTATTCTATTTTAAATCAGTTAATTTTCGCTAGATCACTGCTTTTCTAACTTAAAAATTTTAGAAGTTACAGGCTGGGTAATGCTATACTTCTAATGTAATTCATTTTTAAACAGTCTCTATAAATTTCCAGCTATAAGCAATTGATTATTATGTAAATCTATTAAAATTTGTTAATTTATTTGAAATTTATTTGAAATTCATTTAATAAATTATTCTAGTTAAATTTTATAATAAGCTGCACCTCTTAAATTACCCAAAATTCAAGGTTTTATATTGATTAACAAGCTTTTCACATTTTTAATCTATTTTAAAGCTACCTTTATTTCTACTAACTAAAACCCTTAATTATGAGATATTATGCAAGCCTACTTTGCCTAATTTTAGTGTTAGTATCCTGTAAAAACCAAGATAAAAACCCGGAAAGTGATCCTGATTTTAAAACGGAACAAACTGAAAATAAAACCACTACAGAGGTAAATACTGAAAATTCTACTTCAGCCAATTCAAATTATAATAAAAGTGAAAAGGAAACCTTAGAAGCGTCAGATACTAATAACAACGAGAACGAAGCATCTTCTTCTATAGTAATTGATCCCGGCGCTACTTATATAAAAGTAGATGAAAGCGATGCAAATTGTAGCTGCTACTGTCTGGAATTAGATATGAATAATAATACAGAATTATGCCTGGCTGAAAATGAAATGTTTATCAATGCCAGGTATGCAAAAACAGGGAATTCAGTTAATATATTTTATGTGAGCCCGTCTAACAAAAACACTAATAAAGATCTACCCTGGGAAGATTTTGATACCAATACCCCTATTGCCGTTTTAAGTCCCGCTAAAAATGGTAATATAGAATTGGACTGGAAAGGTTTTTACATAGACGGTGAACTTGCGGTAGATTACGCCATTTATGGCAAAAAAACACTTGAAGGAACTTATAAAAAACAATAATTAATGAAACGATTTTTCTTACCTACATTTATATTTCTATTAATTTCCTGCGGAAATAACGCCCAGCAGAAACCAGTTACCAAACCCGAAATTGCTAACGCCGATCCTGTGGAAGTACCGGCTGAAAATGGTTATGAAAAAGCCTATTTTGCTAGCGGATGTTTTTGGTGTGTTGAAGCAGTTTACGAAAGTATTGAGGGCGTGAAGGAATCTATTTCCGGTTATGCCGGAGGGCATACAAAAAACCCAACTTACGAATCCAGCAATACCGGCAAAACCGGTCACGCTGAAGCTGTAGAAGTTATTTACGATCCTGAAATTGTGAATTTTGAAACTTTAGTAGAGGTTTATTTTGGTTCGCAAGATCCTACGCAGGTAAACGGCCAGGGACCCGATATTGGTTCGCAATACCGTTCTATTATTTTTTATCAAAATAAAGAGCAAAAAGATATTATAAACAAGGTAAAAAATGAAGTAGCCAAAGATTATGAGCAACCCATTGCTGCTGAAATTTTACCATTTCAAAAATTTTGGGTCGCAGAAGATTATCACCAGAATTACGAAAAGAATAATCCTAACAATCCATATATTCAAAAGGTTTCTATTCCAAGATTAAACCGCTTTAAAGAAAAATTTCCCGAAATCCTGAAAGATAATTCGCATTAATTTTCGTTTTAAATTTTCTAAACGCTTTTTAATAATAAATATATTCGGCTTTATTTAATAGGGCCGAATATGTATTTTTACAACAGAAAAATAGTTTAGGAAAAACCAGGAAACCTTTTGGCTAAAAAACTTCGGTTCCCTGATGTATTTCAAATAACACAAACTGATTAAAACAACAGATAAACAATGAGCATAACAATAGAAAACATTCTCTTAATAGGCTCTCTGTTGTTATTTATTAGTATCCTGGCGGGAAAAACATCTTATCGTTTTGGCGTACCTACATTAGTACTTTTTCTTGCAGTTGGAATCCTCTCAGGATCAGAGGGAATTGGTGGAATTTATTTTAACGACCCACAACTCGCTCAATTTATAGGAATTGTTGCCCTTAATTTTATTTTATTTTCCGGGGGACTTGATACCAGCTGGAAAACTATAAAACCGGTCATGTGGCAGGGAATTTCTCTTTCCATTCTAGGGGTTTTATTTACTGCGGTAAGTGTTGGCGTTTTTGTTTGGTACATCACAGATTTTACCATTTACGAAGGCTTATTGCTTGGCGCCATTGTTTCTTCTACAGATGCCGCCGCCGTATTTTCAATTTTAAGGGCTAAAAATCTTGCGCTAAAATCTAATTTAAGGCCAACTCTGGAGCTGGAAAGTGGTAGTAACGATCCTATGGCCTATTTTCTTACCATTGCCTTTTTAGGTTTAGTGGTGAACCAGGATCAAAGTATTTATAGTATTATTCCGCTTTTTCTTCAGCAAATTTTAATTGGTGCCGCGCTCGGATTTATCTTCGGAAAGCTAAGCAAATTGGTAATTAACCGTATAAAATTAGATTTTGAAGGTTTATATCCCGTTCTCGCTATCGCGCTAATGTTTATTGTATTTTCTGCTACTGATGCACTTGGTGGTAACGGATTTTTAGCGGTTTACTTAAGCGGAGTTTACCTTGGAAACCATAACATTATTCATAAAAAAACCATCATGCGAATGTTTGATGGGCTTGCGTGGTTAATGCAAATTGTACTATTCCTTACTTTAGGATTGCTGGTTTATCCGTCGCACATTGTTCCGGTTATAGGCGTTGGTATTTTTATTTCAGTGTTTTTAATATTTATAGCAAGACCTCTGGGCGTTTTTTTAAGTCTAATATTCTTTAAAATGAAAATGCGCCGCCGTTGGTATATTTCCTGGGTGGGGCTTAGAGGAGCTGTACCTATTGTATTTGCCACTTATCCGCTACTTGCAGGAATTGAAAAAGCCGATATGATATTTAATATCGTATTCTTTGTCTCACTAACTTCGGTATTAATCCAGGGAACCACATTATCTGTGGTGGCGCGTTGGCTGCACGTGGCTCTACCGATGAAAGCAAAGCAAAAATCGCCGGTAGATGCATTTATGGCCGATGGTGCTAAATCTTTTTTAAGAGAAATTAATATTCCCGAACAAAACCACTCGGTAGGCAAAAGGATTGTAGAATTACAATTTCCAAAGAAAGCGATAATCGCCATGATTTCCAGAGACAATCAATTTATTACTCCAAACGGTAATACGGTTATTGAAGCCAATGATATGCTGGTTGTTTTAACCGAAGATCACAGAACCATGGAAGGTGTTTATGAAAGCCTGAATATAGAACCAGATTTTGAAGAAAAATTAGAATGAAAAGGCCGGTTTCTTATCCAGTAGGTTAAGAATTTTATTTTCAACTTCAATAGAATCCCATTTATTTTCAATCCCTGAAATCTCCATCACCTCATCCATAATTTTACGTTGATAATCGCCAATCGCTAAAGCTTCAGCATAAGGTTTATCAGAAAAAGTAACCCGGGAATACAAAGGTACCCAGGTGTTGGGATGTTTGTTAGAGAACCAATTTTCAATCTTCTTCCGCAGTAGAAAATCGGGATCTGCAGTTTTGCTGCTCATTTCAATAAAATTACGGTAGCTAAGTTCTGCAATGGCATCTGTATTGGGTTTTCGGGCTTTCTGGTATTCTTCAAAAATACTTTCCCAATCGTTCCCGTATTTTTTCATTTTTTGGTTTAATACCAGAATATCTTCAAAACCCGCATTCATTCCCTGCCCATAAAATGGTACAATTGCGTGCGCTGAATCTCCAACCAAAGTCACTTTTTCCCAATAAGACCAGGGATAACATTTTATGGTAACCATACTACTGGTTGGGTTTTTAAAGAAATCCTTTTTTAAATTTTCAATCTCCTGGTTAATATCTGGAAAATGTTTCTGAAAAAATAGCTCGGCATCGGTTTCGGTCTTGATGCTTTCAAAAGAATTTTCGCCTTCAAAAGGCATAAATAAAGTACAGGTAAAACTACCATCTAAATTAGGCATTGCAATAAGCATAAATTCCCCACGGGGCCAAATATGAAAGGAGGCATTATCCAATTTATGGCTTCCATCTGGGTTGGGCGCAATGCTTAATTCTTTGTAACCAACATTTATAAAATGTTGCGAATAATTAAACCTGCTTTGCCTTTGCATTTTATGTCTAACCCGGGAAAAAGCTCCATCGGCTCCAAAAATAAGATCAAACTGATATTCTTTCCACTCCCCTTTTTCACTCTCACCGGTATACAATTTGGCTTCAGCCATATCTATATCCCAAACTTTTTCTTCAAACCTAAAAGTAGTCCCGGCATCTTCGGCCAGGGTGATCATTTTTCGGTTTAAAACCCCACGGGAAATAGAATAAATAGCTTCTTCCTCTTTTCCGTATTTCTGAAAATAGAGTGGTTTATCGTTAACGTGCATCGCTCTTTTATCTAAAGGAAGCGCCAGTTTTTTAATTTCATCTTCTATGCCGGCAGCCTTTAAAGATTTCCAACCGCGGTTAGACATGGCTAAATTTATTGACCTACCGGAAAATTCTACATTTCTAATATCCTTTCTGCGGTCAAATACCTCAACTTCATGGCCGGCTTTTCTAAGAAAAATAGCGAGTAAAGATCCAACCAGGCCTGAGCCAACAATGGCGATTTTTTTGGGTGTTTGCATAAATTCTTGCTGTACATTTTCCAGAAAACGGTTATTAGAAAATGCAATTTTAAGTTACGAAAATACTTATTTCTACTCAATTTAAGGCTCTCTCAGCTATTTAAGAAAAACCTATTTACCATTTAATTAACAGCACTTACTATATGCTTCCCTTAAATTTAATATTAAAATTTATTTAATATGCATAGTACTCAAGCCTTACTAAAATCGGTTACTATTGGAGACCTGGAATTAAAAAACCGGGTTATTATGGCCCCGTAATCGCGCTGATAATAAAGATAATGACCTACCCAGTTACACGCCGAATATTATGCGCAACGCGCCGGTGCCGGACTTATAATCTCTGAAGGTTCTCAAATTTCTGATGCCGCAGTGGGTTATATAAATACCCCGGGAATTTATACTGAAAACCAGGTAAAAGGTTGGGAAAAAGTAACTGAAGCTGTTCACAAAAATGAAGGAAAGATATTTTTACAATTATGGCATTGTGGCCGTATTTCTCACCCTAAATTTCACGATGGAGAAAAACCATTGGCGCCAAGCGCCGTGAATCCAAATACGCAAGCTTATACCCCAGATGGCTTTGAAGACACTGTAGAACCACAGGCGATGAGTGTAGCCGATATAAAACAAACCGTCCTGGATTTTAAACACGCCGCAGAAAATGCCAAACGTGCCGGTTTTGATGGGGTAGAGATTCACGGCTCTAACGGTTATTTAATTCATCAATTTCTCAATAAAAATGCAAATATTAGAACCGATGATTACGGGGGAAATATTGAAAACCGGGCACGTTTCTTTTTTGAAATTCTTGAAGCGATAAGTGAAGTTTGGCCAGAAAATAGAATTGGAGTAAGGTTTAATCCTTCGCTAAACGACGCCTTTGGAATTACAGCTTCAGAAGAATCAATTGCAACCTTTGATCACATAATTGAAAAATTAAATGCTTACGATTCGGCGTATTTACACCTCTCTGAACCTTTTACAGATGTTAGCCAGATAGATTACCTGGAAACAAACATTGCTAAACATTACCGACCTATTTATAAAGGCAAATTAATGATTAATGCAGGTTTTGATCAGGAATCAGGAAATAAAGTTATAGACGAAGGTAATGCCGATATGGTTTCATTCGCTAAACTTTTTATTTCTAATCCCGATTTACCAGAGCGATTTTCTAAAAATGCAGCTTTGGCCGATTGGGATGAAGAGACTTTTTATACGCCGGGCCCAAAAGGTTACACAGATTATCCCGAATTCGATTCTGAAAAACCTAAATAGAAAAATTCTTAATTTTAGATTAAATCTCCTTAAAAGCAGGTTAATTGCAGGAAACGTCTAACCAGAAAAAAGTAAATTTAATATTCAACCCTATAAAACTTAAAATATGGATGAGTCGAAAATTGAACAAATGAGGTCCACTTTGAATAAGCTGGAAGATATTAAAAACAGCCAGGAAAGCATTATTGATAAAATTAATCATGTGATTACCGATTTGTTTCAACATCCCGATAAAGAATTGGAGAAAGCAATGAACAGTGCGCACCAGAAATCTTCAGATAACGTAGATGCGGTTCGCGAGGCTATGGAAGAATATGAAATGAGAATTAATAAACTGGAAAATCAAGGCTAATCAACTTTTAAAGAAAAGCTAATGGTTACAGTCTTAAGATGACTAAAGCATAAATTTGCCGATAACAGGTATTTTTATTTTTAGTCATCTTTTTTATTAAACAGATTCTTATGCAACATATTACTTCAGCAGAAATAGGGGAAATGGAAAAACTTTTCCGTCTCAACCTAATTAATAGTGTAACCGGTTATAAATCTGCCAACCTTATCGCTACAAAATCAGAGCAAAAAGGAGTGAATGTAGCGGTTTTTAGTTCGGTTACTCATTTGGGAAGCAACCCCGCATTACTTGGTTTTATTACCCGGCCAACTAAAGAGGTAGCCCGGAATACCTATAAAAATATTAAAGAGAATAAATATTTTACGGTAAATCATATTCAGAAGGATATGATAGAAAGCGCCCATCAAACCGCTGCTAAATATGATGAGGAAATTTCTGAATTCCAGCAAACAGGCCTGGAAGAAGAATATCTGGACAATTTTTTTGCACCCTATGTTAAGCAGTCTAATGTAAAATTAGGATGCGAATACGTGAATGAATACTACATTAAAGAAAATGAAACGGTAATGCTTATTGGCGCTATTAAGCATATTTATTTTGATGAAAGTATACAGGCGCCAGATGGCTGGTTAAGATTGGACGATGCAGAGACTGTGGCTATAAATGGTTTAGATGGTTATGCCCTTCCTAATCTTTTAGATCGCTTTCATTATGCCAGGCCGGGCCAGGAGATCAAGTCGTTTTTTAGGCAAGAAGACTAACCTATTCTAATTAAACTCACTGCACAGATTACCTGTATATCTATATTATTCAAAAATTTTAACATTTGAGTTAAACACTAGTTAAAAGCTATTCTTCCAAGTAACATATTCTATAAATTCGTTCATAGCTAATTATTAAAACTATAATATGAGGGATTTAATTTGGCTTATTGTAGTGATCCTTATCATAGGATGGCTTATAGGATATTTTGGTTTTGGGGAAGCCGTAGGAAACCTAATCCATATTTTATTAGTCCTGGCCATAATTGGTATTTTATATCGCTTAGCAACCGGTAGAAGACTGTAAACCAAAAATTTATATTTTTCAGTCTTTTTAAAACACAAATTTATTTATTAACTTGTATAAACAATTAACCAACGTAGCATAGCTACACAAAACCAACCAGTATGAGAGATTTAATATGGCTTATCGTAGTATTATTAGTAATAGGATGGCTTATTGGCTATTTTGCATTTCCAGATTTGGGAAGCATAATCCACATTCTAATTGTTATAGCCGTTATCCTAATTTTGTATAAATTATTAACCGGGCGCCGCCTGTAATTAATAATTTTTTCGAATCTTATAAACCCTTTGAGAACATCAAAGGGTTTTTTGTTTTATCATCTAAACCTAAAAGTTTGCCCATACCCTATTTACCAGCTAAATCTTATCTTCGAAATTAAAAACTAATATGTGGAACTTAAATAATAAATATGCCCTGATTACCGGTGGCACTAAAGGAATAGGTAAAGCTGCAGTTCTGGAATTACTGGAATTGGGAGCAGAAGTACTCTTCACTTCCAGGACACAAAAGGATATTGACCTGCTGTTAGAAGAACTAAAACAATACGATAAAAAAATACACGGGCTGGTAGCTGACGTTACTGTAGCAGAAGACCGACAGAAAGTGCACAATTTTATTGATAAAATCTGGGGCAAACTGGATATTCTGGTAAATAATGCCGGGATAAATATCAGAAAAAAAGCAAATGATTATTCTGAAGAAGAGTTTAGAAAAG
>Ga0207891_1001006_pt1 | contig 14715 bp, 10 predicted proteins | sample LinPmetageLP50_FD_184061 | JGI IMG/M metagenome (GOLD analysis project Ga0207891, IMG submission 184061) | Marine viral communities from the Pacific Ocean - LP-50 (SPAdes) | ecosystem: Environmental > Aquatic > Marine > Oceanic | place: Pacific Ocean | collected 2011-08-27 | reverse complement strand
CTGTACCGTGCCTTTTCCGAAGGTCTGGGAGCCAACCACAAGGCCCCGGCCGTAATCCTGGATGGCACCGGCAAAAATCTCCGAGGCGGAGGCACTCATTCGGTTGACCAGCACCACCAGCGGCCCGTCATAGGCAACGGATGGGTCCTCGTCGTTGAGTACCTGTACGTCGTTGTTGGAGTTGCGAATCTGTACCGTGGGGCCTTCCTCGATGAACAGGCCGACCAGGTCGTTGGCTTCATGAAGTGCGCCGCCGCCGTTGTTGCGGAGGTCCATCACCACGCCATCGACGCCATCTGCCTTCAACTCGTCGATCAGTTTGCGAACATCCCGGGTGGTGCTTTTGTAGTTGGGATCGCCATCCTGCATCGCCTTGAAGTCGGCGTAGAAGGTGGGAATGTTAATGACGCCGATGCTGTAAGTGGTATTGCCGCGTTCGAACTCGATGACTTCCTTGCTGGCGCTTTGTTCCTCCAGCTTCACTTTGTCCCGCTCAATGGCGATGGTTTCAGTGACGGTTTCATCCGGGGCATCGGCGGGGATGACTTCCAGGGTCACCGTGGATTCGCGGGGGCCGCGAATCAGATCCACAACCTCGTCGAGGCGCCAGCCGATGACGTTGACGGGCTTTTCCTCGTCGTTCTGTTTGACCGACACGATACGGTCTGCCGGCTCAAGCTGGCCTTGCTTTGAGGCAGGCCCACCCGGTACCAGGCGAACCACCTTGGTGTATTCGTTGTCTGATTGCAGCACTGCGCCGATGCCCTCGAGGGACAGGCTCATGTTGATATTGAAATTCTCGGACGTGCGCGGTGAAAAGTAGGAGGTATGCGGGTCCCACATGCCCGCGAAGGCGTTCATGTAAGCCTGGAACGCGTCCTCGCTACGTGCCTGGTAGGCGCGCTTCAACTGGCCTTCATAGCGCCGCTGCAGAGCCTCCTTGATGGATTCGTCATCGGAATCGTTGAGGCGTTGTGCCAGGACGGCGTTCTTGATCCTTTTTACCCACAGGTCGTCCAGTGCTTCCCTGTCGGCGGCCCAATCGGCGTCGGAGCGGTCCAGCAGGATGCGTTCGTCGGCACTGAAGTCGAGCTTGTCGATGCCGTTGTCGATCAGGTCGAGAGCGAACTCGAGGCGTTCAATGATGCGTTGCTGAACCAGGTTGTAGATATCAAAACCCGGTTGCAGTTGACCGGTTTTGAGCGCCGATCCGAGCCCAAGCCGAATCGCACTGAGCTTGTCGATGTCTTTCTGTGTCAGGTAGACGCGCTGGCCATCCAGGTAGTCAAGATAAGCGTCAAACACATCCCCAGACAGCGAGTCGTTAATGCTCAAATCGCGGAAGTGGGTGAACTGCAATTGGCGGGCAATCAATATGTTGGCGCGAGCCTGCTCCACCGTTGGAGACACCGGCTGGTAGACCTTGTCGGTATCCAGATTGGCCGATACAGGCACAGCGAGTGCGAGCGTGAGAGCCAGGGCAAAGGTTTTTTTGCCGGGCATGACTCCACCCATGGTCGTGCTGTAACGGGTGACAAATCGTTCCGCGATGCTCATAAGCTTTGTTACCTGACGGTGTGGACGATACCCTGCGCTGCGGAGAGGGACCCATGATGAGCGGCCGCTGGCAGTTGATTAAGCGCTTTTTGGGTATCGCTGGATTGGCTCATGGTTTTATTGTAGGCAAGCACAGAACCGGTTGCCATAGTGGGGAAGTTTCGATACGTGACAATCTGTCCATGAAGTCGTCAGATTTGTGAACGCGGGGGCCGGCGGAAAGCCAGCGAGAAACCTTTGGTGACCCCCTTGCCGGAGCGCGCAGGTGCAGCTCCGGCAAGGGAAGGGGTTGATTACTCGAAGACCGCGTTGCGTTCTGCCTTGTCCAGCAACAGACGGGGTGGGTTGAATCGCTCACCAAAGCGCTTGGCCAGGACTTTTGCCCGTTCTGCAAAGGCTCTGACACCGTATTGGTTGATGAACTGGATGGCACCGCCGGTCCAGGGGGCAAAGCCAATACCGAATATACTGCCGATGTTGGCGTCTTCAACGGTCCGGAGTACGCCTTCTTCCAGGCAGCGTACGGTTTCGATGGCCTGGATGAACAGGATGCGGTCTTTCAGCTCCTGGAGGTCCGTGTTCCGGGCTTTTTCCCGATCGACAAACAGTGTGTCCAGTTCCGGCCAGAGGTGCTTTTTCCCGGATTGCGGATACTCGTAGAAGCCGGCACCGGCGGCCTTGCCCTTGCGGTCGTGGCTGCCGACCATCTGGTCGATGACGGCTTCCGCCGGGTGCGCGTTCCAGGTTTGACCGGCCGCTTCCGTGTCTTTTTTGCTCTGGTCGCGGATATGTTGCATAAGGGTCATGCTGACTTCATCAGAAATCGCCAGCGGGCCGACCGGCATGCCGGCCAATACGCCTGCGTTTTCGATGCTGGACGGATGGATACCTTCACCCAGCATGGCGATGCCTTCATTGACGAAGGTGCCAAACACCCGTGAGGTGAAGAACCCGCGGCTGTCGTTGACCACAATGGGGATCTTGCCGATCTGCTGGACGTAATCAAAGGCGCGGGCGAGGGTGTCGTCAGATGTTTTCTCACCCACGATGATTTCCACCAGTTGCATCTTGTCCACCGGCGAAAAGAAGTGCAGCCCAATGAATTTTTCGGGCCGAGCCGAGGCCTTGGCCAATTGGGTAATGGGAATGGTGGAGGTGTTGGACGCAAAGAGACCGTTCCCGGCCAGTTTCGCTTCCGCTTCCTGGGTGACTTTTGCTTTCAGGTTGCTGTCTTCAAAAACGGCCTCGATGACCAGATCGCATCCTTCCAGGTCGTCCGCGGAACCAGTGGCCTTAATGCGGTTCAATATCTCGGCTTTCTGTTCTTCCGTCATGCGCCCACGGCTGACTTTTTTCGCCAGCAGTTTCTCGGAATAGGCCTTGCCTTTTTCCGCGTTTTCCGTGGAAACGTCCTTGAGGACCACATCCAGGCCTCGGGTTGCGGTGGAGTAGGCGATGCCCGCGCCCATCATGCCGGCGCCAAGGACGCCCACTTTGCGGAAGGTTTCCTTCTCAACACCCTGCGGGCGGCTTTCGCCGGCGTTGACCGCGTTAAGCTGAAACCAGAAAGTGCCGGTCATGTTCTTGGCGACCTGACCAATAACCAGTTCCGCGAAATAGCGGGTTTCGATCAGGCTGCCATTGTCGAAGTCCACTTGGGCACCTTCCACGGCGGCGGACAGGATACGCTCCGGGGCGGGGTAGCAGCCTTTGGTTTTCTGCTTGAGCATTGCCGGCGCAATAGCCAGTTTCTGGGCCATGGCGGGGTGGTGAGGCGCGCCGCCAGGAAACTTGAAGCCTTTCTGGTCCCAAGGCTGCTGGCTCTTTGGATTGGCGTCGATAAAGGCCCGTGCCTTGGCCATCATGTCGTCGGTGGACGAGGCCAGTTCATTAACAATGCCGGCCTTAAGCGCCGCTTTTGGGTTTACCTTTTTGCCTTCCATCAGGAAGGGGAAGGCCGCTTCCAAACCGATCATACGGGGCAGGCGTTGAGTGCCGCCGCCACCGGGCAACAGTCCAAGGGTGACTTCCGGAAGGCCCAGTTGAATCTTGTCTTCGTCCAGAACAACCCGGTGATGGCACGCCAGGCAGATTTCCAGACCACCACCGAGGGCAGAGCCATTGATGGCTGCCACGATGGGTTTGCCGCTGGTTTCGAGGACGCGCATCTCGGCTTTCATGCCGTTGACCATGTCTTCAAAGGCACCGGCGTCTTCCCGGGTTACTTTGTACAGCTCTTTCAGGTCACCGCCGGCAAAGAAGGTTTTCTTGGCGGAGGTGACAATAATGCCGCGGATATTGTCGAGATCGCTTTTAACCTTGCCCACTGTCTCCGTCAGTGCCGCTCGAAAATCGGCGTTCATGGTGTTGGCGGACTGGCCGGGCATGTCGATGGTCAGGGTCAGGATCTGGTCTGAACCCAGGTCGTAGTGAATGGCGCTCATAGTTGGTTCTCCTCTCAGAATCAGTCGTCGGCTCAGACGCGCTCAATGATGGTGGCAATACCCATTCCACCACCCACACACAGGGTGGCCAGGCCGTAGCGCAGTTCTCTCCGCTCCAGTTCGTCGAGCAGGGTGCCCAGGATCATAGCGCCAGTGGCCCCCAGTGGGTGGCCCATGGCGATAGCACCGCCGTTCACGTTCACTTTTTCGTCCGGAACCGACAACTCCTTCTGGAAGCGCATCACCACGGAGGCAAACGCTTCGTTTACTTCGAACAAGTCGATCTGGTCGACTGTCATGCCAGCTTTTTCCAGCGCCTTGCGAGCCGCCGGGGCAGGGCCGGTCAGCATGATAGTGGGGTCGGTGCTGGTGACCGCTGTGGCCAGGATACGTGCTCGGGGTTTGAGCCCCATGGCCTTGCCCTTGGCTTCGCTGCCAATAAGGAGCGCCGTGGCGCCATCCACAATGCCGGAGGAGTTGCCGGCATGATGTACGTGATTGATTTTCTCCACGTAGTGGTATTTTTCCCGGGCGACGCCGTCGAAGCCCATTTCACCCATCATCTGGAACGAGGGCTTGAGGCTGGACAGGGATTCCACCGTGGTGTTGCCGCGTACATGCTCGTCACGATCCAGGATCATCACGCCATTCTGGTCGGTAACCGGAACGATGGACTTTGAAAAATAGCCTTTTTCCCAGGCGTTGGCGGCCTTTTGTTGTGACTTCACCGCAAACCCGTCTACATCCTCCCGGCTAAAGCCTTCCAGTGTTGCAATCAGGTCCGCGCCGATGCCCTGTGGCATGAAGCCAGTGTGCAGGTTGGTGGCCGGGTCCGTGGCCCAGGCACCGCCATCGGAACCCATGGGAACGCGAGACATGCCTTCAACACCGCCGGCAACCACCAGGTCTTCCCACCCGGAACGAACCTTCATCGCCGCCAGGTTGACGGCCTCAAGGCCGGATGCACAGAATCGGTTCAGGGTGACACCGGCTACAACTTCGTCCCAGTCCGCGGCCAGGGCGGCGGTTTTGGCAATATCCGCACCCTGGTCGCCAACCGCGGTCACGCAGCCCATAACGATGTCGTCCACCTGGGCGGTGTCCAGGCTGTTTCTCTCCTGTAGCGCCTTGAGAACGGTGGTCAGCAGGGTAATGGGTTTAACGCTGTGCAGGGCACCGTCTTTCTTGCCGCGCCCCCGGGGCGTACGAACCGCATCGAAGATATAGGCTTCGGTGGTCATTTCCTGTCCTCTGTTGGTCGTTGACTCAGTAATAGCATCGCGAAGGTTAACCATAGCGGGTCCTGACGGGTAAGCGTAATGACGAGCACTGCCAATCGAATTGGCGAAACTGCTCAATCCGGTCATGACAATTTCAGGGTAGGGTTCTATGGTGTAGACAGGTACCCATCACAAGCAGGAGCAAGGCGATGTCCCTGAGAGATGCCATCGATAACTTTTACGAGCCGCTGGTTGCGGAAGCCATTGATGAAACAAGAGGGGATGGTGACAGCCAGGATTACCTGACCGACGTGATGTGTGTGGCGCTGAATCGGCTACCAGCCAAATATTACCGCCACAGCATCGATATGATGTTCTACCTCGCCGACGGCGAACTCGAAACCATGAAAAAACAGGCCCTGACCGCCGTTCGGGAGTCCAGGGAGTTTGTGAAGAGCCATCAGCGGGAATGAAGACCTATCGCCCGCCATCACCGGTGATAAGACCGCAGCGAAGCGGAGGGTTTGGCATCTGGTGCATGGTTATGTGGTGGCTGACCCCAAAACTGTAAGACCATGCACCTACCAGCCATCCAGTTTGATCCGATTTTCCTGAAGAAACTCTCCCTCTCTTTCGAGATAGCTCTCCGTACGACGAGTATAGTCCTCTCCTTCTTTCTTGTGATCGTAGGGTTTTGCTTCGTACCGCCCAACCTCAATCGCATTCTCGCCCCGGTTCATAATCCACACTACAACGGTCCCGCCCGGCGCCAGCCCAAAAACCAGGGCATCCCGAGGGTATTCCGCTATCTCTCCAAAGCTCTCGAAAGGTGCAATTTCCTTCATCTTTTCTTCGATTTCGTCAGCGTTTTTCAGGTGAATCAGTGCTTCATACGATTGCTGTTCGGCAAAGGAGAACCACTTGATCAAGACCAGTTCTGGCATAGCTTGCCACTCAGCATGCTTGCCCGATGGTTCTCTCCAGCAACACGTGATAATTCCAATAGGAGCTCTCCAACCAATATCCTCGGAACGAGATTCAAAAATCAACGTATCGACCCACGCATCGTAGTGCTTGGGTACCACAACCGCGATACTTCTATACGTGGACTCTGGACCATTCTGAGTCCCTTCGGACCCTACTTGCTCCGAGCACCCCAGAAGCACCAAAACACAGAGGCTGACCGCCAGATGTTTAATACTCATGATATTGCCCCTCAATCCACCGTCCTTCATTCGGATGCACGGCCCGTTTGCCGTATTTGGCTGGCTTGAAGGGATAAAGCGGCCCAAGCTTCAAGTAATGATCCGAATGGTGAATGTATCGTTGCTTAAGCAACGCCTGGGATTCTGGGGTCATCAGTAGGTCGCTGCCATGCCAGACATGGGCGGCCAGATTTCTGGCAACGGTAAACAATTCATCAGGAAGAGAAAGCGACGAGTCTTTAGGGTCAATAACATCGAAAGGCACTCCGGCATCCACTGCCAACTTATGCATCAGGTAGAGCGGGATACGGGAATATTCGCCACGAACTTCGCGGTCCAGCCAAAGACGAAGCGTTATATCACCGCCCGGCAAACCGGGTGCGCGCTCCGGTTCGATTTCAAGCGTGGCAAGTGGATTCAGTGGCCCGATCCAGCCTTCATTTTTGATCAGCGCACGATCCTGCAACATGCGCGAAAATTCAAAACTGGCTTCGGGATTGCGGCGGTCTTTCCCCCTGACCACTAGAGGCGGGCGAACTTCAACACGCTCGTGGAAGCTATCCGGGTAACCACCGCCAATATCAGAATGAGCCCCCGGCAGCGTCCATTCGCTGAAGTGATCCGGCAGGTTGCCGGACTCACTCCGTAGACTGTTCAGTGAAAAATTGTGGCGGCGCTCATCCCGCGCCGCAAACTGAACAACCCTTTCAGCATCTTCCGGCCTCAGGTTGATGTTAATGTGACCCGTTTCCGCATCGTGTGCAGAGAAATCCAGATTGCCAAGATCGGCAATTCCCGCAACGGTGTCGAACAGGCCCAAAAAGCGAACGGTGATCTTCTTCGGCCATGGAAAACCCGCTTGCTTGAAGGCTTTGGCCAAAGCCCCGCTTTCACCGTTTACCTCCCGACTGATAAAATGTCGGGCCGTAGCCGCTCCACGACTAAAGCCAAACACATCGAGAACCAATTCATCGATTCGATCAGTAACGTTACGCTTTAGTTGAAAGAGAAAGTTATTGCAGCCTTCGTCAATTTTCTTGAGTATCCCTTGCTCTCCAAGGCCAAGCCCCATGCTAGGGCCATCGTCTGGTTGGCCGGACTTTGTACCTACACCTGAAACGTAGGTTGAAATGTGGTGGAGTTGTTCCCACTCGTCACTCTGGAATCGCCCCTGCCGATACATGCGCTCCGCCTTGGAAACATTGGTTTCAGCGTTGAGGTAACTACCCTCCATAATCTGCGACACTTCACTACTGCAATCTTCTTCTGACATGGCCCCAGCAGCATTTGCCGTCAGGCATTCATCTACCTGCTTTTGATAGGTCTGAGTGTTGTTTCGGTTGTTACCTGTGCCATCAAAAAAGAATCCTGCCTCTACCCGGACTTTGGGGCGCTCCTTTTCTTCGGGCGGATCATCCGGTGATTCGTCCGGCAAACCTTCATCAATCAACGCGCCTTTCTGCGCAGCTTTCCGCACAAACGCCTGTGGATCTTTATCCAGCAACTCTTTGGCGGCAGGAGTAAGCTGACCTTTGTCATCCAGCGCACCAGCCATGGCGAAGTCCACAACCGGTGCGGTGTTGGTGGCAACACCCAAAATCACTCGTGGATTACCGCTGACAATGGAACCACCATGACTGCTGGGGCTGCCAAGGTAGGCCACCGGCATACCATCGGCCAGTGCCAACGGGTAGCCTTGGGTAATGATGGCACCGCATCCGGTGACATCGCCCACCCGGGCAATGGGTTTACCTTCCACAAGAATGCTGGAGCCGTTTGGCATGATAGGGGAAGAGCCGTGCCCTTTGATCGGGCAAACATGCATGTCGCCGACGCAGGCGGCAATCAGATTGCTCATAGTCAGAGTTCCTTTCTCTGAAGAGTAGCGTCCTGGCTACCCGTGTGCCCGTGGTTAAACGTTGTTCAAAACTAACGAACCTAGCATGGTCGGTACCACATAACGCCCGCTATCACCGGTGACAAAACCGCAGCGAAGCGGAGGGTTTGGCATCCGGTGCATGGCATTGTGGTGACTGACTCCTAAGCTACCAACCTTCATATCGAATTCCATGTTCTTCCAAGTAATCCCCATGTCTTTCAAGGTAACTCTCGGTGCGGAGTGTGTAATCCTCTCCCTCCTTTTCGTGATCATACGGCTTGGCCTTGAAACGCCCAACTTCGATAGCATTCTCATGCCGGTTCATAATCCATACCACAACCGTTCCCCCCGGAGCCAAGCCAAGAACCAAAACGTCTCGCGGACGCTCTACTATCTTGCCATAGGCTTCAAATGAGACAGTCTCCTTCATTTTTTCCTCGATTTCATCCGGGTTTTCCAGCCGGATCAAAGCCTCATAGGATTGCTGCTCCGCGAACGAGAACCAACGAATTAAAAAGACCTCTGGCATGGTTTGCCAATCCGCCATTGCCCCAAACGGTTTGTCCCAGCAACAGGACACGATACCAATAGGTGCCCGCCACCCAATGTCTTTGGAAAGGGATTCGATGAAAAACTTATCCACCCATACATCGTAGTGTTTCGGTGCCACGACGCCGATACTTCGGTGGGTGCCATTGGGACCATATTTTTGCCCTTCTGATTCCGTTGATTCCGAACACCCGGCCAGCACCAAAATACAGAGACTGACCACCCAACCCTTGATACTCATAGAAGTCTCCATTTATTCACTGATTTTATTCGGGTGAACAGCCCGACAGCCATTTTTCGCAGGCCTGAACGGGTAAAGCGGCCCCATTTCCAGATAATGATCGGAATGATGAATGTACCGTTGCTTGAGCAGGGCTTTGGATTCAGGAGACAGCCGCAAGTGTTGGCCGTGCCAGACGTGAGCTGCGAGGTTTCTGGCAACAGTTACAAGTTCTTGAGGTAGAGAATAAGAAGCGTCTGTCGGATCAATTTGATCAAAAGGCACACCGGCATCGACAGCCAGCTTGTGAATCAAGTACAGGGGAATTCTGGAGTATTCGCCCCGAACTTCCCGATCAAGCCAGAGGTGCAAAGCGACATTGTTTCCGCTCAGGCTCGGCTGAGTGGGTAGCATGGGCAAGCGTTTCTGTTCAATCTCGAGGGTCGCCAACGGATTGTGCGGTCCGATACAGCCCTCGGCCTTGATCAGGGCTCGTTCCTGCAACATGCGAGAGAACTCAAAACTGGCCTCTGGATTTCGACGATCCTTGCCCGTGATTACCAACGGCGGACGCACTTCAATTCGCTCGTGAAACCGTTCTGGATACCCGCCGCCAATGTCCGAGTGAGCGCCGGGCAAAACCCATTCGCCAAAATTCCCAGGTAAATTACCCGATTCACTTCGCAGGCTGTTTAACGAGAAGTTGTGGCGGCGCTCATCCCGGGCCACAAGCTGGACCGCCCGCTGAACATGCTCTGGTTTTACATTGACATTGATACGCCCCGTTTTTCCGTCGTGAGCGGAGAAATCCAGATTGCCGACATCGGCAACGCCGGCAACGGTGTCGAATAACCCCAGGAACCGAACCGCCACATTCTTGGGCCACGGGACGCCTTCCCGCTCAAATGCCCTGACCAGTGCTCCCTTGTATTCGCCATGCAAGGAACCTGTCGTATCGTATACCTCCCGGCTGACAAAGTGCCGTGCCGTCGCGGCACCCCGACTAAAACCAAAGACATCCAAAACGAGCTCATCTATTGGCTCGTAAACAGAGCGAGTCAGTTGTAATACGAAGTCAGCGGCACCTTCCTCAATTTTTCTGAGGATGCCCTGTTCCCCAAGACCGAACCCCATACTCGAACCATCGTCGGGCTCACCGAACTTGGTACCCACTCCTGACACATAAACAGACAGCCGGTGAGTTGGGGTACCGTCTTGCTCTATGGTGTCCTTAAAGTAAAGCGTTTCCAACTTCGAGATGTTGGTTTCGGCATTGAGGTAACTGCCTTCCATCACCTGCGAGAGTTCATTACTGCATTCTTCTTCCGAGATGGCTCCGGCGGCATTGGCGGTCAGGCATTTGTCAAGCTCCTGCTGGTAAGCGCGGGTGTTGCCACGGTTATTGCCTGTGCCATCAAAAAAGAATCCTGCCTCTACCCGGACTTTGGGGCGCTCCTCTTCTTCGGGCGGATCATCCGGTGATTCGTCCGGCAAACCTTCATCAATCAACGCGCCTTTCTGCGCAGCCTTGCGCACAAACTCCTGTGGATCTTTGTTCAGCAACTTTTTTGCGGCAGGGGTAAGCTGACCTTTGTCATCCAGTGCCCCAGCCATGGCGAAGTCCACTACCGGTGCGGTGGTGGTGGCAACACCCAAAATCACTCGTGGATTGCCGCTGACAATGGAACCACCATGACTGGTGGGGCTGCCAAGGTAGGCCACCGGCATTCCATCGGCCAGTGCCAACGGGTAGCCCTGGGTAATAACCGCACCGCAACCGGTGACATCGCCCACCCGGGCAATGGGTTTACCTTCCACAAGAATGCTGGAGCCGTTTGGCATGATGGGGGAAGAGCCGTGCCCTTTGATCGGGCAAACATGCATGTCGCCGACGCAGGCGGCAATCAGATTGCTCATAGTCAGAGTTCCTTTCTCTGATGAGTAGCGTCCTGGCTACCCGTGTACCCATGGTTAAACGTTGTTCAAAACTAACGAACCTAGCATGGTCGGTACCACATAACAACAGAGCTTTTAGCTCTCGCGCAGTACAGCCTCCAACGCCTTGCCAAGCCGTTCAGCCAGGGGCTCACTGACAACATCCACTGGTTGAACCACACACCAGTTGGCAACCAGCATTTCCAGTTGCCTTGATTTGTCGCTATCCGAAGAAGCGTTGCCCATGCCTTCGGCAAGTCGCTGTACCTGAATTTCCATGCGACGGCCCTGGTCTTCCGCCGGTGACGGCACTTCCGCCAGTATCTCCGCCCGAATCACCAGTTCTACCGGGTCTGGCTGGCCCACATCGGCAGCCAGACCGGCCCAATGCTGTGGCAGTGCCTCGCTGTCCAGGGTGCTTGAACTCCGGGCGTTGATCCAAGTTTTCCAGGTATCTATCTGATCCTGCAGCTGGCGGGTCGAAACCAGCCCTGAAAGGCGACTGCGTTCCTGGCTGACTCGCTCTTTGCTGCCCGCAGACAATGGCTCGTTTCTGAGCGAGTCAAGTTCAGCCAGTGTCGCTTTGAGCACATCAAGGCTGCTATCGGAGCCCGCCGATTGGCAGGCTTCAAGCACCGGCCCCGCTTTTTCATCCGCCTCACGGGAAAGCTGTTCCTGCTCATTCTTGCGGGCATCCCTTCGCGCGAAGATCTGGTCGCAGGCTTTGCGGAACGCTTGCCACAGTTTTCGGTCTTCGCGGTGTCGGGTAATGCCAATGCTCGTCCACTCTGTTTGCAGGGCTTTCGCCTGGCTCATGGCATCGCCCAGGGGCTCGTGTTCAATCAGGGCTTCCGCTCGCTCAACAATGCCCTGTTTAAGAGCTTCGTTCTTCTTACGCTCGGTATCCAGCGGCGCCTCGAGCTGTTTCAGCAGGTCGTCGAACCGTTTCTGAACCGGGCGATTGTCGCGAAATTCCACGGGCCAGGCCGCTTTCCACTCTTCACGTGCGGTCTGGTGTATGCGTTCGGCCGCTTTCCAGTCAATGTTATTCCAGTCGGCGTTGTCGAGGAATGTGCCTAGCTGATCGCAAATCGTCTTGCGGGTTTCCAGGTTTGCCTGTTTCAGCCCGGACTTGGCAGAGAAATAGGCCTTGCAGGGCTCATACGCCTGATCCGAGGCCTGCTTGAACCGTGACCACAAGTCGCGATCGGAAGAACCTCCCAAACCCCGCCACTCATTCTGCAGTTCCTTGATTCGCTCAGCCTTGGCTTCCGGTTCCATGGGCTGGTTTGCCAGGTATTCCATCTGTTCGCAGAGCGACTCCTGTTTCGGGCGCGTTGCAAAGCCCTGCCAGTCTGTCAGTTCGCGAAGCTGGCCGCCGAGCAGGTGCATTCGTGGTTGCAGTGATTTGCCGTGGCGATGATCAAGGCCTTTTGCGAGTTGTTGTGCGGCCTTGAAGTGCTGGCGGGACTCCTTCAACTGCTTGGATTCGAGAGCTTCCTCCAGCTTATCCAACACCTGCCGAAGCGAATCAGCCAAGGCCTTCTGTTCTTCCGAGTCTGGCTTGTTGGTTTTTGCAGGGCGGGGTTTTCCCGCAAGGCGATTCAGAGCGTCCAGCAAGGTGGGGCGCCTGAAATCGCGGGGCCAGTCGACGGTTTCCAGTATCACCCTGGCTTGATCGGTCTGCTTGCTATCATCGGTGTCACTGCTGTCGGTGGCTTGCAACGCCATGATCTCGTCGCGGTGCTGGCCGAGGCGCTTGACTGCGGATATATAACTCCGCAGCGACTGCATCAGGTTCTCGTAGGTTTTCTGTTCCTGTTTCTCCACCTGGGTGTCCCGGGTGGCTTCCAGCCAGCGGTTCTCCTGGGTTTTCTGCAAGGCATCCAGGGAGGCCAGGGAGGGTTCCAGGTCCGGATCCTGATGTTTCAGTTCGTCAAGGGTGTCTTCCAGTAAGGACAACGTTTCCGCCCGTTGGCTCTTTTGCTCTTGCTGATGCCTCAGCTGATCCTTTTCGGCCTGCATCTCGCGCAGCCGTTCGCGGCATTGGTGAACAGCCTGCAGGAACTCCGTGGTTTGTTCCTGTGAGGCCTGAGCTTCAACATCAGCCCACTTTTGGAGGAGTGCGTCCAGACGCGCCTCAAATAACTTCGTGTCGTCGCTGCGGGCCTGCTCAACCGCATGACGCACGATGGTTTGAATGGTTTCGGCCAGTTTTCGTTGTCGATCTTCGTCGTCGCGAATACGTTGCAGCTTCTGGCGAACGATTTGATAGACCCCTTTGTCCTTGCCTTTGGCAAGCTTCTGGACGCGCTGCAGGGTGGCTTTTTCTGTCAGTGCTTCCGCCGCCTCGCTGCGTATACCTGCTGTCAGGCCGCCAATGGCCAGTACCTCGAGTTCGCCTTCGGACGGGTTGGCTTTCAGTGCTTCTGCCTGCAGCTCTCGTTGGTCATCCTGCCTGCTTGTCTTGTCGGCCTCTTCCTTCGTAGCTTCCTTGCGAGGGGTAACGGCAGTCGCGGTTGCTTTGCGATTTCCAAACAGTTTCTGGATGAATGCGGCCATGGGGTTATCCTTTGATATTGAAACCAGTTCCCGGTGCCGGCAAAGTAAGCAGGCACCAGCCATCGGCGTTGTCCGGAGTTCCGGGTGCCGGGTACGTCAGCTGATCGATCCATGGAATTGAACGGTCAGCTGTATCAGGTGGGGGCTAGTCTAGCGTTTTGTCGGCATTTGCGGGAAGAGTCTGAATGGGAAAAGCATCAAATCCGGAAGATCAGGACCACAAGGCGCGTTCCGCCGCGTTGCGACTGCTCGCCAGACGGGAGCACAGCCGTTTGGAACTCGCGCTTAAGCTCAAGCAGAGGAAGATCGAATCGGATGTTATTGAGCAGGTTCTGGACGACTATGAAACCGAAGGTTGGTTGAGTGATGAGCGATTCGCGGAGGTCTATGCCCGGCAGCGGATGGATCTGGGCTACGGGCCGCTGAGAATCCAGGCTGAACTCCAGCAAAGGGGTATCCAGGAGCCGCCGTCCTGCGTCCGGGAAATGAACGACACGGACTGGTCCGACCGGGCGACGCTGCTTCGGGAGAAGCGGTTCGGGCTCAGCGATATCCGCGATGACTGGGATGAAAAAGCTCGCCAGGCCCGCTTTCTTGCCCGTCGGGGGTTTTCCTCCGAGCACGTGGAAAGCGCGCTTGAGCAACGGCTATAGCGTTGGTGGGACGAAACCGAATTCCTCTGGCAGCGACGCCCTGATGTCGCTGTTGTTTTCCTTGCCATCGACGGGCCCGACAATCTTTTCCATACCCTCCAACTCTTTGAACCAGGGCTTTTCCTCAGTTTCCGCTACCTTTGTTGGCTCCGTCAGCCAGGCCAGGAAATCGTAGTAGCGGCGTATGTTCTGAACGTAAATCACCGGTTCATGCCCCCTGGCGTAGCCAAACCGCGTTTTGGAATACCATTCCTTCTGGGCCAGCAGAGGCAGGAATTCCTTGACGTCCATCCAGCGGTCAGGGTTTCTGCCGGCCCCCTCGGTCAGTCTGCGGGCATCCTCCACGTGCCCCCAGCCAACGTTATAGGAGGCGAGGGCAAACCAGGTCCGGTCCGGTTCGGGAATGCGATCGGGGACCCGGCTATGCACGATGGTGAAATACTTTGCGCCACCCTGGATGCTTTCCTCGGCATCGAGACGATTATTGATGC
>Ga0207891_1001004_pt1 | contig 14766 bp, 9 predicted proteins | sample LinPmetageLP50_FD_184061 | JGI IMG/M metagenome (GOLD analysis project Ga0207891, IMG submission 184061) | Marine viral communities from the Pacific Ocean - LP-50 (SPAdes) | ecosystem: Environmental > Aquatic > Marine > Oceanic | place: Pacific Ocean | collected 2011-08-27 | reverse complement strand
GATCCAGAATATATCGCAACTACCGAACCTTTGGCTCAATTAATATCCAAGGAAGAAGCACAACAGTTTTACAAACAACGAGAAAAATTTTCTCATAAAGGGCTATATGGTCATGTGTTGATTGTAGCAGGAAGTTACGGAAAAATAGGCGCTGCTGTTTTAAGCAGTAAGGCGGCGCTTAAAACCGGTGCAGGCTTAGTGACTGCCTATGTTCCCGAATGTGGCTATCAAATACTCCAAACAGCCTTGCCAGAAGTGATGTGTTTAACAGACAAGGAAGATGATTTAATTACTAATATAGTGTATGATTTTGAACCTTCGGTAATTGGAGTGGGGCCGGGGATTGGTACAAATACCAAAACTGTTGTTGCACTAAAAAAGCTTTTCGAAGAAACGAAGGCACCATTAGTTATTGATGCCGACGCATTGAATTGTATTTCAGAAAATGAATCGTTATTGGCCTTACTGCCCAAAAATTCCATATTAACACCGCATCCGGGAGAATTAAAAAGGTTGATAGGTGAGTGGGATAATGATTATGATAAAATAGAAAAAGCCAAAGCGTTTTCAGAAATAAAAGAAGTCATCCTTGTGATAAAAGGAGCCCATACCATCACGGTCGTTGGCGAAAAGCTTTTAGTGAACAATACGGGCAATCCCGGTATGGCAACTGGCGGAACAGGCGATGTGCTCACAGGTATGATCACTGGCCTTGTGTCGCAAGGGTATGACGCTTTGATCGCTTCTATCTTTGGGGTTTATTTACACGGTAGGGCAGGAAATATTACTGCAGAAAACATTGGATTTGAAGCGTTGACGGCGAGTGCTATAATAGAAAATATTGGTGCGGCTTATTTAGATCTTTTTAATATGCCAGAGCAGGAGCAACAACAGGAGTAGATAGTAAAAAGTTTAACACGCCGTGATTTCAAGAGCTTTATAATTAGGATATTACATAATTATTTTATATATTTAATTCATAATGTGTTTTAATTAAAATTTAGGAAGCTATGAAAAATATTATCTTATTACTGTTAGCAACTGTATGTTCTGGAGGGGCAATAGCCCAAATTAGTAATTGTACTGCAATCAAAAATATGAATGTTGACCGAAGGATAACGGAATCGGTAAATAGCTATAACTCTTCGGCCACCGAAAATTTATCCAATGCTCAAGGGAGTCAATTTACTAGTGAGACATTTACTCTTGGAAATATATATGAGAATGATGTACTAGTTTTAAAAAATGTCCCATTAAGATATAATTCCTATGCAGATCAGATTGAATTGCAACAAATCGCTGGGGAAGAAAATTCTGGGTTACTTGTAAAGGACGCAAAGTTTTTTGTTAAGATGAATAATGAAGATTACATCTTTATTCCTGATAATAATAGTTACGAAGAAAGTGGTTATTTTAAAATTGTAACTTCAGGAGATCATTTTGATTTATACAAAAAATCTGTCACTACATATATTGCTGCAAGAGAAGCAAAAACTACTTATGAAACATCTCAACCAGCTAAGTTTGTAACAGAAGTAAGTTATTTTTTAATGTCTAAAGACGGAAAGTTAGGAAAATTACCTACCAATAGAAATAGAGTTGCCAAGGCACTAACGGGTAAAACAAAAGAGGTAAAGAAATTTATAGATAATAATAAATTGGATCTTGATAAAGATACAGATATGGCGAAACTAGTTATATATTACGATTCAATTATCTAAAACTTAAGAAGAGAATTTTAAAGAGGTCGTCTAAATTTTTTTAGACGACCTCTTTTTTGGTTGTACTTTGTTAGATGAGCTCGTCCAGTATCTTACGGAGTTTTTCATCAGAGGGCCTTGGTGCATCTGCAGTAACTATTTTTCCTTCAGGATCTACTAATATAAATCGAGGAATACCGATAACACCATAGTCTTTTATAAATTTTGATTCCCAGTTATTGTCCGCCATGAGTTGCATTCCTCCTAAATTTCTTTCTTTTACGAACTGCTTCCATTTTTCGTAATCTTCTGGGGTATCGATTGAGATGCTTACAAATTTGATGTTTTTAGCTGCGTACTCTTCTTCAACTAATTTTAATGAAGGAATTTCTGCAATACAAGGGCCGCACCACGTTGCCCAAATATCCATATAAACATATTGCCCTTTTAAATCAGCTAAACTTGTGGTGCCCCCTTCATGGTTTTCATAATTAAATGTTGGGGAAGGGTTGCCTTTCGTCAAGTCTTTAAGTTGATCATACCGTGCTGTAATTTTTTCTAAACTCTCTTTATCTGGATTACTTTCTTTATATATAGCATACGTTTGTTCTAGACTTTCGTCTGGTCGAAGTCCAAATTCTAAATAATTTGCCATCAGTTTATTTTTGGCATATCCGTCTGGAAGACCATTATCTACTTCGGTAAGATAACCGATAGCTTGATTGTACTCTTCTTGTTTTTCAGCTCTTTCCGCTGCCAACCTGCTAAAATGAGCATTCAACAATTGTTGGTAAGCAACGGAATTTCTAAATGCCGTAGTATCATCAAATTTTAAATCTTTAATGCTGTTATAAAATTCTTCTGAAACAGTGAAGTCTTTATCATTCATAAAATATCTGTGGTATTCTTGGTAGTTAGTTAATGCCGTGGCATGGGCATATCTAATTTCTTTTTTTTCGGAAGCTATAAAATCTTTATTTTCAATTGTATATTCAGTCATTAAACTATCATACACATTTTTATGCAGGTTAATACCAGTCAAAAAATCGTTCTCGTCTGCTCGATATAGGGCTTGATAGTTTAGCTTCTGTCCGTCTAAAAGGAATTTTTTAGCCAAGTAGTTATTTTCTCCGGCTAGTTCTTTTGTATAGGTAATAGATTGATGAAATTCATCAGCATTGATATTTACAAAGACATCGCTTCCTTTTTCAAGGTACATCGTTGTTTTTTCTCGATTCAGATAAAGATCATAATATCCATTGTATTTTATGTCTAGCGTGTCTGAGACTTTTATTTCTCCACTCGGAATCGCGATAGTTTGTTCAAAATCACTACCACGCACTACGGCTTTAGTAGCTTGGTTGTTTTGTAAATTGAGTGTGAGTACCGTTGGAAGATTTTTTTTATCAGTTTCACAAGCAAGCACTGCAAAAATCAATAGAAATAAAGCAATTTTTTTCATTGTAAATGTTTTTATTTGTGGATAAAAGTACATCATAATACAGCGTAAGAATTAATTTTTTAAAAAAACTTAACAAGATATTGTACTTTTACTCTAACAATAATACTCATGAATGAAATTCATTATATAAGTAGCGCCTTACTTGATTTACCTACGATCAAAGCTATAATTGAATCACAAAAAAAGATTGAACTTTCGGAAGAAGCCATTGGTAATATCAATAAATCGTATTCCTATTTAACTTCAAAATTGGCAAAATCTTCGACGCCGGTATATGGCATAAACACGGGGTTTGGTTCACTTTGTAACGTAGAGATTTCTTCAGAAAATTTATCAAAGCTTCAGGAAAACCTTGTTAAATCTCATGCTTGTGGTACGGGAGAATTAGTACCTGCACCCATTGTTAAGCTTATGTTATTGCTCAAAATACAATCGCTTAGCTATGGATATAGTGGGGTTCAATTAGCAACAGTAGAAAGATTAGTTGATTTTTATAACCATGATATTTTACCAGTAATTTATACACAGGGTAGTTTAGGAGCATCTGGCGATTTAGCTCCTTTAGCGCATCTATCACTTCCTTTACTGGGGCTGGGTGAAGTAATGATTAATGATAAAGCCGTGTCGTCAAAAAATATGCTAAAAAAACAGGGGTGGAAGCCTTTAACGTTACAGGCAAAAGAAGGACTGGCACTTCTTAATGGAACCCAGTTTATGAGCGCCTATGGTATTCATATTTTATTAAAATCACATAAGCTGTCTTACTTGGCCGATGTAATAAGCGCTGTTTCTATCGATGCCTTTAATTGCAACATGAGTCCATACAACGCCTTGGTTCATTTGGTGCGACCCCATCGTGGACAGGTTAAAACAGCTGAACGTATTTTAGAATTATTAGCGGGAAGTGAAATTGGAGCTTCGGAAAATAAAATGGTTCAGGACCCGTATTCCTTTCGATGTATTCCGCAAGTGCATGGTGCTTCAAAAGACACCATTGTTTTTGTGACCAAAACATTTAAGACTGAAATAAATTCGGTCACCGATAACCCAAATATTTTTGTAGGTGAAGATGCAATTATCTCTGGTGGAAATTTTCACGGCCAACCCTTAGCGTTAGGGCTTGACTATATGGCAATCGCAATGGCAGAATTGGGTAATATATCTGAAAGGCGGACCTACCAACTGGTTTCTGGTCTGCGTGGACTTCCCGATTTTTTGGTCAATAATCCTGGATTAAATAGTGGTTTCATGATCCCGCAGTATACAGCTGCAAGTATCGTGAGCCAAAACAAGCAGTTAGCCACGCCGGCTTCTGTAGATTCTATTGTGTCTTCAAACGGACAAGAAGACCATGTGAGCATGGGAGCAAATGGTGCCACGAAGTGTTTGCGTGTTATTGATAATCTTGAAACTATTCTAGCAATAGAATTAATGAATGCTTCACAGGCATTGGCGTTCAGAAAACCTAAAAAATCTTCGGCCTTTATAGAGTCTTTTTTAAAGCCGTATCGGGAGACCGTTTCTTTTGTAGAAGATGATCGCTTAATGGCCACCGATATTCATGCTACGGTAGCTTTTCTGCAAAATATGGATATTGATTCAGAAATCTTATTTTGATTTTTGATTGGAAGTAATCATTTTCTCAACCCAAATCTTTGCGCCCTCAAGGTCTTTAAATAATTTAAACGGTTTTTGTAGAAATTCTTTTTCAAAATTCACAAATGCTTTTTGTGATTCTTCTTTTGAAACCACAGCAAATGCAACTAAATTTTCAATTTTTGACGTTTCAAAATAAATGCGTGGATCTACTGAATAGGAGTTTTTCCTGTTGGTTATATATCCGAAGAGTTTTCCCTTAAAATAGTTGTCTGCAATCTTAATAAGGTCCGCATTATATTCAGGTTTTACGGTAATTCCTTCTTTCATGATAACAACGACATATTTTTCATAAATTTCAATACAACCATATTTTTCGAACTGAACCTTTTTCATTAAAATTTAGATTTAAAATTAGCGTCTGTACTACTAAGGTACAAAATCACTTGATCGAATTGGTTATAATGTTAAATAATGTTTCACTACGGTAAAAGGAATTCGGTATTAGAGACGATTTGAAGAAACAAGCGAATGTATTTCTTATTATAAAGTATAACGGCCACTAGGATAAAAAAATAATCCACAAGTAACCACCATTCCTTTTTAGAATGTAAAAACGCATGATAACTGGACTAATTTAATGTTGATATGGAAAGTATAAGATGTTACCCTGGAAATTTATGAGGTTAAAAATCCTAATTAAAACATTTTAGTTTTATCATTATTTCTATTTAAAGAAGCCTACGATTCTGTAGGCTTCTTCATTTTTTTAATTTTAATAGTGAGCTCACTTGTTTTTTCATCAAGATCCATCGTAATGGTATCTCCTTCTTTTAAATTAGCATTTATGATCTCTTCTGCAAGGGCATCTTCGATATACTTTTGGATGGCCCGTTTTAATGGCCTCGCACCGTATTCTTTATCAAAACCTTTATCGGCAATATAATCTTTTGCCTTATCGGTAAGTTTTAGAGTGTAGCCAAGGTCCTCTATTCTTGCGAATAACATTCCAAGTTCGATATCTATAATTTTGTGAATGTCTTCTCTATCTAATGTATTAAAGACCATTACATCATCCACCCGATTCAAAAATTCTGGAGCAAAGGCTTTTTTCAAAGCATTCTCAATAATATTTTTTGAAGTTGCATCTGCTTGGCTTTCACGCGCTGTTGTGCCAAAACCAACCCCTTGACCAAAGTCTTTTAATTTACGGGCACCAATATTAGAAGTCATAATGATAATCGTATTCCTAAAGTCGATTTTACGACCTAAACTATCTGTTAAATGACCGTCATCTAATACCTGCAATAACATGTTAAACACGTCTGGGTGTGCTTTTTCAATTTCATCTAAAAGAATTACTGCGTAAGGTTTACGACGTATTTTTTCAGTTAATTGACCACCTTCTTCATAGCCTACGTATCCTGGAGGTGCTCCTACCAACCTTGAAATAGCAAATTTTTCCATATACTCACTCATGTCAATACGCACCAGTGCATTTTCAGAATCGAACAACTCCCGAGCCAACACTTTTGCTAACTGCGTTTTACCAACACCCGTTTGCCCTAAAAATATAAAGGAACCAATGGGTTTGTTAGGGTCTTTAAGTCCCGCACGGTTACGCTGTATTGCTTTTACAACCTTTGCTACAGCTTCATCTTGACCTATTACTTTTCCTTTAATTAAATCAGGAAGTTCTGCCAATTTATTGCTCTCTGTTTGCGCAATTCTGTTAACTGGAACGCCAGTCATCATAGATACTACTTCGGCTACATTTTCTTCGTCAACAGTTTCCCTGTGTAATTTTGAATCGTTTTCCCAAATTTCTTGTTCGGTCGCCAACTCTTTTTCTAAGTTCTTTTCATCATCTCGTAATTTGGCAGCTTCTTCATATTTTTGCTTTTTAACCACGGTATTCTTAAGTTCTCTAACCTCTTCAAGTTTTGTTTCAATTTTAAGAATTTTATCTGGTACATTAATATTAGTAATATGTACGCGAGAACCCGCCTCATCTAGAGCATCAATAGCCTTATCCGGTAAAAAACGCTCAGTCATGTATCGGTTCGTAAGCTTTACGCAAGCCTCTAATGCTTTATCTGTATAGGTAACATTATGGTGAAGTTCGTATTTGTCTTTTATATTTTGTAATATCTCGATAGTTTCTTCAACTGATGTAGGTTCTACTAATACTTTTTGAAAACGACGTTCTAAAGCACCATCTTTCTCAATATATTGTCTGTATTCATCTAAGGTTGTGGCGCCAATACATTGTATTTCTCCACGCGCTAACGCAGGTTTAAACATGTTTGAAGCATCTAGCGAACCTGTAGCACCACCAGCACCCACAATAGTGTGTATTTCATCAATAAAAAGAATGATATCATCATTCTTTTCAAGTTCATTCATTACCGCTTTCATACGCTCTTCAAACTGTCCACGATATTTTGTGCCGGCAACTAGGCTTGCTAAATCAAGTGTTACTACACGTTTATCATAAAGTATTCTAGAAACCTTACGTTGGGTTATGCGCAGCGCTAAACCTTCGGCAATGGCAGATTTACCAACACCAGGTTCTCCTATGAGCAACGGGTTATTCTTTTTCCTCCGGCTCAAAATCTGTGATACACGTTGTATTTCAGCTTCACGACCTACAACGGGATCTAGTTTACCATCTGTGGCCATTGTTGTAAGATCTCTACCAAAGTTATCTAAAACAGGTGTTTTAGATTTTTTTGTGGTTTTTGAGGCACCTCCTGCAAATAAATTTTCTTTATCGCCATCGTCCTGGGATGAATCATCATTGTCACCAGGAAAAGATTGTGCACTTGGGGTGTCTATATAATCGTCATCGTTTGTAATCATAAGTTTAAATTGATCTTTAACACCGTCATAGTCTACTTTCATCTTGTTAAGGAGTTTTGTAGTTGGGTCGTTCTCATTTCTCAAAATACAGAGCAATAAATGCGCTGTATTAATTGATGAACTTTGAAAAAGCTTCGCTTCCAAAAAGGTTGTTTTTAAAGCTCTTTCTGCTTGACGTGTTAAATGAAGGTTCTTTTTATCATTTTCACTACTGCCAACACCAGGATTGGCCGGGCTCAAGATCTCTACTTTTCTTCGTAAGTGGTTAAGATCTATTTCGAGCGCATTGAGAATTGTCACCGCTTTGCCATTACCATCACGTAACAAGCCTAACATTAAATGTTCGGTACCTATAAAGTCGTGGCCTAAGCGCAGTGCTTCTTCTTTGCTATATGCAATTACATCTTTTACTCTTGGGGAAAAATTATCATCCATATGTTCAATTCCTATCTTCTAAAAATACTAAAATTACTATGTTTATGGCAAATATTATACCTCAATTTCAGTAAGAGTAGTAAAAGGACAAAAAAAGTGGCTGAAATCAAAGGAGATGCGCTAATAGTTATTAACCATTACCAAGGGTACATTTGTTAATAAATTGGTGGATAAACGACATTATAAAACGGTCAAAAACCTATCAAATAGTGTATCTTGCTTCATTAGAGTAACAACTAATTATTAAAGAAAATATTTTATGGCTGAAGGTGAAAAATTGATCCCTATCAACATTGAAGATGAAATGAAATCGGCTTATATCGATTATTCCATGTCTGTTATTGTGTCACGTGCACTGCCAGATGTTCGGGATGGTATGAAGCCAGTGCATAGACGTGTTTTATTCGGTATGCATGAATTAGGTATACGTGCTACTGGGGCACATAAAAAATCGGCCAGAATTGTGGGTGAAGTTTTAGGTAAGTATCACCCGCACGGCGACACTTCTGTGTATGATGCCATGGTACGTATGGCACAAGAATGGAGCTTGCGGTATCTTTTAGTAGATGGTCAAGGTAACTTTGGATCGATAGATGGTGATAGCCCAGCAGCCATGCGTTATACTGAAGCACGTATGCAGAAGATATCTGAAGATATGCTCGCTGATATCGATAAAGAAACGGTAGATCATCAACTTAATTTTGATGATACCTTAAAGGAACCAACAGTGCTGCCTACCCGTGTTCCTGGACTCTTAATAAATGGAGCTTCAGGTATTGCAGTAGGGATGGCAACAAATATGCCTCCACACAATTTAACCGAAGTAGTTGACGGTACTTTGGCATATATCGATGATAACGACATTGACATTGATGGATTGATGCAGCACATAAAAGCACCAGATTTTCCCACGGGTGGGATAATTTATGGTTATGATGGCGTACGGGAAGCATTTCATACCGGTCGCGGTCGTGTTGTTATGAGAGCTAAATCCAGATTTGAGGAAGTGAACGGCAGAGAATGCATCATCGTTTCTGAAATCCCGTATCAAGTGAATAAGGCAGACATGATAAAAAAGACTGCCGATCTTGTTAATGATAAAAAAATAGAGGGCATAGCAAACATTCGTGACGAAAGTGATAGAAATGGAATGCGAATCGTCTATATCTTAAAAAGAGACGCCATCCCTAATATTGTATTAAACACCTTATTTAAATATACTGCGCTTCAGTCAAGCTTTAGTGTAAACAACATTGCACTGGTTAAAGGAAGGCCTCAAATGCTCAACCTGAAGGAGCTTATACATTATTTCGTAGAGCACCGTCATGAGGTTGTGGTAAGAAGAACCGAATATTTACTTCGGAAAGCTAACGAGCGGGCTCATATTTTAGAAGGGCTTATCATTGCTTCAGATAATATTGACGAAGTGATCCGTTTAATTAGAGCTTCAGCAAATGCTGATGAAGCAAGAGAAACGTTAATGAAAACGTTCGAGCTTTCAGAAATACAAGCAAAAGCAATTGTCGAAATGCGCTTACGCCAATTGACAGGTCTGGAGCAAGATAAACTGAGAAGTGAATATGAAGAGTTAATGAAAACCATTGCAGACTACCAAGAGATCCTTGCCAATAAGGATCGTAGAATGCAAATCATTAAAGAAGAACTAGAAGAAATTAAAGCCAAATATGGTGATGAGCGTCGCTCTACAATTGAATACGCTGGTGGCGATGTGAGTATTACAGATTTAATTCCAGATGAAAAGGTCGTTTTGACAATTTCGCACGCGGGATATATTAAACGAACTTCTCTAACCGAATACAAAACTCAAAATAGAGGAGGAGTAGGGCAAAAAGCTTCAGCAACACGGAATGAAGATTTCTTAGAACATTTATTTGTAGGTACAAACCACCAATATATGTTGTTTTTCACTCAAAAGGGAAAATGTTTCTGGATGCGTGTTTTTGAAATACCAGAAGGAAGTAGGACGTCTAAAGGAAGAGCTATACAAAACCTCATAAATATTGAACCAGATGATAAAGTGATGGCCTTTATATGTACGCAGGATCTAAAGAATGAAGAGTATGTAAATAGTCGTTATGTGATCATGGCCACTAAAAAAGGACAGGTTAAAAAGACTCCGTTAGAGCAGTATTCAAGACCAAGAACTAACGGTATTAATGCGATCACAATTAAAGATGATGATGTATTGCTAGAAGCAAAATTAACTACAGGCGATAGCCAAGTGATGCTTGCGGTTAAAAGTGGTAAAGCCATTAGGTTTGAAGAAGAAAAAACGAGACCTATGGGTAGAAATGCTTCTGGTGTTCGTGGTATTAGATTAGCCAATGACAAAGACGAAGTTGTAGGTATGATCGCCATTAATGACCAAGCAACCGAAATACTAGTCGTTTCTGAAAACGGATACGGCAAAAGATCAAGTATCGAAGATTACCGAATAACCAATCGTGGTGGAAAAGGCGTTAAAACTATAAATGTTACAGAAAAAACAGGTAACTTAGTAGCTATCAAGAACGTATCTGATAATGATGGTCTTATGATTATTAATAAATCAGGTATCGCCATACGTATGGACGTTGCAGATCTTAGGGTTATGGGTCGTGCCACACAAGGTGTCCGACTTATCAAGGTAAGAGAAGATGATTCGATTGCTGCGGTCGCCAAGGTGATGCAGGACGATGATGATATTGATGACGATGGTCTAGAAACAGAACCGAACAATGAGGAAAATGGCATACCTCTTGATACTGATGAAGAACAAACCGAAAATAACGATTAAATATTAAAACCTTAACAATGAAAAAGCAAGTATTAGTAGTGGTAATTGCATTGATTACTGCTGTGTCTTATGGACAGAAAAGAGAAATAAAAAAAGCAGAGAAGGCTGTTAAAGATAAAGATTATGCTGAGGCCATGACCTTGCTAGCAGAAGCTGAACCTGGCTTGGAAACTGTAGATGCAGATATTAAAGCTATGTACTACACGACAAGAGCAGAAGCGTTAGTTGCCACTGCGAACAAAGATTTTACTAAAATGAAAATGGCTGGTGAAGCAATTCAAAAGGCTATTGAGAATGATCCATCATCAAAAACTCAGTTAGAAACAACCATTCAAAGTCTGAGAGCGGCCTTGGTAAACAGTGCGATAGAAGATCAGAAAGCTAATAACTATACAATGGCTTCCGATAAGTTACACGCAAGCTTTAAAGTAAGCCCTAGTGACACATCGGATCTCTATTATGCTGCTGGGAATTCTGTTAATGCCAAGGATTATGATACGGCATTATCCTATTACAATGAACTTATTGATATGGAGTTCACGGGTATTGAAACAGAGTATTTAGCAACCAATAAAGATAATGGTAATGTAGAACCTTTTGCTTCAAAAAACCTGAGGGACTTAAGTGTTCGTTCAGGCGAATACATAAAGCCAGAGACTAAAAAATCCGATTCGAAGCGTGGAGAAATCCTTAGAAATATGACTTTAATTTATATTGAGAATGGTGAGGATGATAAGGCAATTGCATTAATGAAAACGGCTCGAAAAGAGAATCCAACCGATATGAGTTTGATGAGAGCAGATGCAGATATGGCTTACAAAATGGGGGATAAGGAAAAGTACAATAGAATAATGAATGAAATTGTTACTACAGATCCAAATAACCCAGAAATATATTATAACCTTGGAGTAGGAACCTCAGAACTTGGTAATGCTGAAAAAGCTATAGAGTATTATGAAAAAGCAATAGAATTAAAGCCAGATTACTCTGCCGCATTAATTAATATTGGCGCTTTAAGATTAAAAGATGAAGCTGCCATTGTAGAAGAGATGAATAACTTGGGTAGTTCTAGAGCCGATAATGCACGATACGATGAGCTCAAGCTTAAGCGAGAACAACTGTATAAAGAAACTTTACCTTATTTCGAAAAGGCTGCGCAACTAGAACCAAAAAATGTTGGTTTAGCGAGAACACTAATGAACATCTATAGCCAAGTAGGTGACGATGAAAATTTTGATGTTATGAAAGCTAAAGTTGCTGAATTGGAAAGCAGTAATTAATTTAGAAGTAGTTTAACAAAAAAAAAGAGCTTTGAAATTTCAAAGCTCTTTTTTTTTATATAATTCGTTTGATGACCCGTAACTTATGGGTGTGCTTATTCAGCTCTTGGTTAAAGATACCACTGTGATCTAATCTGTCTATACGAACATGACCATGGGCGTGAACGATATAATTGTCTTTCATGATAATACCTACGTGCGTAATGATTCCTTCGGTATTGTCAAAAAAGGCCAAATCCCCTGGTTCGCTCTCTTCAATAAAGCTTAATGCTTCCCCTTGTGTAGCCTGTAAACTAGCATCCCTTAAAAGTTGATACCCATTAATTTTATAAACCATTTGTGTAAAACCGCTACAGTCTATACCAAAGGGTGTTTTTCCTCCCCATAAATAAGGGACATTCAAATATAAAAGTGCGGTGTCTAGGAGACGTTCTTTCGATCGTTTTTCAGAAATAAAATTTCCTTCAAAAGTATGGCTTAAAGATTTCGCTAAACCTACGTTACTACCCATGCATATAGAAAGTAGCTGGCTGTTTTCTAAAGCAATAAAATCAACAAGGTCTATAGAAATGGCAATTGGCGTCGCACTGTATTCTTCGAATTTTTCTTCAGGAATCAATAAAAACTGTTTGTTGTCTATCCAGCCTTCATAGCCATCAAAAAACAACCGAATTCGACTCCATTTTTTTCTAGTTTCTATTACTTTAAAAATCTCACCATAGAGTACTTGTGATACTAACTCAGAAGTATCAGCAGCTTCTAGCCTTAAGGGAACTATACTTAAATTACAAATACCGTATTTCATACTACGATGTACGTAATTTTATTTAGTTTCTTTCAATTATCATTGCCGAAGCACCACCACCGCCATTGCATATGGCTGCTGCTCCTATTTTTGCGTCATTTTGTTGTAACACATTTAATAATGTAATTACGATACGAACGCCACTGCAGCCTAGCGGGTGGCCTAAAGAAACGGCTCCTCCATTTACATTGACATTACTGTCATCTAAGTCTAATATTTTCATGTTGGCAAGGCCTACAATCGAAAATGCTTCATTCAACTCAAAATAATCAACCTCGTTTTGATTAACGCCTGCCTTGGCTAATGCTTTTGGTAGCGCTTTTGAGGGAGCAGTTGTAAACCATTCTGGCTCGTGGGCAGCGTCTGCATACCCCGTTATCGTTGCTAAAGGAGCAAGACCTAATTCTTTTGCTTTCTCTTCACTCATTAAGACCATAGCTCCTGCACCATCATTAATGGTTGAAGCATTGGCAGCGGTCACCGTACCTTCTCTTGTAAAAGCAGGACGTAAACCCGGTATTTTATCCATGCGTACGTTCTTAAATTCTTCGTCCTCAGAAACGATGACAGGTTCTCCACGACGTTGAGGAACTTCTACAGGGATTACTTCGTTCGCAAATTTACCATCTTCCCAGGCTTTAGCAGAACGCTTATAGGATTTAATAGCATACTCATCTTGGGCTTCTCTACTAAATTCATATTTACTGGCACATGCATCTGCACATACTCCCATTGCATTTTGATCGTAAGCATCCACAAGTCCGTCTTTTTGCATACCATCTTCCATCGTCATTGGGCCAAATTTATGACCGTTACGCATATGGACATAATGAGGGATGTTACTCATACTTTCCATACCGCCAGCAACGATAATTTCTGCATCTCCCAGTGCGATGGCCTGTGCAGCATGCATTAAGGCTTTCATTCCTGAAGCACATACTTTATTGATAGTTGTACAGGGGACTGTGTTAGGGATACCTGCATGTAAAGCGGCTTGTCTCGCTGGAGCTTGACCCACACCAGCTTGTACTACGTTACCCATATAAACCTCCTGCACTAAAGTTGGATCGAGATCAATCTTTTTCATAGCACCTTTTATGGCAGCTGTACCTAATTGTACAGCAGTTAAAGAGGAAAGACTTCCCATAAAACTACCAATTGGTGTTCTTGCGGCAGAAACGATTACAACTTTTTTGCTCATCTTTTTATTTTTTTAAAGTTATTATAAAACAACAATGCTATTGCTATTTTGTGCAAATTTACATATTTAATACTGAAATTTCAATCTTACATTCCTCCCTTTTGGGAATAGTCAAGGGTAATTTATACCTTTACTTTTATAGCATACGTGAATGAAAAATATTTTCTCCCTCATTACTAAAAATCAGTCCCTTATTTATAAGGCATTTTTGTTTTTAGCATCCACATTCTTAGTTATTTATCTTTTTCCGAAGGGAGGACAGTTTAAGTATGATATTCAAAAAGGGAAACCTTGGCAGTATGAAAATCTTTATGCGCCTTTCAGTTTTACGATAAAAAAAGATAAGGAAACGCTTGAAGCTGAAAAAGAGACTGTAAAAATAAATGTGGTGCCTTACTTTGATAAGGATATAGCGTTGGCCGAAGCCAGTAAAAAAGAGTTTGAAGACCTGTTTAAAGAAAGCTTTATTGATTCCCTGTATAATTTTCCGAAGCAGTCCGCAAAAAAAATAGGAGTTGACATTCTAAATGAAATATATAAAACAGGAGTAACTGACGAGGTCAATGCCTATGCTTTAGACAAACTGATTTATCTTAAAAATGAAAGCCAAATTGAAGAAGCAACCTAT
>Ga0207891_1001002_pt1 | contig 14773 bp, 16 predicted proteins | sample LinPmetageLP50_FD_184061 | JGI IMG/M metagenome (GOLD analysis project Ga0207891, IMG submission 184061) | Marine viral communities from the Pacific Ocean - LP-50 (SPAdes) | ecosystem: Environmental > Aquatic > Marine > Oceanic | place: Pacific Ocean | collected 2011-08-27 | reverse complement strand
GATGACAAATGTTGATATCTTGCTGTTATCTAAAGAGGTAAAAAACTATATTGATTTTAAACATACACCAATGTGTATTAACTATGTGTTGCCTTATAAACACATATTTCGGTATGAAGAAGTAAGTGATTGTTTAACGCTTACAGCACCTGTACCAAACATGGTTAATACAACTCACCATAAAGATAAGTTAACGCTTGATTTAGTTGTGCAATATATAAATCAATCATCGCCCTATACAAGCGTATTCCACGAGTATGTACACTATATTACTAAATATCACCCTATAAATAATAATCGCTATAGCGATTCATTTGTTAATGAATATATTGCTAGTATGACGAGTAATTTAGTGGGTTTTACAGTTTATCCTCGTCTTGCTGTATTAGATCCAATAGTCACGTTTAATGTAGACCCAAGTGCGTGGGATAAGCATATGCATGCTCTGTGCTTTGGTAAACCGCAAGAACTCCCATTCAAAGGTAATATATCGCAACTACGCAGTGTTTTTGGTAGTTTTTTAAATAGCTTGTTTGTTAATGAATTAAAGCTCACTACTTCAATGCTTTATTTACATTATCTAAATGAATTACGCGAGTTAAGTGGTGGACCGAAAGAGGTAAAAGACCTAATTGCTCGAGTGCCAAGTTGTGCGAAAGGTAATAGTGTGCCTGCACAGTTATTCAAATTACAACTTTTAGATATAGATTTAATGCGTTTAGATGAGCTTGATTTTAATTCAACAGGTGGGTTGGATAATTTATTAGCAATGTTAACTAGCGAAAACCTTGAGCCAAAACAATTATTTTTACAATGTCAGCAAACACACCTGTCTAAACCGCTAGCCAAATATTGCAAGCAGATGATAATTGATCAATTAAGCTTTAAATTGAATACAGTCAAAACAACTTTACCTGATATAGAGTTTCAATCTGAGCAACTTAGCCGGCGTTACATTCGATTGCAGCAAGAGCAGACAATTTGGTTAAATAAAAAAACAAATAAAAAAAATGAGTTGGTTTTAAAGTTTCTAGAAGGCCGTTATTTAGATTCAACGAAAGGTGTTGTCGATTCTGCTGCTCTGAGCAGTATAATCAGCGAGAATGATGATTGTATTTCATTAGAGAAAAAACAAGTGACTTCATTACAAGGCTTTGAAGGTACTTTACAGCTATGCAAAGTAGATAATAATGGTATTCATTTTTGGTCTAAAAAACAACAAACTCAGCCTGTATTAGCATTGAAAGATGCGTTAAAAAATTATAAGAGCGTTGTATTTGAATTAGAGCCAAACCCCGAAAGTGAGGAGCTTGAAGAAGACGAATTACCGTATATATTTAATCAAGGGTTTGTCGTATTTCAACAGTGGGACAATGGAATGAGATTAAATATGTGTTTAGATACTGGCAGTCCTAAAAGTTATATAACTCGGCGGTATATTTTAAGAAAGTTTTATACTTCCGGTGATTTAGTCGATTTTTCGATCCTTGATCAAAGCGGTCGTGTTAATTACCGGTTGCCAATTGCAGATAAATATATGACGGTTCAAGTGATGGGCGCAGAGCATTTTGGACAATGTGATGTAATTGTTGGTGCTGATTTAGCTGGAATTTATAAACAAATTTCAATCGATAACCATTTTATTTCTATTCGAGATTAATACTTTTACCTTAAAGCTCAAATTGCTGTTTTAAAATCTCGCCAGTAAAGCTGGTTTTTAGATAAAAGCCACGGGGCAGGGTTTTTATTATTTGCCCATTAGGGCCAATGGCATCAGTGACTATTTTGCTATGGGCCGCTTTTGGGCGTATTTGCATTGCATCGCCTAAATGGCCTGATATTTCATCAATCCTACCAAGCGCTATCAGCTCCATTTGTTCTTCCCAATCTCGCTGTAGTTTTGCATCTTGCTCGGGCGTTGGTTGCCATAAAAAGCCGCTGCCTATGGTTCTATTAAACGGTGCGATATCACGCTCGCTTAAAACTGGAAGCCATAAAACATGGTTAAGCTTTTTACGAACCGCACTAGTGTGCCATGTCATGCCCGTTACTTGTATTAGTGGCGTTACCGATACAAAGGTGGTTTCAAGAGGTTTGCCCTTATAGGAAATAGGCAGCGTTTTGAGTTCAATACCTAAATCCTCAAAGTCAGGAAGGGGTTTAGAACCCGCGGTTGCACCTAAAACGTACTCAATTAATTGACCCGTCCAGCCTTTTTCTCTTAATAAATCATCAGGGGTTTTAAAGTTATATTGCTCGGCAAGCTGTCCAAGCGTAAGGCCTGCAATACTGTTAACACGTTGAATAAGGTCATTAATTGAATGTGGTTTAGTTGGACGCATAGCACTAATTTGAGTTGAATAAATACCATGCTCATGATAGCAAATCAGCTAAGCCGTGGATATCTTTAGGGTTGTGTGTTTTTTGTTCGGTGGTTGGGTGTGTTAATTTTATACATTGTGAAAGTTGCACCTAATTCGTTAAGTTGCTGACTAACTTGGTTTTTTTCTGTTGGCGAGTATTGATTGCATTGGGCGTAATAAAAGTTACAGGGATAAATACAACTATATAAACATGTTTATCCACAGAATCTGTGGAGAACAACACGTTTTCGATCTTGTATTGTGGATTTGTTTGCAAAATGAACGTGTTTTTTAAAAGTTATGCACAAACTGTGAGTAACTAGAGTAAAATAATAACTGCAATAGCTTTTATACATTTTTTTAAATCTTTTTACTCGTATCTCAGTATTTTCATCTTTGAGCTGAGTGTAAATTACACTTACCCAGTGGCTCGCTTATAATAGTGTTTGCCGTATTGCGGCTAATGTGGAACAATCATTAAAAATCGACTTACAAATGAGGCACTAAGGTGATTGATGCCGAAGGTTTTCGTGCCAATGTCGGAATTGTAATTTGCAATAATCAGGGACAAGTATTTTGGGCCAGGCGCTACGGTCAGCACTCTTGGCAATTTCCCCAAGGCGGTGTTGATGATGGTGAAACACCAGAACAAACTATGTACCGTGAATTACACGAAGAGGTCGGACTGCGACCAGAAGATGTAGAAATTGTCGCAAGTTCAAAACATTGGTTACGCTATAAATTACCCAAACGATTAATTCGTCGCGACTCAAGTCCGGTGTGTATTGGGCAAAAACAAAAATGGTTTTTACTGAAACTTCGCTGTAAAGATGAAGATGTAAACTTACTTAAAACTCATCACCCAGAATTTGATGACTGGCGTTGGGTGAGTTATTGGTATCCTGTAAGGCAGGTTGTGTCGTTTAAACGGGACGTTTACCGACGTGTAATGAAGGAGTTTGCTCCTTTCGCTATGCCTTTTAATAAAAGAGAACAACATAAAGACCACTGGCGAAGTAAAAGGTAATAACATTATAGTAAAATAAAGGAGCAGGACATGCTGGCAACATTGAGGTCTATTGCTGAGTCTGTATCGCAACAAGCGAATTTAGACACTGCATTAGTGTGCTTTGTGCAAATGGTTAAAGACGCCATGAAAACCCAGTGCTGCTCTATTTATTTTGCTGATTATAGCCAAGATAACTTTGTGCTTATGGCTACCGAAGGGTTAAATCCTGATGCGGTTGGTAAGTTTAGAATTGGCTTTACAGAAGGCTTAGTGGGATTAGTTGCTCAACGCGAAGAGCCCATAAATATTGCCTTTGCTAAATCTCACCCGCGCTTTAAGCTCTCTCCTGAGGTAAACGAAGAAGGCTATAATGCTTTTTTGTCGGTGCCTGTGGTACATCAAAAAAAAGTGTTAGGCGTTATTGTTGTTCAACAAAAAATGGCCCGTGTTTTCAGCCAAGATGAAGAATCATTTTTAATAACGCTTTCTGCTCAGCTTGCTTCACAATTGGCACATGCCGAAATTAAAGAAGTACTTCGCCAAGACGAGTCATCTCATCAAACATCCGTTTTAAAAGGGGTATCCAGTGCGCCTGGTATAGGTATAGGTACTGCATTTGTTCTTTTACCAAAGCTTGACTTTAAATCAATTGAGCTTCAAAAAAATAGTGATGTAACTGAGCAGCGGCGGCTATTTACTCAAGCGGTGGCCGCCACACGAAAAGAATTTAACACGCTTTCGATGACGTTAAGTGACTCTATTCCTCAAGAGGCGTTAGCCGTATTTGATGTTTACCAACAGTTATTGGATGCTAAAAGTTTAGGTCACAATGTAGAGGTTCAGTTACTCGAGGGATGGTGTGCAAAAAGCGCACTTAAAATTGTGATTGAGCGTTTAATTTCGCAATTTAATGCGATGCAAGACCCATACATAAAAGAGCGTGCTGTTGATGTTAAAGACATAGGCTTACGCGTATTGCATCACTTAGTTAATACCGAACACGCAATAAAAGATTACCCCCAAAATACTATTTTGATTGCTAATACATTAACTCCCGCCATGCTTGCTGAAGTACCAAAGGGGCATTTAGCAGGGGTTGTTAGTGTTAATGGCTCTGCCAATAGTCATGCTTCTATTTTGACTCGCGCAATGGGGATCCCTGCTATTTGGGGGATAGAAGATTTACCATTACTTCAATTTGATGGTAAGCCAATGATTTTAGATGCATTTGCAGGGCGCTTGTATATCTCACCCTCGCAGATGTTATTAGATGAGTACGCAGACTTACAACATCAAGATAACCTGTTAAATAATCGCTTTTTAGCAGAGCAAGAGTATGAGTCTATTACTTTAGATGGCGAACACGTCAGTTTATTGTTAAATGCCGGACTAGAATTAAAAACAGATCAAAACAACGCTCATGTGTGCGACGGCGTAGGTTTATACCGCACTGAAGCGTGGTTTATGCAAAAAGGCCAGTTTCCCTCTCAGTTAGAGCAAGAGAATTGGTATCGAGAAGTGCTCACTAGTTATTACCCAAATCCCGTTGTAATGCGTACGCTCGACATTGGCGGCGATAAAGTGCTCGACTATTTTAATATAACCGAAGAAAACCCATTTTTGGGTTGGCGCGGTATACGTATTAGCCTTGATCACCCCGAGTTATTTTTAGATCAGCTCAAAGCAATGCTTAAGGCAAATATAGGGCTAGGCAATTTAAAAATAATGCTGCCGATGATCAGCGGCACTGAAGAAGTAGATGAAGCATTAGGGTTATTTGAACAAGCTTATTTTGAACTCAACGAACATTTTCCTGAGCAGCAAATAGATCGCCCCGATATTGGTATTATGCTTGAGGTGCCTTCCAGTGTGTTTATGTTGCCTGAATGGTCTAAAAAAGTAGATTTTTGTTCAGTAGGCAGTAACGATTTAACACAATATTTATTGGCAGTAGATAGAGCCAACGCGCGTGTTGCTGAGCTTTTTAATCCTTATCATCCCGGGGTGCTCAGAGTTTTAAGTAAAATAGCCAGTGAGTGTGAAAATTACGAGTTACCCTTTAGTTTATGTGGTGAACTTGGTGGTGACCCAGAAGGGGCCATATTGTTAATAGCTATGGGCTACAGACGATTGAGTATGAACTTATCGTCTTTAAATAAGGTAAAATGGGTGCTTAGGCGTTTGAGCGTTGCCGACATGGAGCAGTTGTTGAGCGAGTGTTTAGCACAATCAACGGCTAAACAGGTCTTGCGTTTAACGCGCAATTTTATGTTAGAACATAATTTAGGTGACCTATTTTATACCCCAAAGTAAAAAGTACTGACTTAATTAATTTTAATACGCAGATGCTATTCGTTTTATAATCCTTTAACATATAAGCCTTCAAAAGGCATTTGAGATAACTATGTATGACTTAGGTTTGTTGGTCGCATGTTGCGCACTACTAGGCTGTATTGTTGGTTTTTTAGCAGGATTATTAGGTATTGGCGGCGGATTAATAATTGTGCCCGCACTGAGCACATTGCTGATTTTATTTAATGTTACATCTGCAGAACATGTTGTAGTTATTTCGATTGCGACCTCTTTGGCCTCTATTTTATTTACTTCTACGTCTTCAGCATTGGCTCATCATAAAAATGATAATGTGCCTTGGCATGTTGCACCTTGGGTTATGGCTGGTGTAGCAGTAGGGGCTTTAATTAGTGGCTTTGCCGCAAGCTTAATACCGGAGCAGTTACTTCGTAGTGTATTTGCAGTAAGTGTTGTATTTATTGCAGCTAGAATGGCGCTATCATCACGTAATAAACCCTCATCAACTAAGCCGCTCCCACCGGGTCCTATTTTAGGGTGTATTTCCGCTATTATGGGCGGTTTATCGGGCTTGATTGGTATTGGTGGTGGAGCGTTAATTGTGCCTATGCTCAATTACTTCTCCATTGATATAAGAAAAGCCATTGGGTGCGCTGCCGTTTCGGGCATTGTAATTGCCTTATTTGGCTCTATTGGCTACATTAGCGCGGGTTGGAAGGTGACCGACTTAGCACATGGTTTTGCAGGGTTTGTATATTTACCTGCGTTATTTGGTATTGTTATTACGTCGTGGTTTGTGGCGCCTTACGGGGCTAAAGCAACTCATTATTTACCTGTTAATACAATAAAGAAAGTTTTCGCGGTACTGCTTGTTGTTATCGCAATTAAAATGGTTTTTAGCTAAAGGTTTATTTTTATGGCACTTGAGTTTCCTCAAATCGATCCAATTATTTTTTCGATTGGACCACTGAGCGTACGTTGGTACGGATTGATGTATTTAATTGGTTTTGCATTTGCGATGTGGTTTGCAAATCGTCAAGCGGCAAAGCCTAATTCTGGCTGGACCAAAGAGCAGGTAAGTGATCTATTATTTTATGGCATGTTAGGGGTCATACTTGGTGGTCGTATTGGCTATGTATTGTTTTACCAATTTAGTTATTTTTTAGAAAACCCACTTTACTTATTCCGCATTGATCAGGGCGGTATGTCGTTTCATGGTGGTACGCTGGGCGTAATTACAGCCGTTGCTATTTTTTCGTGGACACGTAAAAAATCACTGCTACAAGTTGGCGATTTTGTAGCGCCACTGGTGCCAGTGGGGTTATTAGCAGGGCGTATAGGAAATTTTATAAATGGTGAGTTATGGGGGCGTATATCAGACGTACCTTGGGCTATGGTATTTCCAACCGGCGGGCCGCTTGCTCGCCACCCTTCGCAGTTATACGAAGCCTTTTTTGAAGGGCTAGTTTTATTTTTAATTATGTTATGGTTTATTAAAAAGCCACGCCCTGCGGGCAGTGTTGGCGGTGTATTTTTATTAGGTTACGGTGTGTTTAGGTTTGGTATTGAATACTTCCGCCAACCAGACGCACAACTAGGCTTATTTGCCGACTTTATTTCTATGGGACAAATACTATCACTGCCTATGATTATAGGTGGTTTAGGTTTATTAATTTGGGCTTATAAAAACCCGCAGCAAGTAACAGCAGCAAAGGCATAATAAAAGCATGAAACAATATTTAAAATTATGTCAGCGTATCGTTGACGAAGGTCAATGGGTAGAAAACAAACGCACAGGCACACGTTGCTTAACCGTTATAAACGCCGATTTAGAATATGATGTAGCAAACAATCAGTTCCCGATGATCACAACGCGTAAAAGTTACTATAAAGCGGCCATTGCAGAGTTACTTGGCTATTTACGTGGCTACGATAGCGCAGAACAATTTCGTGAAATTGGCTGTAAAACATGGGATGCTAATGCCAACGATAACCAAGCTTGGCTTAATAACCCAAATCGTAAAGGTGAAGACGATATGGGGCGCGTTTACGGCGTCCAAGGGCGCGGCTGGCAACGCCCTGATGGCTCAACACTCGATCAGCTAGCTAAGGTAATTAACAATTTAAAAAATGGCATTGATGATCGTGGTGAAATAATTACGTTTTATAACCCAGGTGAATTCGAACTAGGTTGTTTAAGACCTTGCATGCACACGCATACGTTTTCACTATTAGGTGACACGCTTTACTTAACATCTTATCAGCGCAGCTGCGATGTGCCGTTGGGGCTAAATTTTAATCAAATTCAATGTTTTGTATTGCTTGCATTGGTCGCTCAGATTACCGGCCACAAACCGGGTAAGGCGTATCATAAAATAGCTAACGCTCATATTTACGAAAATCAGCTCGAATTAATGCGCGACGTCCAGCTCAAGCGCGAACCATTTGAATCGCCTACACTTACAATTAATCCAAATATAAAGTCACTTGAAGACATAGAAACGTGGGTTACCCGGGACGATTTTGAAGTAACTGGCTATCAATGCCATGACGCAATTCAATATCCATTTTCAGTATAATAACCGATTAAGGAAAACAACATGAAAGCAGTGATCCCAGTAGCGGGACTTGGTACGCGCATGCTACCAGCCACAAAAGCAATCCCTAAAGAGATGCTTCCTGTCGTAGACCGACCTTTAATACAATACGTAGTAAACGAAGCGGTTGCTGCAGGCATAAAAGAGATAGTACTTGTCACGCACTCAAGTAAAAACTCTATCGAAAACCATTTTGATACCAGCTTTGAGTTAGAAGCAACGCTTGAAAAGCGTGTTAAGCGGCAATTGCTTGCCGAAGTGCAAGCTATATGCCCTAAAGATGTAACAATAATTCATGTGCGCCAAGGCGAAGCTAAAGGGCTAGGCCACGCTATTAATTGCGCCGCGCCAATTATTGGTAACGAACCGTTTGTCGTTATTTTACCCGATGTGATTATAGACGACGTTGAGAGCGATCTTAAAAAAGACAACCTTGCGGAGATGATCGCTCACTTTGAACAAACTAAACACAGCCAAATTATGGTAGAGCCTGTACCAATGCAGGAAGTAGATAAGTTTGGTGTGGTGGACTTAGGTGGCACCGAAATAGCACAGGGTGAAAGCTCACCAATTGTTAGCATGGTAGAAAAACCACCGGTTGACGAGGCACCTTCAAACCTAGCAGTAGTTGGGCGTTACGTGTTAAGTGAAAATATTTGGCCGCTACTTGCAAAAACGCCGCAAGGTGCTGGCGATGAAATTCAGCTGACCGATGCTATTGCCATGCTTATGCAAAGCGAAAAAGTAGATGCTTACGCAATGAAAGGCCGAAGCCACGATTGTGGTAGTAAAATTGGTTATTTAAAAGCAACCATTGAGTTTGCACTTCGTCGTGACGAATTTGCCGATGAGTTAAAAACGTTTATTAAAACACTTGTATAACCGTTTACATTTAATCAGCAAAAAGCGCCTAATTAGGCGCTTTTTTTATTGGTTTTTGCATAACTTGTTTTTTTAATGTAAAAATTAGAATAGTTTTGATTACTTTACAGACATAATGTAATTTATGTTGTAATGTTTAGTTTAAGTGGCATTAAAATTGTATTGAAAAGTGTTCTCATGGAGGAGTCAAAAATACATAAGCTTATTGAATTAAATACGCTTATTTATGTAAAGGGCTAGGGTGTGGCTCGAAAATTTAAAGTAAGGTTAAACGCTTTGTAAAGAGGATGTTTAACTGAAATGTAAGTGTGATTACACTGCTTTCAGGACAGCGAATAAATGTTAACTAATAACAAAAAAATAACAGGATTACTTTTAAGTCTGCTGATACTGCTATTTGGTACAGCATGCTCTATTACGCCTGAAGCTAAATTAGTGCAAGCACCTGAAACACAAACTAATTCGCCTGAGTATGTACCTATTACTGCATTAGAGCTGGCTCAGTTAAAAGATGCAGCATTGCAATGGCAGCAAGCCAGAGCAGGTATAGAGCGTATTTTAAAGCTAGAAAAAGAAATTACCTACCTTGTTAATCACATAGATATTATTAATAGTAAAGCAATAGCCCAATCTAATCAGCCTACAAATAGCTCGTACAGCACGCGCACAATTCACAATCAGCAAGCTGCACGTTCGCGAAGCCAAAGTGTTAATCAATACAGAAATAAAAAGCAGACAGTTAAACTTAATACACCTAGACATATTTTTGCTCTACAAGTGGCATCGGTTGACTCAGAAAAAGACATCGCAAAAGCGTGGAAAGAGCTAAACACCAAAGCTGCTCCCTTATTCAGAAAAAAAATACTTACCAATGTTGAAACCGCAAAAATTAACAAGAAAACGTTTTACAGGCTTAAGTTAGGTTCGTACCAAAATCTAAAAAATGCCAAAGCAGACTGCGAAGTATTTAAAGTGTATAAGCTTGACTGCATAGTGAGTAACTACACAGATAAACCTGTAAAGCTGTAGTTAAAATAGAAACTTGCTAAAAATTTTTTTATCCATAAAATACCTGACCATAATCAAAAGGGTGGTAGGTAAAAAGTATGGTTATTAAAAAGGAATTTATAAACACTTTATTTTGTATTGGGGTCTTGCTCGTTATAACAGGGTGTACTTCATCTAAAAAAGCGCCACCGAGTTCAACAACACCAAACACTGTCCTTATTTCAAGCGAGGATTTAAAAGCGCTCAAACAGTCTGCAAATGAGTGGAAAACAGTTGAGCCTAAAGTTAACGACCTGCTTGAGCTTGAAGGGCAGCTATCAAAGCTGACTACTCGTTTAAAAGCCATTGACGAAACCAATACGGCTGGAACAAACAACGCTCAAACAACCACTTCAACAGAAAGTATTTTAAAAAGCGACCAGGCATTTTTCGCTATTCAAGTAGCAGCATTTAACAGTAAAACTAAACTAAACACGGCACTGGCTAATTTAAAACGTAAAATACCGACGTTTTTTGATACTAATTTAGCTGTTAATGTTGAAACTAAAGTAATAAAAACCAATACGTTTTATCGTTTAAAGTTAGGCGCATATAAAAAAAATAAACAAGCAACAACCGCTTGCGAAGCATTAAAACAGCAAAAAATTAATTGTTTTGTCACCTATTATACGCGGGAAAAACCACAACCAACCCTCTAGGCATAATAATTGCTTAGTCTCTTGTATGATCACAAGAGGATGGCAAATATGCGCCTTTTACTACCCTTATTATTAATTAACTTGGCCGCGTGCAGTTTAATTCCTGAACCCGAGCCAAGTATAAGCACATATGCCCCAAAAGCAGCGATGGCACCTTATACAGTAAGTGACTATGTACACAACTTAACTGTGCAATTAAGTCATTTAAAAGGTCCATTAAGCAACAATACTCGCATAGGTGTGAGTAGCTTTTATTTTGCAGATGCGCTCGACACTAAGCTAATGACGCAGCAAGCGTCGGGCTTAAGTCAACAAATACAAGAAAGTATATTAACCAAAATGACGCAAATGGGTTATCACACGGTCGAATATCGCTTAGCAAATAACCTACACTTATCTCATAATGCCGACAGCGCGCTGACCCGTAATTTAGAACAGTTACGAGAGCGCCAAAATATTGACCTTATAATCACCGGCACCGTGACACGTCAACAGCATGCATACATTGTAAATGCGCGCATGGTAAACATTAGCAATAAGCAAGTTTTATCTGCTGGCAGTACCGAGATCCCAATCAATGTAATGTGGGGAAATGAAAAAATTCAGCAGCGCGATGGCTCACTCTATCGCAGTGAATATTAACGAGGAGCACACAATGAGAAACTTATTAATCACGCTATGTTTGCCACTAGGTTTTGGTTGTTCACAAATTATGAACCCCCCTAGTGCCGACCCAGCTGTTGAGCAAAGTAACCAAGGAGCGCAACTGGCAACAAGCCAACGCAAAGTGAGTGCTCCAGTTAATCACGATAACATGTTTCAGTCGGGATTAGCTCAGCAAACTAACTACACAAAATCGACGCCGCCAATGCATAAAAACATAAACCACTATGTGCGCGGAATAATGCAAGACATGGTCGAAAACTTACAATACGTAAATGATAAAACACCACTAGCGGTATCAAGTTTTGTATTTTTAGACGACGATTACAGTAATGGTAGCTTATTAGGAAATCAAATTGCTGAAAGCTTTATGCATGAGCTCCACAATTTTGGTGTACCGGTCATTGATTTTAAAACCACCGACTATGTGCGTGTAACACAAACCGGCGACTTTGTTTTTAGCCGAGACTATCTTGAATTAGACCCAGAGCAAAACTTTCAATACGTACTGGCAGGCACGCTAGTAAGTCACCAAGGCGGAGTTTTAGTCAATGCACGAATTGTTGGCTTAACAAGTAAAGCGGTTGTTGGTTCGGCGCAAGGTTTTTTACCGCAATCAGTTATTGATGCGTTAAATGGTAATTACCGTACCGATGGTATTATGCTAAAACAAGCGAGTGAGTGAGGTGAGTATGCGCTTTACACTAAACACCAATTTACGGACATTATCACTAGCTGGGTTAGTCGTTGCTCTATCTGGTTGCTCGCTAATGCATCACCATGAGCATGATTCAAATTCGCACACAACAACGCAAGCAAGCACCAGCTATGTATTAAATGGCAGTTACGATACTCAAACACACAACCAAACTGTGCAACCAAACAATGATTACGATGCGTCAAAACCCTTTAAGCCAGTAAAGCATCATAAAACCCTCGTTAATTACGTAGAGCAAGTGGCTTTAGACTTAGTTGACACGCTAGAGTACGACACAGAATCCGATACACAGGTTAATATTGCTGTTAGTACATTGGTAAATTTTGACTCGTCACTCAATAAAAGTAACCAGTTAGGTAACCAAATATCCGAAACATTAATCCATCAATTACAAAAGTTTGGTTACAGTGTGGTTGATTTTAAAACCACCAGTACAATAGACGTAAACAGACGCGGTGATTTTGTGTTTTCACGAAATATCAAAAAGCTGAGTGAAGATCACATGGCAAGTCATATACTCGCGGGCACTTTAATCTACAGGCAAAACGGTATTGTTATTAATACACGCATTATAAATGTCAACACCAAGCAAATAGTGGCCAGCAGCCGAGAGTTTATACCGCAATACGTACTAAGCAAAGAAGATATATATTTATCAAGTAATTAACTCAAATTCCACTTGATTTAAAACTTGATATTAAAAATCAGATGCCGTTATAATTTAGCTCTAGCACACCGCTGTGGCCTCTTAGTTAAATGGATATAACGGCCCCCTCCTAAGGGGCAGTTGCAGGTTCGATTCCTGCAGGGGCTACCAATAAAATCAATGAGTTACATGGCTTTCTTTTTCTTCCGCTTATTTTTTATAGCACATTTATAGCGTCGTAAATTGAAATATAAATAATTAGCGAGGAATGAGCGCAAGCCAAGCTTTTTGCGTCGTTTCTTGACGGTTTTGTTAGAGTTTTACTGCCAGATCTTTATTTATCTTGGTATAAACCTGCGTTAGCCTTTTTATATGAAAGCTTACTTTCTTCCAATCCCAAGAATTAGGCTTGCCAAATTCAGGCAATGTATCTTCCCATTCTTTAGCTTCTTTTTCATTACGAGAATGTAAGCTAAATAAACCAAAATGGGCACCTTCAATAAATACGTTGAAGTTAATAACTCCCCAGCCATCACTTGTATATCTGTATTTGGCACCATTACACTCATCAGGGTTAAGTTCGTGTTTTTCAGTAAACACTTGTCCGCAAGTATCTACATAATGTAATGACAAATTAATATCTTTGTTTAATTCGTTGTTTTTGTTAGTTTTATAGGAAACGTAATCTTTTAACTCATTTAGAGAAGAAAATAGCCTTAGCTCAGAATCAAAGTCAGAATAAGCTTCATAAACTAAAACATCATATTCAAATATATGGTCAAAGAAATCATTGAGTTCACTTATGTTGATTCCGCTAGTCATGCCCATCGATATATTCCAAAAACTCTAACGCTCTAAATATGGGGCAAATAAGAGCGTTTTGGCCGAAGGCCAGCGAGTATTTGTCCCAGTGAGTTTATGAACAACATTATTCACTTGTTAGGTACACTTTGCACCCAGCGCACATTAATATACTTTATTGCAACAATAACCAGCAGTGACACTAGACCACCGTAATAAAATGTTTGAAAAGGTGCCTCTGCAAGTATTTCTAATATTTGGCCACCAAACGTAATATTTTCAGCGCTGCCAATAAAAGCAAAAATAAACAATGCCGGAATATAATGGTACTTAGATTTAGGCCCTAAATAGTAGCTAATTAAAACAAAGACTAAACCCGCAAATATTTTAGGCCATTGACCGCACACGTAAGAAGGATTGTCAGGAAAACACGCATCGAAAGCAGGGCTTGGAATCCAAAAAATAATAAATAGAGCCACAAAAAGTGCAGCAATGCTTCTTCCAATGTTTGCAAAAATTCTCGACTTATCCATGTGTACCTAACGCCCTATTTAACGGCACAGATTTGCTGGCTAAACTGGGAACGAAGTGACTCCAGCCAGCGAGTATGTGTCCGGCTGAATGGATTGTTAGGTTTCACTTAAACCTCTAAATTCAATTAACTTCTTTACTCGCTCTTCTTTCATGCGACACAGAGTATTCTCCAATTCTATATCTGAACCAAAACTAGCAACTCCCGACGAAACGCCACTAAAAATTTGAAAAATACTCCCAAGGACTCCTAACTCGCCTTCCTTATCATCATAAAGTGGCTGTCCAGCTGATTTTAGGCGTTGATACAACTCTATTGCTCTATCTGGGTATGCTTCATCATCAATTGATGCCCATGCCTCATGAAGCTCATTGATGGTGTAAATCGAAAAATCAATACTCATAAATACCCGTGAAACCTAACATTTTAGTATTTATGCGACACGCAGTTTGTGTTGCATAATCGCTTGTTGGACTGAGCCGCTACCTGCTCGGTGTGTCAGAGTTGGTGTTGTTTATGCTATGGGAATTTGCTTTTTGAAGGCTC
>Ga0207891_1000999_pt1 | contig 14846 bp, 11 predicted proteins | sample LinPmetageLP50_FD_184061 | JGI IMG/M metagenome (GOLD analysis project Ga0207891, IMG submission 184061) | Marine viral communities from the Pacific Ocean - LP-50 (SPAdes) | ecosystem: Environmental > Aquatic > Marine > Oceanic | place: Pacific Ocean | collected 2011-08-27 | reverse complement strand
CTAACATTTTATGTTTTCGATCTGCAAGTTGGGTAGGAGTGTAGGTTTCACGATACAGTAAAGGAAATACATATTTATTTCCATCCTTGGCTACTTTACGCTTAATTTCCCATAAGCTATAAAAACAGCATAATTTTCGGAGCAAGTTAGTTTTGGTAGATAATGGTGCAGAAGGTTTAGTAAAGAGTTATGAAAGTAATTTCTTTGTGATCTAGGTGTTGGAGTTATGCGACGGCAGATGCTATTAAGATATTTTTTATTCTAAAAAAGTTCTACTAAATATTTCAATGTGATTTTAGAGGTTAATTAAGGGCTCCTAAAAGTCTTAATAACTAATTTCAATAAAATGCAAGTTAATTGTAGCACTAGTAATAGATTCAATAAAGAATTAAAAGGCTCAAGAAAACTAATTAGAAAGTAAGTTTAACCTGTTTCGATTTACTCTCAATGTAATAGAATTATTGTCTTACATCCTCACTTCTCATCTTACTAAGGAGCCTCCACAATTTTGAAAATAAATTCTGATTCAAGATAAAGATAAGGAAGCTAATTATACCTCCTACCCAGATATCCAAAATGTGAAAACTAAAAAAACAGAAAACTTTTATTGTTTTTTAGTTTCCTATTTATATATTTGCATTCTAAATAACAAACAAATTGTATCTAATATGAAAAAAATGATAATTGGTTTTCTCTTTGTATATGGGATTACCTTTGGTCAGGAACCCCTGGAGCTCAAACTTTCAGATGCTGTTTCTTATGCCTTAGAGCATAAGGCAGATGCAGCTAAGGCCAGGCTAGATATTACTAATGCCGATGCTCAAATCGCGGAAGTCAGGGCCAATACCCTTCCCAATATTTCAGGTAGTGCCAGTACCACCTATAATCCACTTTTACAGAAAAATGTTTTACCGGGTGAGTTTTTCGGCACTCCTGGAGAAGATATTATGGTAGCATTCGGTAGAGAATGGAACTCCAATGCCAATGTACAGCTTACCCAGACTTTATTCAATCAAGCTGTGTTCACAGGTCTTAAAGCGGCGAAATCAACAAAAGAATTTTATCAGCTTAATGCAAAGCTCACCAACGAAGAAATAATTGAAAAAGTAGCAGGTGCTTACTATCAGGTGTACCAATCTAAGCAGATTCTGGAAAACCTCCAAAGCAATTTAGAACTCACAGAAAGGACGGTAGATATCGTTAAGGGGTTATACGAGAACGGACTTGCAAAAAAGATTGATTATGACCGGAGCACGGTAGCACTAAATAATTTGAAAAGTAATAAACAGCAAGCCATTAATGCAGTAGAATTAAGTGAGAATGCATTAAAATTTATGATAGGAATGTCCATTTCCCAGGAAATAAGATTACCGCAACAAAATTTCCAACCGGAATTTTTACCAGGAACAGAGCTTGAATTTTCCAGTCGTACGGAACTAGAGTTACTTAATAAGCAAATTGAACTTTTAAATTTTCAGAAAAAATCAACCCTGGCCGAATATTATCCCTCAGCTTCATTGGTGGCTAACTATGGCTGGCTGGGACAGGGAGATGTTGTTCCTCTATGGAATGGAAAAAACGAAGGTGCTTTTTGGTCAGATTTCAGCGCTATAGGATTAAATATTAGTATTCCTATTTTTAATGGAGGTGCTACCCGGGCAAAGGTGAAGCAGAACCAGGTAGAGATAGAGAAAGCTGAAGAGGATCTTCAAGAAACTGAATTAGCTCTACAGCTTGCCTACGAAAATGCCATCTCACAATTAGAAAACAGTTTTATATCAATTCATACACAAGAACAAAATGTGGAGCTTGCGCAAAAAGTATTGGAAGACACCCAGAATAATTATGAGTTGGGTTTAGCTACTCTTAACGAAATGCTGGATGTTGAAAGAGAACTTGCTGATGCTAAAAACAATTTAACCAATGCCAGGTTAGATTATAAACTAGCGGAAGTAGAGCTTTTAAAATCCCAGGGAAAATTAGACACATTAAACGAAAATAACTTTTAAAATGAAAAAAAAGACAATCATCGCAATAGTAGTGCTATTAGGCGTAGCCGTAGCGTTTTACCTTATCCTACAAAACAATAAGAAAGAGAACGAAAGAGAATTAAGTCTCGTTACACAGGAAAATACAGAAGTAGCAGTGAACACTGCAATTGCAAAAAAAGAAAGAATTGGATCCATGTTTACGGTTAACGGCACCTTTTTACCCACAGCCACTGCAAATATTTCTGCCGAGATCTCAGGACAAATAGGAGCTGTGTATGTTGAAGAAGGTGATGATGTAAAGAAAGGTCAGGTAATAGCGAAACTAATTGGAGATAAAGCAAATGTCAATATGGAGAATGCAAAAGCCAATCTTGATAACGCTGTGTCTAACCTAAACAGATACGAGGCTGCTTACAAAACGGGGGGAGTAACTGCCTCACAGCTTGACCAGGCAAAACTACAGGTAGAAAATGCACGGGCGCAGTATCAATCTGCCCAACTAAATTCCGGCGACACCAATGTACGCTCAAAGATGAGTGGAGTGGTAAATAAAAAAATGGTTGAAGTTGGAATGGTCGTAGCTCCGGGAACATCAATAATAGAAGTAGTAGACATTTCTTTGTTAGACTTAAAAGTAGAAGTAGACGAATCTCTCGTAAGTCAACTTAAGCTTGGAGATTCAGTTAAAGTAACTCCAAGTGCTACCAAAAAAACCATTGACGGTAGGATAACTTTTATCGCTCCGGCCTCTAATGGAGCCTTAAAATTTCCTGTAGAAATTTCTGTAGATAATTCCCAAACAAACTTAAGAGCAGGAATGTATGCTACGGCAATGTTTAACCAAAAAGGAGAGAATAATGTACTTGTAATACCCCGGGAAGCTTTCGTGGGAAGCGTGAGCGACAACCGGGTTTTCGTTATAAAAGAAGGTATTGCATACCTCACAGAAATTAGTACCGGTATTAATTACGGAAACAAGGTGCAAGTAAACAATGGGCTTAATGAAGGAGATGTAGTGGTAACCAGCGGGCAGATTAACCTGACAGATAATACTGCAGTAAAAGTGATTAAATAATAGAGAAGAAAAGAAAATGAAATTAGCAGAAGTATCTATAAAAAGGCCCAGTCTTGTAATCGTGATGCTTGCATTACTTATTATTGGAGGTCTTTTCAGCTATAGTCAATTAAACTATGAGTTGATTCCAAAATTCGAAGTAAAGGTAGTAACCGTTATGACGGTTTATCCCGGGGCTTCACCTGCCGAGGTGGAAAATACGGTATCCCGCAAGATCGAAGATGCTGTTTCTTCTCTTGAGAATATTAAAAAAATACAGACAAGTTCCTTTGAAAGTCTGTCGGTAGTAACCATTCAATTTAATAATGAAGCTGATGTAGATTTTGCGTTGAATGAAGCACAAAGAAGCATAAACGCTATTCGTTCAGATCTTCCGGATGATATTGACGAACCTTCCCTCTCGCAGGTTTCGGTTTCTGATATGCCTATAATGAGTCTGGGAGTTACTGCAGATCTTTCAGAAAATGAATTATATGATTTAATTGATCAAAAAATTCAACCTGCTTTTTCACGTCTTACAGGGGTTGCTCAGGTAAACCTTGTAGGTGGCCAGGAAAGAGAAATTAGGGTGAATTTAGATCCTAACAGGCTTCAGGGTTATGGGCTTACTGTACCAATGGTACAGCAAATAATCACTGCGTCAAACCTGGATTTTCCGACTGGAAATTTAAAAACTAGAGAGAATACTACACTTATTCGTCTTGCGGGAAAAATACAGTCTGTAGATAAGCTTAGAAACCTTACCATAGCTTCACAAAACGGGCAGAACATTAAACTTTCTGATATTGCTGAAATTCAGGATACTCAAAAAGAAGTTGAAAAGATTGCACGTATAAATCGTGATAATACGATCCTGCTCCAGGTTCAAAAGCAAACTGATGCAAATGCAGTGGCCGTAAGTGAACTTGTACAGGAAAATATCAGTGAAATTGAACAGCAGTATGCTGATCAGGGTGTGGATATAAATATTGCCAATGACAATTCTGTCTTTACGTTGGAAGCAGCAAACTCAGTAATAAAAGACCTTTTCATCGCAATAGGTCTTGTGGCTTTCGTAATGTTATTTTTCCTGCATAGTTACAGGAATGCTCTTATTGTAATGGTAGCAATTCCAACATCGTTAATTGCAACCTTTATAGGGATGTGGTTATTGGGATACAGTCTTAACCTAATGAGTTTGCTTGCACTTTCATTGGTTGTAGGTATCCTTGTAGATGATGCCATTGTGGTTATTGAAAACATTCACCGTCATATGGAGATGGGTAAGAACAAAGTACGTGCCGCCTACGATGGTGCTTCAGAAATTGGATTTACAGTAACGGCGATCACTCTGGTGATTGTAGTAGTATTTTTACCAATTGCATTAAGTGACGGTCTAGTGGCCGACATTATTAGACAATTCTGTGTAACTGTAGTTATAGCAACTTTACTGTCTTTATTGGTTTCCTTTACCGTAGTGCCTTGGTTATTTTCAAGATTTGGAAAATTGGAGCTTATAAGCAATAAATCATTCTTTGGAAAAATCATCCATAAGTTTGAAAAAGGTTTGACCTGGTTTACAGAGGAAGTAACAAAAATCCTGAAATGGTCTTTAGATAATAAAGTAAAAACCTTTGTAGTTGTAGCTGGGCTCTTCATAAGTTCAATCGCCCTAGTGGCAATGGGTTATATTGGTTCCAACTTTTTTCCTTCAACCGATAGGGGCGAATTTTTAGTTCAATTGGAAATAGATAAAGACGCCTCCATTGAAGAGACAAATTTTATCACTCAAAAAGCAGAGAATTACCTTTCACAAATTCCTGAAGTAGAAAGACTAATTACCACTGTGGGGCAATCCAGTAGTGGAGGTATGGGAGGTGCACAGGCAACCAATAACAAATCAGAAGTATCGGTTACCCTGGTGGATCAATCTGAAAGAGAGGAAAAAACTAGCGTTATAGCTGCGAGGATAAAACGAGATCTGGAACAAAAATTAGTTGCAGCCGATGTTACTACTGTTTCTGTTGGATTGGTTGGAGTTGAAGCTGCACCTCTTCAAATGACCATAACAGGGAACTCTTTTGAGGAAGCTTTAGCTTATGCAAAAGCTGCTGAACAAGCATTAACAACTGTAGAAGGAGCAACCGAAATTGAAAGTAGTGTTGAGGAAGGAAATCCTGAGATTTCTGTAAATGTAAACAGAGATAAAATGACTTCCCTGGGATTAAATGTTGCTACAGTTGGTCAAACAATGCGTACAGCTTTTAGTGGAAATACCGACAATAAATTTCGAACTGGAAATAATGAATATGATATCAATATTATTTTTGATGAAGCCTCAAGAAACAATATAGAAGACGTGCAAAACATCCAGTTCACCAATAACAATGGAGAATTAATAAACCTGGCACAGTTCGCTGATATTAGTTATGAATCAGGTCCTTCCTTATTAGAGCGTTATGATAGGTCTCCTTCTGTAACTATTTCTGCCCAAACCGTAGGGAAAACCTTGGGAGCAGTAGCGCAGGAATGGGAAGAAAAACTAGCAAATATTGAGCGGCCAAAAGGTGTGGAATGGACCTGGGGTGGAAACATGGAAAATCAAAGTGAAGGTTTTGGAACCTTAGGAATTGCGCTATTGGCTGCTATTATGTTGGTATATATGATTATGGTGGTGCTGTATGATGATTTTATTAAACCATTTATTGTATTGTTTTCCATTCCGCTTTCATTTATAGGTGCATTGTGGGCACTGGCTTTAACTGATCAGAGTTTGAATATTTTTACCATTCTTGGTATCATTATGTTAATAGGCCTGGTGGCGAAAAATGCCATTTTGCTGGTTGATTTTGCTAATCATAGGTTAACCCATGGAGAAAAGATAAGAACAGCTTTAATCCAGGCAAACCACGCCAGGCTTCGTCCTATTTTGATGACCACAATTGCAATGGTTTTTGGAATGCTACCAATTGCTCTGGCATCTGGCGCAGCAGCGGAAATGAACAATGGTTTAGCCATCGTTATTATTGGAGGCCTATTATCCTCGTTATTCCTTACCCTAGTCATTGTACCGGTGGTTTACCTGATCTTTGTTCGGCTTGAAGAGAAATTCTCTTCTAAAGAAAAACAAGATTATGATAAATTAATGCATGCAGAATACGAGCACCTCAATCCAAAGAGTGAGCTTGAATTCTAGTAGATCAATAGAATCTGGTTACTGATTAAGTAACCAGATTTATTAATCTAATATTTCGATACTTCTATTAAATGTAGATCTTTGAAGAAGTAGCAAAAAATTTAAGAGATATGGAAAAAGATACAGAATTATTAAGTAAGGTTTCCCAGATTTTTCTAAAGAATGGTGCCAAGACTGTGACCATGGACGAGATTGCAAGGGAACTTCGGGTTTCTAAAAAGACACTTTATGAAAAGTATCAAAATAAAGATATACTTCTTGAGGAGGTGTTAAGTTACAGTTTAGAGAAAGTCCTGGAAAAATTGAATGACCTGGATGAAACAATCGAGAATGCCATAGAAAGAATGTTTGCCAGAGATACAGAAATTGAAAAGGCATCAAGAACCAATGATTCCATCTTTCTTCGTCAACTCCTGAAGTATTATCCCCAGATCTTCAATAAACATATGCTATATTTTTCCGGAAAACTTTCGGAAATACTTATGCATAATGTTGAAAGAGGAAGAAGTCAAGGCTTATACCGAAAAGATTTTGATGCCTATTTTTATTCGAAATTATTTTTCCAAATGACTATGAGCTATGATAACACCCCTTATCTGGATACCCAAGAGATAAGCAGGTCCAGGTATCAGGAGGAAGCTCTCTTATTCTATATGAATGCAATTACCACCGAAAAGGGCAAAGAAGTAATGAGAGGTCTTGAAATAAAAAAATTATAACCCCTATCTGGAATTAAATGTTTTAGAAAAAATACTGCTCTGGAAAAATTTCAGCAATACTTCTTCACTGAAAATTATCATTCTTGTTTTTGATTACTAATACACAGCTCATTACTAAATACCATACTTATGAAGCGCTACGAAAAAAATTTAATTTATGAAAAAAAGCTAAGCCTCTGGTCAGGATATCCGGTTAAGATTGAAGATGATTTAGATAGTATCTGTCAATGTGATGTTGATTTTATAGAAATACTTATGCTTTTAGAGAACGCATTTTTAATAAATTTAGTAGAATCTGATAAAACCCGCCAGGATTTTACCACCATAAAGGAATTTATAGATTGGATAGAATCCAGGCCTAAAATGACACCTTCTTTTAAAAGATTTAAGTTAACACCTTGGCCTTAACCCTCCGCTACTAAAATTTCTGTCAGATTCCTTCTCCGTCTATTAATTAGAAAGCTTAAAGAACATTTTTAATGAAACAAAATTACTTATATGAGATTATTCGTTTAAGTTATAGATTTCCATTACTAACTATTATTATCAAACAGGTAATTTTTTGGATCATAGCTTACGGAGTGCTGGGCTTTATATTATATTTTTCAAGTCTTTCAATTTTTGAAGGCACGAATTCCCCATTTACCCTAAGTGTAGCAATGTTAATACTAACAGTATTAATATTTGGTTTTATGAATGGAATCATCCTAGGTATTTTTGAATACTTCCTAAATAAAAAATCCAATTTAAATAACAGCTTAGGTCTCACAATACTTATAGGAAGCTTTGCTTATTTCATAACAATTATGGGTTTGATAAGTTTAACAAGACTTATCATCTTTTGGGTATTGGAATTATTACATATGGATATAGGTTTTGTAGAGGTGATTTTAAGAGATAACTGGATATATCATTATGCTATCCTACTCGTCTACACCTTGTTTATGACCTTAATAATCAGTTTTATCAGCCAAATTGAAAAAATACTTGGTCCTGGCTACCTACTTCCTATTTTATTGGGCTGGTTTAGATATCCGAGAGAAGAAGAACGCATTTTTATGTTCCTGGATCTTTCTAACTCTACAAGAATGGCTGAACAATTGGGTCACATTGCCTACAGTAATCTTATACAGGAATGCTTTCTTGATATTAATAAGATGGTAAAAAAATATAATGCTGAAATATATCAATACGTGGGAGACGAAATTGTTGTAAGTTGGCCCTTGGAGGGCATGAAAGAATATGTGTATATAGAATTCTTCTTTGGGGTTATGGCACTTTTACAGGAGCGTTCAAAATATTACACGGATAAATTTGGTGTTACTCCGTCCTTTAAAGCCGGGGCTCACGTCGGTGTAGTTACCAGAGTAGAGGTAGGAAATATAAAAAGAAATCTTGCCTACCATGGAGACACTTTAAATGTGACTGCAAGATTAGAAGGATTGTGTAAAGAATTAGATAGATCTGTACTTTTTTCAGGCGCACTAATAAAAAAAACAATGGTAGATAAAAAATACAAGGTATCCTCCCTAGGATTTAGAACTCTTAAAGGTAGGGAGGCTAAATTGGAAGTATTTAGTATTAATTAATAAAATACCAATTAGGTAATTAATGTAATCAAAGTTTTACATCAGGACTTTGAGAAAATTCGAATTAAAAAGAGTTTATGACTTTGAAATTGAAGATCGTTTAAGGAAATAATCAGACTTCAACCCTAAAGTAGAATAATTACAACAATACTTCCAGCGCTTTATCCACAACCTGAGTATCTAATTCTTTTAAATATGCCTGGGTTACAGTTAGGTTTTGATGTCCTAAAGATTCGCTAATCACATCAGTTGCAACCCCTTTTTGTTTAAGGCAATTAGCAAAACTATGCCTGGCCACATAACTGCTAACGTTTTTTGTGATCTCACATATTGTAGCCAGTTCCTTTAGATTTTTGTTATAGATCCCTAGCATTTTATGTTTTCGATCTGCAAGTTGGGTAGGAGTATAGTTTTCACGATACAGTAATGGAAATACATATTTATTTCCATACCCATTAATTCGGTAATGGTCAAGAATTTCTCTTACAGGGGGCATTATGGCAATTGAGAAATTTCCTTTGGTTTTAGCCCGGGTGTAATAAATAGCATTTTTTTCCACATCTTTCCATTCGAGACCCATCATGTCGGCAAAGTTCATTCCCCTAGTATAGAAACTAAAAACAAAGTAGTTTCTGGTATCAACTAAATGCGAATGATTACTCAAATCTACATTAACAATGCGCATTATTTCTTCAAAATCCAGGGCACGTTTAAAACCTTTGCCTCTTAAGCCTGAAATTTTATATTTCTTAAAGGGGTATAAACTTTCTTTCACAATTCCGCGTTCTATGGCTTTGTTGAACAATGCCCTTATGGCTCTCATCTTTACTCCAACCCCTCCGTCGGTTCCACCTCTGGACCTTAAGAAAGCATCATATTTACTTAAAAAAGTAGAGTTAACTTCCCGAAAACTAAGTTTTTTGCTCTTATGAAAAATTTGCACCGATGTTTTAGTGTCTTTATAGGACTTTGCGTTTCCTACACGACCGGCGTAAGTCATTTCCTCTACTATTTCATCAAAAAAGGCAAAGACATCATTTTTAACTGGATTGAAGGTAACTCTATAAAGCTTATCAAAATCTTCCAGTGTATAATCGGGGTTTTGAATTTCAATTTCCGCTGCTACCTGGTAAGCCCGATCCTTAATTTTTACCAGTAACCGATTATACTGAAAATGATTTTTCAGCTTTTTGTTAAAGGTTCCTGTTGAAGCTGACCATTCGGAAATCTCCGAACTAAATGGGGTTTTGTAATATTTAGTTTGTCGATCTTTGGTCACACGCAAGAAAATTGGGTACAACCCATCGGTTAATTTCTTTGTTCTCTGTACAATTTTTATAGTAATCATGCGGCTTAAATTGGGTACAACATAGGTACAACAAATGGGCAAATAAAGGTAAATATTGTAAAACTAAATGACAAGGAAAAAGTTGTAAAACATTGATTATCAATATATAAGAAGCTAAATGAAATTATCTGAAACACCATTTTCGCGGCTGTTAATCAGAGGGTCCTTGGTTCGAGCCCAAGAGGGGGAGCAAAGCAGAAGAAACCAGTCTTGAAAAAGGCTGGTTTTTTTATTTTTGGCTTGTTATGTGATTAAGCTTTTGCCAGACTATAAAAAACCCTTTTCTCTGGCGATTTTTACAAGCTCCCGATCTTCGGCTCCTGAGATACCAAACATTTTTTTTAGATTTCTCCTGCGTTTTTCAATCCCTGCAATAGATAATGGGAGAAGATCTGTTAGATCTTTTAGTTTCGCGCCAATAGAAAGTTCATAAAGCATTTTACGATCTACTTCATCTAAATAAATATCGCTTCCCACTTGTTTTCTAAGGAGGTTTAGAACCGTCTTACTATAATAAGGAGAACCTGCAAGTACGTTTTCTATAGCGCTTAATAATTCTTTAGGATTAATATCATTTTTCACTAAAAAACCTTCGGGATTTAATGACTGGAGGATATTGTGTAACCGGTAATTATCATTAAAAGTCGTAGAAACTATAATTCTAATGTTGGGTGTCTTTAATCTAAGCACCTTTCCAAAATCTTCTCCAGAGACAAGCTTTCCGTCGGTGCTCGCCGGTAAACGCATATCTAAAAAAACCAGATCAAGATCTTCTATAAAATTGCTGTTATCAAGCAATAACTGCGCTTCGTCCAGGCTATAAACGCTGGTAATTTTAAAATTGTACGAGGCATTCTGGTTTACAAAACTTTCTAAGGCAGATTCGTAGGCATTGGCAATAATTGGATGATCGTCTATAATTAATACGGAAACCGATTTATCCATTTTTATAAATTTTAACCCTAAATAAGAGATCTGTACCCATAGCTGAAGTTTTAAATGTAAACATACCATCAATTTTTTCCATTCGGTCCCGCATATTTTTTAAACCAATACCTTTAACTTTTTTTCGTATGTCAAAACCTTTTCCGTTATCCTTAATTTCCATTACAAGCACGTCCTGTTCCCGGGTTATTTTTATGTTTACTAGCGTAGCTTCAGCGTGTTTAACCACATTTTGTAAAGCTTCCTGTAAAATACGATAATAATTAATTTGAATATTTTCATCAATTAATTCCCCATCAATATTTTCATCAAAAGAAAATTCAATTTTTGCTGAAGTCAGGTTTTGATAGTCGGCTACAAGCTGTTTTAAGAGTTTTGCGAAATTAAGATGAGAGCCAGAAACTTCTCTAATAAGGTTATGCGAAATTTGTCTAATCTCTTCTTCGGTAAGTTGTAATTTACCTAAAAGATGGTTGTATTTAGCTGAAACCTGGCCGGGAGCATTTAAATTTAACAAGCCGAAATTCATTCTAATTCCAAAAAGTTTACCCAGTATACCATCATGTAATTCTCCTGAAATTCTTGCCCGTTCTTCTTGTCGGCCTTCTTCCAGCTTGGTTTGTTGTTTAAGCAGAAGTTTATAAATTTCTTCGTTATACTCCTGTTGTTCTTTTTGAAATTTAAGTTCTTTATTCTTTGCTCTTTGTGAGCTTAACAGGTATAAAAGGAACAATACTGAAGCTAGAATTACGGCAATTAAACTAAGCCACAATTTTTCGTTACTAAGCTCTTGTGTTTTTTGAATATATTGATCGGTTTCAAATCTAATTCTGGCAAATTTATTCCTAATAGCCCGTTCTTCCTGCAATAAACTGTCGTTTAACTGAATATAGCTGTCCAGGTATTCTGGTGCTTTTTGCGGTTCAATTTTTGCTAAAAGGCGATAGGACGCCAGCAAATCGCGGTTATTGCTAGTTGTATTTGCAAGGCTATTAGCCTCTTTGGTATATTGTAATGCTTTAGTGGTATCGCGATTTTTAAGATAATATTCCCCTAGATGAAGTTTATTGATTACAATTCCCGATTCGTGCTGAATGCTATCTCTAATTTTAAGGGCCTTATGAAAAAGAAATGATGCTACCTGATAATTACCAAGTTTAAATTCTGAATAGCCCAAATTATCGGTAAGCATTGCATAAAGTCTCGTGTTCTTCTCTTTAAGACTATCAATCTGAAGGGCTTGAGAAAAATTTGAAATAGCCTTATTATTATCTTTTAATTCCTGATAGACGACTCCTATATTATTTAATGACCTTGCCGATTTTATAGGATCCTGTAAAGATTCTGCATTTCTTAAAGCTGTACGGTGATATTCAAGGGCCTGTGAATAATTCTCTAAACCATTGTAAATTATGCCAAGATTATTATTTGCAGGATAAACATAATTTTGACTATCAGTTGATTCCTCTATTAAATCCAGCGCCTGAAAGGTTGTATTTTCACTACCTATATAATCTTTCACCTTCTCTTGAAGAATAGCCATATTCAGCAGCATCCTCCCAGCTTTTATATCTTCATTAGCTTCTAAATATTGTTCATAGGCAAGATTATAGTGGTAATAGGAACTGTCTATAATGTTTTCTTTAAAAAAGAAATTTCCAAGATCCCAAAAGGCTTCTGCAGTACCGGATTCATTTTTCTGCATTTTGGAATTCGTATAAGAATACTTATTCCACTCCCTAAATTTCAAAGAATCATCTTCAATGTAGAAGTGATAACTAATATCAAAGATTAAGGAATTTTTTATAGAATCATTTGCAGCGCTTAAAAACTTATTTTTTCTCTTTTTATATTCTTCCAGATTATCTTCTGACATTATTTGATTGGCCAGAATTTTTAAATCATTATTAGTAGGAATGTTTTTGTTCTCTTCTTCTTGCCCACAAGCTGCGAAGAGGAAAATGGGTATTAAGAATTTAAAATAAGTGAGATTAAGAAACTGCATTTATGCAGGTAAAAATAGAAAAATATAATTAATCAATTTTTTACTATTAATCATCACTTTTATCATCGTCAATGGGGTTGTCTTCGTTGCCTGAAGCAGTTTTTTCAATATTTATTATTTCGTGGTCCATTTGAGGTTGGTCTTCGGCTAGTGCTTCTGGCTCGCAAGACATAAAAAAAGTTGCTAAAAAAAGTGTACCAAATAATGTTGCTCTAAGTTTCATAATTGTTTATGTTTTAAATTTTAGAATTTGCCCGTTCGTGTGTTCCGGGTTTAATAATAAAATGGATGCCTTTGCAGACATCCATTTTCTGCTAACAAATTAAGACTATTTCAAATTGTCTAACATTAAAAAAGATATTCCAGGGCTACTTCATCATAGTAACCAAAATTTCCGCTTTCGCTTAAGCTAAAGCAGGCAAGCATAATAGAGTTGGAGTCAAATCCCGTTGGGGTGCCGGGAATATGAACAGCTCCATCAGAACCGGCTGATTCACCACTTTGCCCACAGCTTTGGCGGCTATACCAATCGGTATGACGTAAACCTACCGAGTGGCCTATCTCGTGAGTAATCACGTGCTCGTTAGTTGCGGTACTGTAGTTTTCCATTCCAGAGAAAATTTGTACATATTTATAAGGATCTCCTCCACTTGGGAAACCGGCTACCCCGCCAGCCTGGCCATTAGAGTTTTGGTATACTACGATGTCGTACGGCCCATAATTTGTACCAAAAGTAAGCGTGAAGTTAAGTCCGATATTCAGGGAATTATAATTGGTAATTGCTCGCTGCAAGGCGGTACGCTGTTTTGAGGTTAATCCCTGCCCGGAGCCACCTGTAAAACCAATAACATTTACGTTTCTTGGTGATGAAACCAAATTGTAAGTTCGGTACTGTTTATCGGTTACGCTGGCAGAGCTCATACTTTCTAATTGCTCCTCGTCCAGTAAAATATCTCCTTCAATAAGAAAAGATTTTTTAGTCTCCCCATTAGGAAGCAGGAAATCTATAGTCTCAGCATCTTCTGTGTTAAAGTGTAAATTTGCAATTTGTTTAAGATCTTCCTTAGAGATTTTAGTTTCCTGAGTGCTTTCCTCCATTTGAGTTTCCTCTGGAGTGGTAGCTTCTTCCTTTTGGCAGGAAGTGAATAATGCACCTGTTGCCAGGATGCCTAGGAATAGATTTTGGGTCTTCATAAAATGTTTGATTAAAAAGTTAATAGACCGGAAAATTAAACCTTGATAATCAAAAAGTAGAAATTTAATCCTTACTAAAAGTAAGGAAAATCCTTACTTTTGATTCGAGACCAGTATTGGTAGGAGTTTAAGATGCGAACTTTTTTCACAATTCTTCTTTATTTTAATAATTTAGAAACAAGTTTATCGCAGGATATTGAAATTCATTTGTCTAATATTAGCCGATCCTGTTTATACTCAATTTTGACAGCTAATTATAAATAGAAGGCTTCCCCAAATGAAACACTTTTAATACCTGTTTAAATGATATTCTTTGATATCATAAAAAATAAAAAACCCCGTAAACAGTGAAGTTTACGGGGTTTTGGTGGTATTTGAAGTCTAAAAAGTACTCGAGGCGGGAGTGCTTTAAATCTCTCGTAGCCTGCATTTTCAATGGGTTTTAGTTGTAGTATTTTAGAGTGCCCCCGAATTAGACACCTTTAACTTAAAATTAACTGTTAGAAGTTGAGTAATGGAGAATAATAAGGGCCTCCTACTCTTAAAATTTAATCCTCAAAACCACCTAAACCCCGACTGGACTTTAGCATCGGTCACGGTTGTTTTATATATGGTGATGAAATAATTGGATAGACCCCTGCAAGTTTTCTTATAATGATACTTCTTACTGTATTTTCCTTTGCAGATATATACCGTAGTGACTGATGATTCCTCGGAATGAGTAGATGAATTAAAAGATAGTAGTGTACTAGATAAGATTACCGTAAGTAATAATTTTTTTATTTTGGTCTGATAGGGTTATAGA
>Ga0207891_1000994_pt1 | contig 14922 bp, 14 predicted proteins | sample LinPmetageLP50_FD_184061 | JGI IMG/M metagenome (GOLD analysis project Ga0207891, IMG submission 184061) | Marine viral communities from the Pacific Ocean - LP-50 (SPAdes) | ecosystem: Environmental > Aquatic > Marine > Oceanic | place: Pacific Ocean | collected 2011-08-27 | reverse complement strand
ATAAAGAGAATCCGTGGCCATACATTTTCTTTACATTTCTTGAAATATTTGGAATTTTTATCGGGATAAAAAGAAATAATTCCTCGTCAAATCTGCCCCGGTAATATTTCAGCTCTTTGAGCATTTCCTTAAAGGCTACTGAATTATCACTACTAAAACCTTTAAACCACTCATCCTCGCTAACAAAACCGAGACTGGAATTTCCATTTGAAAAAGGAAAATACCAAAACCAGGTTTTTGTATCCAAAACTTCAAAGGTTATTATTTCACCTTCTTTTCCTTTTGGTCTATTTGTTTCTTTAATATGTGTAAAGATTGAAGAATTACCCGTAATTTTTGGAGAAGTACTCAAGTCTAACTGGTTAGCTAAAACCCGACCGTTACCGCTGGCGTCAATTATAAAATCAGCGTTTATCTCGATATTTTCTTCAGAATTAATAAGAATTTCAGTCGTCGATTTTTTCCCGTAGAAATTCACATTAAAAACTTCGGCACCAAAGAATATTTCTACGCCCTGTCGCTGAATTTCATTTGCCATTACCAGGTCAAAATCGGCTCGTGGTACCTGCCAGGTCCAATCCCAACCATTGCCATATTTTTCACTAAAATCAAATTCACCGACTTTACCGTTTTTTATAAACCTTGCCCCGAATTTTTTCTGAAACCCGGCAGCCATAATAGCGTCCAGTAATCCAGCTTCCTCAAAATTTTCCATACTCTTAGGAAGTAAACTCTCACCTATACTAAAACGCGGAAAATTACTTTTTTCTACCACCAAACAATTAACCCCGTGCTTTTTTAAGTAACCGGCAGCGACCATTCCAGATGGTCCTGCGCCAATAATTAAGATTTGGGTTTCAAGTTTTTTCATTTTAAAGGTTTCAGCTATTTGGATCTCTAATAAATATTCATTCTAAATCGAAAATCAGCAATTTTAAATACGGTCTAAATATAGTACATTTGTTAAGATTCTTAACAATAATGCGGCCTATGCTCCAAATTAATGATGCCCTTAGCCTGGAAGATTTTTACAAGGTTTTGTTTGAAAATACTGAAATTCAGTCTTCTTCACAAAATCTTTCCAAAATTGAATCCAGTTTTGAGTTTCTAAAAGATTTTTCTCAAAATAAGGTGATTTATGGCGTAAACACGGGGTTTGGCCCAATGGCCCAGTATAAGATAAAAGATAAAGACCGTATACAACTTCAGTATAACTTAATTAGAAGTCACGCTTCAGGTGCCGGTAAACCTATGAAACCGTTGTATGTAAAAGCGCTGATGCTTGCGCGTTTAAATACGCTTTCCCTGGGGAAATCTGGCGTACACAAATCTGTGGCTGAAGTTATGCAGCAGCTTATCAATAAGAATATCACTCCATTAATTTTTGAACATGGTGGAGTAGGAGCTTCGGGAGATTTGGTGCAATTAGCGCATTTAGCGCTGGTTTTAATTGGAGAAGGAGAAGTTTTTTATAAAAATGAACGTCGTGAAACTAAAGAGGTTTTTGCTGAAGAAAACATTCAACCCATAAAAATTGAAATCAGGGAAGGCCTGGCTTTAATGAACGGGACTTCGGCAATGACCGGCATTGGGATTGTAAATATAATTTACGCCAAACGCTTGCTCAACTGGTCGATTTTTTGTTCTTCGGCTATTAATGAGATCGTTCAGGCTTACGACGATCATTTATCTGAAGAGTTAAACACCGCTAAAAAACATATAGGCCAGCAAAAGATCGCTGAAAAAATGCGAAATCATTTAAAAGACAGCAAACTTACGCGAGACCGTAATGAGCATTTGTATAATGATACGGCCGATAAAAACACGTATTTTAAAGAAAAAGTACAGGAATATTATAGTTTGCGCTGTGTGCCGCAAATTTTAGGTCCGGTTTACGACACGATAGAACAAACCGCCAAAATCCTTATCGAAGAAGTAAATTCTGCCAACGATAATCCTATTATAGATGTGAAAAACGAGCAAGTGTATCACGGCGGAAATTTCCACGGAGATTATGTAGCCCTGGAAATGGATAAATTAAAAATGGTGGTAACAAAACTATCAATGCTGGCCGAGCGTCAACTCAATTATTTACTGAATAATAAACTCAACGATATTTTACCACCATTTGTAAATCTTGGGAAACTGGGATTAAATTTTGGATTGCAGGGCGCGCAATTTACCGCGGTTTCTACAACTGCCGAGAATCAAACTTTAGCTAACCCAATGTATATTCACAGTATTCCAAACAATAATGATAATCAGGATATTGTGAGTATGGGCACCAATGCAGCGAATATTACAAAAACGGTTATAGATAATGCTTTTGAAGTACTTTCGGTAGAAATTATTACTATTGTGCAGGCTTTGCGGTACCTGGATTTTGATGAAAAACTCTCAAAAAAAACCCGGGAAATTTTTAAGGAAATGAATAAAACTATCCCTGAAATAAAAGAGGATTTCCCGTTGTATAAAACCAACGCCGAAGTAAAAGATTATCTAAAAAATAACGAAGTTTATTAAGAATGTAAGGTCTAGCGCAGTTGAGACCTACCTGAAACCTAAGATTAAATGAAATACGCCCTCATCACCGGTGCTTCTCGCGGAATTGGAAAAGCTATTGCTTTAAAAATAGCCCAGGAATTGCAGTATAATATTTTGCTGAATTTCCACTCCAATGCCGAAGCTGCGGAATCTACCAAAAAACTAATTGAAGCTGAAGGCGTAAACTGTAATTTGCTGCAGTTTGATGTGGCTGATGCTGAAAAAACTTCTAAAGCGCTTGAAGATTTCACGAAAAATAATCCGGATTCAGAAATTGAAATCATTGTAAATAATGCCGGGATAAACCGTGACGGACTTTTTATGTGGATGAAACCTGAAGATTGGCATTCGGTGATCAACACCAGTTTAAATGGTTTTTATAATGTTACCCAGCCTCTATTAAAAGATATGCTGAAAAGACGCTATGGTAGAATTATCAATATTGTTTCACTTTCCGGATTAAAAGGCAATGCGGGCCAGGTAAATTATTCGGCGGCAAAAGGAGCGGTGGTCGCTGCCACGAAAGCCCTGGCACAGGAAATAGGGAAAAGGAAAGTTACAGTTAATGCTGTAGCGCCCGGTTTTATCACTTCAGACATGACTGCCAATTTTGATGAAAATGAACTTAAAAAATTGATTCCCTTAAATCGTTTTGGCGAGGCCGAGGAAGTAGCCAATTTAGTGAGTTTCCTGGCCTCTAAAAAGGCTTCCTACATTACCGGTGAAGTCATTAATATTAACGGCGGACTCTATTCATAAATTATGTCTAATTGGAAAGGACAATCGCGTGGTACCGTTCTGGGATTAAGGATCTACGTTTTTATAATTAAAACTTTCGGGCTGTATGCTTCTTATTTTGTCCTTCTTTTTGTAGCTCTTTACTTTATTTTCTTCGCTTTTAATTCTACTAAAAGTGTTTATTATTTATTCCGAAAAAGATTGGGTTTTTCAAAAATTAAAGCGGCTTTAAATGTTTATAAAAGCTATTTTACCTTCGGAAGAATTCAATTAGATCGCGTGGCTATAGCTTCTGGATTAAAACATAAATATAGCTTTGAATTTGATGGGATTCAGAATATCCAAAACTTACTTCAACAGAAAAAAGGAGGAATTTTACTTACCGCTCACATTGGAAATTTCAATCTTGCTAAACATTTTTTTGATGAAACCAACAATAATCATATTGTAAACCTGGTGGTAACCGATTTAGAGCACGAAGAAATAAAAGATTACCTGGATTCGGTTACCGGCAAATCGGCAATAAAACTCATTGTTTTAAAAGAAAATCTTTTCCATATTTTTGAAATGAACCGTGCACTTCAAAACAACGAGCTCCTGGTCTTTGCCGCAGACCGGTATACCGAAAATGCTAAGACTTTTACTCAAGATTTTATGGGGAAACCAGTCAAATTTCCGCAGGGACCTTTTAAATTAGTGGCCCGCAATGAAATTCCCGTACTTTTTGTGCATATTATGCGAGAGAAGAATTTTCATTATCATTTTTATGCCAGGCCTTATAATCCTGAGAAAAATGATGCAAAAAATTTATTAAAAGCTTATCTTGAAAACCTTGAAATTATGCTAAAAAAGTATCCGCATCAATGGTATAATTATTACGATTACTGGAACGATTTCAGTTAAAAACAGCTTATGGCCGAAAATTTACTCAAAGAACCCATTATAGAATTAGACCGAATTCTGCAGTTAATTCCGCAAAAACCTCCGTTTGTAATGGTAGATAGTTTGCTGGAATACACCGATAAAACCGGAACTACAGGGTTTACAATTCCTGTAGATAATATTCTGGTAGAAGACAGCATTTTTTCGGAACCCGGTCTTATTGAACATATGGCGCAGAGTATGTCCCTATGGCGTGGTTACGAAGGATTTTTAAGCGGACTGGATAAACCAAAAACCGGTTTTATTGGCGCTATTAAAGCTGTTGAAATCCTTGAACTTCCAAAAGCTGGAACTAAATTAGTCACTTACGTAGAAATCCTGCAGGAGTTTATGAATGTAACTTCTGTTGGCGCACGTACTTTTGATGAAGAAGGAAAGCTTTTAGCCACTTCAGAAATGAAAACTGTTACTGTAGATTAATATGCTGGAGAAATCCTTAACCACCATTACAAAATTAAGAGTTCGTTTTCACGAGTGTGATCCGTTGCAAATCGTATGGCACGGCAACTATCTAAAATATTTCGAAGAAGGTCGCGAAGATTTTGGCCGGGAACACGGTATATCTTACTTAGATGCTCAGGCTGAAGGTTTTTCCATGCCAATTGTAAAATCTATTTGCGAACATAAATTGCCTTTAAAATATAGTGATTCGTTTCAGGTGGAAACCACTTTTATAAATTCTGAAGCTGCAAAAATAAATTTTAACTATAGAATTTTTAAAGGGGAAGACCTGATCTGCACCGGGGAAACGCTACAGGTTTTTCTGGATGAAAACTGGAAATTGGTATTAAATAATCCGCCGTTTTTCTTAGATTGGAAAAAGAAAATGAAGCTGCTTTAATGAAGAAACTCTACCTGTTAGAAGATGCGATTATTTCTCCATTGGGATTTTCTACCAAAGAAAATATCCAGGCTATTCGTGAGGGAAAGTCGGGTTTAAAACTTCAGAAACCAAAATTTACCGAAAACCAATTTTTTGCCGGAATTATTGATGAAATACTATTAAACCGGGCTTTTTCAGAAATTGGATCTATTGAAAAGTTTACCAAACTGGAAAAAATGATCCTTCTTGCAGTAAAGCAGGTCCTGGACAAAAATAAAAATCTGGACTTATCAGAAACCGCGCTAATTCTTACAACCACCAAAGGAAACATAGACCTTTTAAAAGAACCCGGCGATTTTCCTGAAAGTCGTTTAAAATTAAGTGAATTGGGGAAAGTTGTTGCTAATTTTTTTGTTTTTAAGCAAACGCCCATAATTCTTTCCAACGCCTGTATTTCCGGAGGATTAGGACTTGCGGTGGCAAGAAGGTTGGGGAATTCTGGAATATTTAAAAATGCCATAGTAGTTGGAGCCGATTTGGTGAGTGATTTTGTGATCTCGGGTTTTAATTCATTCCAGGCTTTAAGCCCTGAAGCCTGCAAACCTTTTTCAAAAGAACGGGACGGGATTAGCCTGGGAGAAGCCGCAGCCGCTATGTTGGTTAGTTTTGATCAACCACAAAATTCAGCAAATATCAGTTTGATTGGCGATGCTTCTGCGAATGATGCTAACCATATTTCGGGGCCTTCAAGGACCGGGGAGGGTTTATATAAAAGCATTCAAAAAGCGCTAAAAGAAGCATCAATTTCCGCAGAAAAAGTCGGGTTTTTATCGGCACACGGTACGGCTACGGTGTATAATGACGAGATGGAAAGTATTGCATTTCATAGATCAGGTTTGCAGGAAGTGCCAATTCATAGCTTAAAGGGTTTTTATGGGCATACTTTGGGCGCTTCGGCTTTATTAGAAAGTATTATTACCAAACATTCAATGTTGAATAATGAATTATTTGCATCTAAAAATTTCGGCGAATTGGGAGTTTCGAAGTCTTTAAATATTATTCAAAGTAATAAACACAAAGAAATCTATTATGCCCTTAAAACCGCGTCGGGATTTGGCGGATGTAACCTGGCTTTGGTTTTTAAAGCAGAAAAAGAATAAAATGTCAAATCAATTTCACATACAGGATTGGGTAAAGATTAAAAACGGTGAAATTTTTAATTCTGGAAAATTGATTTTTGAATCTACAGAAAAGGAACTTACTCTTTTTCTAAAGGAATGCTATGAATTTTTAGAAATAAAGTATCCTAAATTTCACAAAATGGACGGGCTATCAAAATTGGGAATTTTGGGTTCAGAAATTATTTTCAGAAAAAATAAATCCACAAAAGATACCGCCCTGGTAATCTCAAACAATGCTTCCAGCCTGGAAAACGATAAGCAATTTCAGGAAAGCACAAAAACTTTTGCTTCACCTGCGTTGTTTGTTTATACGCTTCCAAATATAGTTTTAGGCGAAATAAGCATTAAATATAAATTGCAAAGTGAAAATGCCTTTTTTATTTCAGAAGATTTTAATGCCGGCCTACTAAAAGATTATTCAGAATCCTTGTTATCTTCAGAAAAAACTTCCAGTGTGCTTTGTGGTTGGTTAGACTTGCAAAATGGCGAATATGATGTATTTTTGTGCCTGGTTTCAAAGGAAAAAAACATTCCATTTTCTGAAGAAAGCCTCAAAAAATTATATTGCGCTGAAAATGACAAACCTACACACCGAACTTAAAGAAAGTATCATCGAGCAACTTAACCTGGAAGATATGGAACCTGCCGATATAAGCAACGACGAACCGCTTTTTGGCGATGGCCTTGGCCTGGATTCTATAGATGCACTGGAGCTTATTGTGCTTTTGGAAAAGGATTACGGGATAAAACTCACCGATCCTGCCCAGGGAAAAGAAATTTTTGTATCCATAAACCAAATGGCTCAATTTATTGAAGAAAACCGAACTAAATAATTTATGATTAAAGGTGTTGCCGTTACCGGAATGGGGATTATCTCTGCGATTGGCAACAACACTGCAGCAAATTATAATTCTTTAATTTCAGGAAAGCACGCTATTTCTACTCCTGAAGTTCTAAAAACAATTCATAAGCATTTGCCTGTTGGGGAAATAAAAATTTCTAACCAAAGCCTTGCTCAAAATTTAAACCTTCCGGAAAATCATAGTTATACACGGGCTGCTTTATTAGGAGCGTTGGCCGTGAAAGAAGCCATTTCCCAGGCTAATCTTAAGGTAGATGAGGAGACTGGTTTTATTTCGGGCACCAGCATTGGGGGAATGGATGCTACCGAAACCTATTTCAAAGATTTTTCAGAGGGAAATATAGACCATAACAGATTTATTCGTGCGCAGCATCCGGGTTTTACTACGGAAAAGATCGCGGAGTATTTTGAGGTTAACGGGTTTGTAAGTACGATAAGTACTGCATGTTCTTCTGGAGCTAATGCGATAATGCTGGGCGCTAGAATGATTAAAAGCGGAAAGCTGAAACGGGTAATTGTCGGCGGAACAGACTGCCTCACAAAATTTACACTCAACGGATTTAACTCTTTAATGATTCTATCTAATGAACAATGCAAACCTTTTGATGAAAACCGCAACGGATTAAATTTAGGCGAAGGCGCTGCCTATTTAGTTTTAGAAGCTGAAGAGGAAATAAATGATAAACCGGTTTTAGGCCGAGTTTCAGGATATGGTAATGCTAACGATGCATTTCACCAAACTGCGTCTTCAGAAAATGGGGAAGGAGCTTTTTTAGCTATGCAAAAGGCTTTAAAAACTGCAGGAATTCCTGCTGAAAAAATTGATTATATAAATGCCCACGGTACCGCAACCAAAAATAATGATAATGCAGAAAGTGCAGCTCTGGAGAGAATTTTTATCAATAAACTTCCAGATTTTAGTTCAACAAAAGCTTTTACCGGGCATACTTTAGCAGCAGCGGGAGCTTTGGAAGCGGTTTATAGCTTGTTAGCAATTCAAAATGAACAGGTATTTCCAAACCTTAATTTTTCTAATCCAATGCTAAATTCTGGGTTTATACCGGTGACTAATTTGAAGGAAAAACCGATAGATTACGTGCTTTCAAATTCCTTTGGATTTGGGGGAAATTGTACTTCTTTAATTTTTAGTAAAAATGGGGAATAAGATCTATATAAACGGGATTGGGAGTATTTCCGCTCAGGAGGAAGATTTATTTTCCAGAGGATCTGTAACTATTTATCGGGAGAACATTTTTCCTGCAATTTCCCCAAATTATAAAGAATTTATAAAACCTATGGCTTTAAGGCGAATGTCTAAAGCCATAAAAATGGGAGTTACTTCAGCCAAAATTGCTTTAAAAGAAGCCAAAGTTGAAGTTCCCGGTGCAATTATTACCGGAACAGGCGAAGGCTGCAAACAGGATACCGAGAAATTCCTGGAAAATCTGCTCGATTTGGACGAGAAATTATTGACTCCAACTTCTTTTATCCAATCTACCCACAACACGATTGGGGGGCAAATAGCCTTAAATTTAGGATGTAAAAATTATAATGTGACTTACACCCAAAATTCGGTTTCCCTGGAAACTGCTTTGCTGGATGCCCAAATGCAGTTCAATGAAAATCCTGAAATTGGTTCAATATTAGCTGGAGGAGTAGATGAGATTTCAGAAAAAATCACTTCATTTCAAAAACTTGATGGTCAGTTAAAACTGAATCCCATTAAAAATCTTGATCTACTGAGGGAAGATTCTACTGGTACGATTACTTCAGAAGGTGCACATTTTTTTGTCCTTTCTAAAGAAAAGAAGGAAAATACTTATGCTGAATTTCAAAGTGTTTCTATAAAAAATGTGATTAAACCTGAAACTATTATTAATGAAATTGAAAATTTTCTGGCAAAAAACAACCTGAATAGTACAGCTATAGATGCAGTTATTTTAGGAAAAAATGGAGATAATAGGTACGATTATTTTTATAAAAATCTTCAAAGAAAATTGTTGAAAAATAAACCTCAGTTAGCTTATAAGCATCTTGTGGGCGACTTTGATACGGCGTCGGGATATGCAGTTTTTGTGGCTGCTAAAATTCTAAAAACTAGTAAGATTCCTGCAATTTTAAAGCTAAACAATGTTGATTGTAAAATCCCGAAACATATTCTTATTTACAATCAGTATCTTGGCAGGGATCACAGTTTAATGCTACTTAGTGCGGTTTAAAATTATAAATACGGTTATTATCTTTCTGCTTTGCGGAGCTTTGGTACTGACTTTCTTCGGTCTCACCTCATTTTGGTATGTCTTAACTTTTATTATTCTCTACCTGCTTTTTTTACTTACCGTCTCAACGAATGTTAGGTTCAATTTCTTTGTAAACTCTATTAGTGAAAATCGAAATATTATAAATAAACAAGTAGCGATAACTTTTGATGATGGCCCGGTGGAAAATACACTGGAAATTCTAAAGGTTTTAAAGAAATATGAGGTAAAAGCCGGGTTTTTCTGTATTGGAAAGCATATAGAAGCACAACCTGAAATTTTCAGAAAAATTATTGAAGAAAATCATTTGGTTGGCAATCATACATATAGTCATACCCGTAAAATGGGAGCTTTACCCGTTTCTACCCTGGTGCGTGAAATAGAAGAATGTAATAGAATTGCCGAAGAAACCGCCGGGATAAAAATGAATCTTTTTAGATCGCCTTTCGGAATTGTAAGTCCCAAAACGCAAAAAGCTCTTCAAAAAACAGGAATGCAATCTATAGGCTGGAGCATTAGGTCTTTTGATGCGGTACTTTCTTCAGAAGAAATTATTCTGAATAGAATTAAAAAAAGGCTTAAACCGGGAGCGGTAATCCTTTTGCACGATAATAATGCTAAAACCGTCAATATACTGGAACAGTTGTTGCTATTTTTGAAAAATAATCAATATGAGGTTGTAAGACCTGATAAATTACTGGAAATCAATGCGTATTCTTAATATTCTAATTTTATTTCTAAGTCTGAATTTAGCGGCTCAGGAAGAGCTTTCTAAAGATGAAATATCTCAATTTCAGGAGGAAATGATGACTAAAGCTAACGAGCTTATCACTTTGGAAGCCGACTTTATACAAACCAAAAAGATTGAAATGATCACAGAAGAATCTGTGAGCCGCGGCAAACTTTATTATCAAAACCCTGAAAAATTAAAATGGGAATACGCAGAGCCACAAGATTATGTAATTCTTTTTGTAGAAGGTGAACTTCATATAAATGACGCAGGTGATAAAAGCGTGAGAAACACCGGCTCTAACAAGCTTTTTGATAAAATTGCCAAACTTATTACAGGAAGTGTTAACGGGAAATTGCTTCAGGATAATGAGAATTTTGATATTTCCTATAGTCGCGAAAACAATTTGATTGCTGCTTTAATAATTCCGAAGGATAAAAACTTAAAAGCAATGTTTGCTGAAATCCACTTATCCTTTAATGAAAAAAATATCGTTGAAAAAGTTGATTTGCGGGAAGAAGCAGGAGATATGACGACTATTGAGTTTAGTAATATTAAAATTAACCGCGAAATACCTGCTAGCCTTTTTGAACCATAAAATGTTTATGAAAGGTAAAATACCTGAATTTTTCTGTGTAATTTAGTAAGACAACAATACCAGCCAATACATGTTATTAAAGAATTTTTATTTAGTTTTAAATTCTTCCGAAGAAAACGGGAAGCAGCTTACCCAGATAAAAATTAATAAAGATCACGAGATTTACGAGGGCCATTTTCCAGGTAGGCCGGTAACTCCGGGTGTTATTTTAATGAATTTATTCAAAGAAGAAGCAGAGCGAAGGTGTGGATGTAAACTTCAGTTTAAAAAAGGTAATAACGTAAAATTTATGGCCGTGGTAGATCCAAATACCGATGCGGTTTTAAACCTTGAAACAGAAATTACAGAAGAGAATCAGGAAATAAAACTTAAAGGTATAGCTAAGAATTCTGAAGGTATTTCTTTGAAAATCAACTCTCTTTATAAAAAAGTTGAATCTTAAGCTTTTAGAAGTTTGTGCTTTACTTTTTAATTTTACTTTTGCAATTAAAGCCATTTTAATTTGAACCAAGAACCCATACACCAGTCCAGATTTGAAGCTTTAAATTGTTGTATCCTAATTCCTACATACAACAATGAAAAAAGCCTGGCCAGCGTTTTACAGGATCTATTGTTGTATACCTCTAATCTTTTGGTAGTAAATGATGGTTCTACCGATGCTACGGAAGAAATTCTGAAAGAATTTTCTCAAATAAATGTGCATCATTTTGAAGAAAACAGGGGGAAGGGAGAAGCTTTAAAACACGGATTTAAAATTGCGGAAAAAGTTGGTTACGAATATGCAATAACCATAGATTCAGACGGGCAGCATTATCCTGACGATCTGGATGTTTTTTTAAGTCATTTAGAGGAAAAAAGTCCCGATTCTGAAATTTTACTGGTTGGAGATCGCAATATGGGACAGGATGGAATTCCCGGAAAAAGTACCACCGGAAATAAATTTTCTAACTTCTGGTTTTTAGTGGTAACCGGTACTCAATTAACCGATACACAAAGTGGCTACCGACTTTATCCTTTAAGGGTAATAAACCAAATTAAGCTGTATACCAGTAAGTTTGAACTGGAGATTGAGATTATAGTAAAGGCCGCCTGGCGTAAAGTGAAGGTAAGAAACGTGCCTATTAAGGTTTTTTATGAAGAAAACCGCGTAACACACTTCCGGCCTTTTTGGGATATTACTAGGATAACATTACTGTATATATGGTTTGTTTTGGTGAGTTTTTTCTATATCCACCCCCGCGATACTTACCAGGATTTTAGAAAGAAAGGCTTTAAGCGTTTTTGGAAAGAAAATATAATTAAAAGTCAGGAACCTGCGCATAAAAAAGCTGCAGCGATTGCCCTGGGTGTATTTGTGGGAATTTTACCGTTCTGGGGCTTACATACTTTGCTTGTTTTTAGTTTAGCTGCAATGTTTAAGCTCAATAAAGTTGTAGCATTTTTATTCAGCAATATTAGTATTCCGCCGCTTATTCCTTTTATAATTTATGCGAGTTACCAGGCAGGATCTTTATTAACCGGTCGCGGATTTGCCTGGGAATTAAGACCTGAAGATTTTGATTCTACTGCCGATATTTTCCTTGGATTATGGCAGTATATAATTGGTAGTTTTGCGCTGGCAGGAATTGCCGCTGTACTGCTTTGGATTGTGTTTTATTTCTTATTTTCGGTAAGAAACCAAAAACAGGTGGTAAAACCTTAAATGCACAATTTTTTCCTAAAGCTTTATTATTTTTTTAGAAGACAAAAGGCTGTTGGTTTTTTGTTTCTGCTGCTATTTGTGCTAGCCGGTGGATATTTTTCTTTTAAGATTCAACTGGAAGAAGATATCACCAAACTAATTCCTTCAGGGGAAAAGCAGGATGCTCTGCGCAAAGTTTTGGATAATACCGAGTTTTCAGATAAGCTTATTATCGCGGTTTCTTCAGAAGAAAAAAATCCGGAAGGTCTTACTGCTTATGCCCATAAACTCACTGATTCTTTAGATAAAAAACTCCCGGAATATATTACCAAAATCCAGGGAAAAATTCCGGAAGAAGGGATTTTGGAAGTGTATGACTTTGTTTATCAAAATCTACCATTATTTCTTAATTCACAGGATTATGAAGAAATAAATGCGCGGCTTCAGGAAGACAGTATTCAGGAAAGATTGGAAAGCTCTTATAGAGACTTAATTTCCCCAACCGGTTTTATAACAAAGCAATTTCTCTTTAAAGATCCACTTTCTTTAACCAACCTGGGATTGGAGAAATTACAGGAACTGCAGGTAGACGACAATTTTAAAATTTACAATAATTACCTGGTGACTAAAGATGAAAAGCATTTGTTACTATTTATCACGCCTACATATCCGGCTTCTGAAACTAAAAATAATCAGGTTTTTATTGAGGAATTAGACAAAATTATTTCTGAATTAAATAAAAATTCAGAGGTAAAAGCTGAATATTTTGGAGGAGTTGTATACGCCATTGCCAATGCAAAACAAATAAAAAGCGATATTCAGCTTACGCTTAGTATTGCTTTTTCTATTTTACTAATCCTCCTAATCCTATTTTACAGAAGATTTTACGTACCATTATTGCTTTTTCTTCCCAGTCTATTGGGCGCTTTGTCGGCAATTACTTTGCTATATTTTGTCAAGGGAAGCGTTTCGGCGATTTCTTTAGGAATTGGTGCAATTTTACTGGGAATAAGCCTCGATTATGCATTGCATATACTCACTCATTTTAGAAATAATGCCGATGTAAGAATTCTATATAAAGAAGTGAGAAAACCTATTTTAATGAGCAGCTTTACTACGGCTATCGCATTTTTGTGTTTACTTTTCCTGGAAAGTGAAGCCTTAAACGATTTGGGAATTTTTGCAGCTGTGAGTGTAATCACGGCTTCAGTATTTTCTTTAATTCTTATTCCGCAGTTTTACAAGCCGCCTAAAAACAAGCAAAAAGTTAAAATAAACTGGATAGATAAGCTTGCATCTCAGCGATTTTACAATCGTAAATTTTTAGTAGGAATTGTACTTATTCTATTTCTCTGTGGCTTATTTTTCTTCACCAAAGTCGAATTTAATGAAGATATTTCTCAACTTAATTTTGAGCCGGAAGACATACAGCAAACCGAAGAAAAAATTAAGCAGATTGCAGATGAAGCTGCTAATACCACGTATTTGGTTTCCTACGGGAACGATATAGAGGAGGCTCTTTCCAGAAATAACGAGCTTTATCAGGAACTTAAAAACCTGGAAAAAACGGGTGATATTAAGAGTTTTAGCAGTATTGGTGGGGTAGTGCTTTCTACCGATAAACAAACCGAAAGAATAGCAACCTGGGAAGAGTTTTGGACAGATGCAAAAAAAGAAAACCTGAAAAATACTCTTATAAACGAATCTGCCGAACTTGGCTTTAAAGCAGAAAGTTTTAATCGGTTTTACGAGCAATTGAATAAGGACTTTGACGGTATATTCCTGGACGATTATCGTGATGTTTCCACTCTTTATTTAGACGATTTTATAAATAATAATCCGGGTTTTTCCACGGTGACCAGTACGCTAAGTTTTGAAGAAAATAATCCTGAGATATTACAGGAACTTGAAGAAAAAGAGGGCGTTATTGCTATAGACCGAAAGCAAATGAACGAGGATTTCCTTGGGGATTTAAAGAGCGAATTTAACCAACTTATCTTATTCTCTCTAATTGCTGTTTTTATTGTTTTACTACTTTTTTACCGGAATTTCTTGCTTAGTTTACTCACTTTATTGCCCATTGCCATAACCTGGATCATCGCTTTGGGCATAATGGCCGTTTTAGGCATAGAATTCAATATTCTAAATATTATAATTTCCACCTTTATTTTCGGACTCGGGCTGGATTACAGTATTTTTATCACCAACGCCTGCTTAAAGGAATACGAGACAGGGAAACCTGCTTTAAAAACTTACCAGGCTTCCATTTTGGTTTCGGTAATAACTACTTTACTGGGCATAGGTGCGTTGGTTTTTGCTAAACATCCGGCTCTCCAATCGGTTTCTGTAGTTTCTGTAATTGGAGTTCTAACCGCGGTTTTGGTGGCTTTTGTAATTCAAACAAAATTATTCGATCTTTTATTTTTCCGAAGAATATTGGTGCAGAAAGCTCCTTTTAGCTTCTATGTGCTGTTTAAAAAATCAGGGAGTAAAGAGCAACTTTACTTAAAAAATGCTGTTTTGGGAAATTACAGGTATAAATCTGTGTATCCATTTGCTAAAAAA
>Ga0207891_1000992_pt1 | contig 14967 bp, 10 predicted proteins | sample LinPmetageLP50_FD_184061 | JGI IMG/M metagenome (GOLD analysis project Ga0207891, IMG submission 184061) | Marine viral communities from the Pacific Ocean - LP-50 (SPAdes) | ecosystem: Environmental > Aquatic > Marine > Oceanic | place: Pacific Ocean | collected 2011-08-27 | reverse complement strand
TTATTGAAGAGTATAACTTCGGGTTAAATCTTGAAGCATTTGATAGAAGGTTGTCTCTTGATGCCGACTATTATATACGTGATACCCACGATGCAATTCTTCCTGTATTTATTCCAATTGTGAATAGAAGTATAGATAGAAATTCGGGCGTAATAAGAAACGAAGGGCTTGAACTTGTAGCCAACTGGAGTCAACAGGTTTCTGAAGATTTTAGCTTTAGAATAGGAGCAAATTTCACTACGCTAAAGAACGAAACTCTTGAAATTGAAGATGAAAGAGGTTATATCGATTCCGGTTCAGCTGAATTTAGACAGCGAACTACTATTGGTGGGCCATTACTTGGCTTTTATGGATATGAAAGAATTGGGGTATACCAAAATCAACAGGAAATAGATGCCGATCCTGTTGCTGTGGAAAACAACCTTGTTCCAGGGGATTTAATTTATAGAGATCAAAATGGCGATGGTGTAATAGATGATTCCGATAGGGTAATCCTGGGATCTTTTTTACCTAAATATACCTTTGGTGGTAATATTGGCGTAAGCTATAAAGCCTTTGATTTTTCAATGGACTTTTACGGGCAGGCCGGGAATAAGATATTAAATAGAAAACGTGGTGAAATTATTTTCACCCAGGATACAAATATTGATGCCGATCTTGCTGTTAACAGGTGGCACGGGGAAGGAACAAGTAATAACTATCCTTCTTCAGCAGGACTACGTAAGGCCTGGAACCAACGTTTAAGTGATTTCTGGGTAGAAGATGGAGATTTCTTCCGAATTCAAAATATTCAGGTAGCTTATAATATTGAAGCAGAAGGTTTACCGGACACCAGGATATATTTTACTGCAGAAAAACCATTTTCATTCTTTAGCTACAATGGTTTTAATCCTGAAGTATCAGACGGGGTAGATAGACAAACATACCCGGTTCCAGCCATTTACACTATGGGTGTTAATTTAAAATTCTAAAAAAATGATTATGAAAAGATATAGTTTCACAAAAATTTTCCTCCTGTGTCTCATTTTAGGCTTTGGAGTTAGTTCCTGTACCGAGAAGCTCGAGGAGCGGCAGGGACAATTAGATACCGGTGATCTTGATGTTACCGATGCCAGTAATATGGTACAGCCGCTAATTGGTGCTTATTACGAATTTGCAACCCGTGGTTGGGAAGAACCGCTTTTGTTAGGGGTAAGAGGTGACGATGTTAATGCAGGTGGTTTGGGAGACCAGCAACCCTTTGCAGATACCGATAGGTTTGAGTACAATAAAGATTATTGGATGTACAATTCGCTATGGAATGTTCATTACAACGATATTGTTAATATGAATAGCGCTATTCTCCAAATTGAAAGCTTCAAAGAGTTTGCTGGTGCCGGGGATATAGATAGGGCCGATCAATATATTGCTGAAATAAAAGTATTGAGAGCTTATCTTCATTTTAACCTGGCAAGAACCTGGGAAGAGGTGTTTATTATTACTTCCAATCAGCCCGAAGAAGAACTGGAACAGGGAGTTTCTTCAAAGGCAGAGGTGATGCAATTTATTTCAGATGAAATGGATATGGCTATAGAAAACCTTCCAGACGCGCGTCCAAACGAGTGTACCGATATCCAGGGTGGAGTTACGCGATATACAGCTTATGCTCTTAAAGCACTTGCACATCAGGAATTAGAGAATTATCAGGAAGTTGCCGATGCTGCCGGAGCTATTATAAGTTCAGGGAAATTTTCTCTTTATCCAGATTTCTACCAACTCTTTAAAAAACCTGGCGAACTAAGCAATGAGAGTTTACTTGAAATACAATATTCAGATTACGGAACCGAAGCGGGAGGTGAATTGTACCACGATTATTGGCCATTTGGTCCGCAAAACTGGACTCCTGCTCGCGAAAATGCACAGAGCGGATGGGGCTTTTATGAACCCAGTAATAAATGGATAGAATTCATGATAGATCGCGGGGAAGAAACCAGGCTGGAAACAAGTGTGCTCTTTACCGATAGAGGTATTGCAGATCTTGAAGCCGAGGGTGTAGAAGTACCGGAATTTGTATCTAATACCACTCCGTCGGGAGATATAATTAATGATTATGCCCGTGCAAAATTTGCCAGTGGTAAACATTACCTACCATCAACCCAACTTACCGATGGAAGAAATGATTATAGCGCTGGAAAAAATATGATTGTAATTCGTTATGCCGAAGTGCTACTAATGTATGCTGAGGCTATAACTTTAGGCGCAAGCGGTTCCAGCATTTCTGCTGATGAAGCAGTGAATATAGTGAGAAATCGTGCCGGTATGCCATCTTTAAGCGGGGTTACTCACGAACAGGTTTTAGATGAAAAATTCGCTGAACTAGCAATGGAATGGGGAATAAGATATTATGATATGATTCGTCACGATAAGTATGGTGAATTAAGTTATGATGGTAGAAATTTCACTGCAGATAAGGAATATTTACCATATCCGCAGGAGCAATTAGATGCCTTACCTATTGAGGCCACAGCAGTAGACAGAAATACTGTGATGAACGATATTTTGTCTGACTTAAACTAAAGAACAATGAAAAAAATCAATAAATATTATTTCGGAATATTTTCATTCATCCTGCTGCTCACTTCCTGTGAGTACGATGGAATAGATCCGCTTACCCAGGTAGATCCGGGTGAAGATGCCGGTGCGCCCGAGGTTACTATTAACTATCCTAATGAAGGGACTACAATTCAGGTGCCTGAACCGGTAGCTGCAATTAACATTAGGTTTAAGGTGGTTGATGATATTGAGGTAGATATGATTGAAGTTCTGGTAAACGAAGATCAAATTGCAACTTTTAACGAGTTTCTCGATTATCGTATAGTAAACCAGGAAGTAAGTTTTGAAAATGTTACCAACGGGGAACATACCTTAACAATTAATGCTACAGATATTGCTGGTAATACTACGAGTAAAACAGTTAATTTTAGTAAAGAACCTCCTTATACTCCAAAATATCCTGGAGAGTTTTTCTATATGCCTTTTGATGCAGATTTCACCGAATTGGTAAATATTTATATGGCCAGTGAAACAGGAGATCCGGCTATTTCAGGAGATGCTTACCTGGGAACAGGAGCCTACGAAGGTGTATCTGAATCTTATATAGATGTACCGCTGGACCAGGAAGACCTTGGTAGCGAATTTAGTGGTGCCTTTTGGTATAAAGTTAATACTGATGAAGCTAACCGGGCAGGGATTCTTGTAGCAGGAGCCGAAGGATCCGGAGATAGTGAAAGCCGCCAGCAAGGTTTCCGTTTATTTAGAGAAGGTTCTGCTGAAGAGCAAACCATCAAAATGAACGTTGGAACCGGTACCGGTGAAAGCTGGAATGACGGTGGAATAATAGAGGTAACCAATAATGAATGGGTTCATATTGCTTTTAGCGTAACTCCTACGGAAACTGTGCTTTATTTTAATGGTATGCCGGTAAATACCGGAACTATGACCGCAGCTATAGATTGGACGGGAGTAGAACAACTTACCGTTGGTGCCGGTGGAGAGACTTTTAGCTATTGGGATCATAGATCTGATATTGGTAGTAATATAGATGAACTTAGATTGTTTAATACTGCCTTAGCCCTGGAAGATATTCAGCAACTAATCAATGCTTCTTCCATTACTTTAGATATGCCTTTTAACGGTGACTTTAGAGATATGGTTTCCAACCGTGAAGTATTAGAAGTTGGTTCTCCGGGATTTGCTGGAGAAAGTGTAGAAGGAAACAATGCTTATGCCGGTGCTGAAGGATCTTACCTGCAATTACCGTCAGATGGACTGTTAAGCGAAGAATTTAGTACTACTTTCTGGTATAAAGTTAATGCCGATCCAGATCGTGCCGGGATTATTGTTATAGGACCTGAAGATGAAGAAAACCCTGATGCACAAAATAATAGAACCAGTGGCTTCCGTCTCTTTAGAGAAGGCAGTGCCGATGAACAACGTATTAAGGCAAATGTTGGAAATGGATCTGCCGATAGTTGGAATGATGGTGGTGTGATTGATGTTGCTGCAGGAGAATGGGTGCACGTTGCTTTTGTAATCACCGATTCTGAAAGCCATATTTACTTGGATGGTGAACTGGTGAATACTGGTGATGTTCCTGGCGGAGTAGACTGGACGGGAACCGATATCGTTTCTATTATGTCTGGTGCTCCAAGATTCACTGGATGGAACCACCTGGCTGATAGAAGTTATATGGATAACCTCCGTTTCTATAACAAAGCGCTGACCGCTGAGGAGGTAGAAGCAGCGATGGAAGAATAGAATAATTTTAGAAATAATTCCGGCTCTATTTAGGGCCGGAATCTTTACATCCTACTATCACACTTAGTAAGACTGGCCTATGCATCTCAAATTTTTAACAAATCTATGTTATCCCCTCCTTCATTAATAAAATTCAAAATGTTTAGAAGCTTATATTTTATAGGATTAATACTTCTTTTTTCTTCCTGTTCTTCTGATGATGGACCTGGTTACCAGGAACCCTACCAACCAGGACAGGAGCCCGAAGAAGAGGAAGAGAGTTTAAGTGATTCAGAGCTGTTGGAAAAAGTTCAGCAACAAACCTTTAAATATTTCTGGGATTTTGCCGGTACAAATTCCGGGTTAGCGCGTGAACGCTCCCAGGATGATGCTTATGGTGGTGAAGGAAGAAATATTGTAACCATTGGAGGCTCCGGTTTTGGACTGGCCGCTTTTCCTGTAGCTGTAGAGCGTGGCTGGATAAGCAGAGACGAAGCAGTGGAAAGGCTGGAAAAAATTCTTGACTTTTTGGAAGAAATTCCTACATATCACGGCGCTTTTTCACATTGGTATTTAGACGATGTTGCCCAAACACGTCCCTTTGGAGATATGGATGATGGCGGCGATCTTGTAGAAACTGCTTTCCTTATGCAGGGTTTGCTTATAAACCGACAGTATTTTTCTGAAGAAACAAGTATTTCAGAACGAATTACTGAACTGTGGGAAGCTGTAGAATGGGATTGGTACACCCAGGGAGAAAATGTGCTTTATTGGCACTGGTCCCCAACTTATAATTTTCAGAAAGATTTAAAAATTCAGGGGTGGAATGAATCTCTAATGGTATATGTGCTTGCATCATCATCACCCACTCATTCTATTGAACCTGAAGTTTATCACCAGGGCTGGGCATCAAATGGCGCTATGGTCAATAATCGTCAACATTACGGACTTGATCTACCACTTGGGCCATCATACGGCGGACCCTTATTCTTTGCCCATTATTCTTTTATAGGTCTTGATCCTCGAAACCTGAGCGATCAATATGCTAATTACTGGGATCAAAACACCGCCCATAGCCTAATTCATTATAATTATGCGATAGATAATCCGCGGAATTATAAAGGTTATGGAGAAAACAGCTGGGGTTTTACGGCCAGCGATAATTATGAAGGTTATTCGGCACACAGCCCGGCAAACGATTTAGGAGTGATCACGCCAACAGCAGCTTTGTCTTCTTTCCCATATACTCCGGAAGAATCTATGAAAGCCCTACGCTATTTTTATGAAGAAATGGGAGATGAATTGTGGGGACCTTACGGATTTTATGATGCTTTTTCCGAAGAAAAGAATTGGGTAGCAGATGGCTACCTGGCTATAGACCAGGGTCCGGTAATTTCAATGATAGAAAATTACCGAACAGGTTTACTTTGGGATCTTTTTATGCAAGATGAAGAAATACAAGCCGGTTTAGACAAACTGGAGTTTAATTATTAATTCCGAAAATTTAGAATTATACCATGATGACTAACTATAAATCAATCTTAAGTTTTTTAATAATCAGTCTTATTCTTTTTAGTTGTAAAAATGAATCTGAAAAAGAGAAAACAACCGAAAAAAAATCAAATACAGAAACACTTTCAGAAGAAGCCTTACTGGATACAGTTCAAAAGCAAACCCTTAAATATTTCTGGGATTACGCCGAACCAAATTCCGGAATGGCACGAGAACGCTATCATCCTGATGGGGAGTACCCGAAGAACGATGCCCACGTAGTTACCACCGGAGGGTCTGGGTTCGGACTTATGGCTATAGTTTCCGGAATGGAACGGAAATGGATTCAGCGTGATTCCGCGGTTGCCCGCTTAGATAAAATTGCTGATTTTTTAGATAATGCTCCAAGATTTCATGGGGTATGGCCACACTGGTTAAATGGTGAAACAGGCGATGTACAGGCTTTTAGCGATAAAGATAATGGAGGAGATCTTGTGGAAACTTCATTTTTGGCGCAGGGATTTATTGTAGTTCGTGAATATTTAAAAAATGGAAACAAAGAAGAACAGGCCGTTGCAGCAAAATACGATGAGCTTTGGAAAGGTATAGAATGGGAATGGTACACCAACAATAAAAACGGACTTTACTGGCACTGGTCGCCAGATTACGAGTGGGAAATGGACTTTATGATAGAAGGCTATAACGAGTGTTTGATCACTTACGTAATGGCTGCTTCTTCTCCAGATCACGCGATTGAACCTGCCGCTTATCACGAAGGTTGGGCTCGTAGCGGGAATATAGTAAGCGATAAAGAAGCTTATGGAATTCCGTTAATTCTAAAGCATAACACCCGCGGCGATAAAGCCGGACCACTTTTTTGGGCACATTATTCTTATTTAGGATTGAATCCGAAAGGCCTTGAAGATAAATATGCTAATTACTGGGATTTGAATGTAAATCATACCAAAATCAATTATGAATACACACAGGAAAATCCGAATGATTCTGAAACCTATACAGAAAATTCCTGGGGTCTAACCGCAAGCTATACCCGTAACGAAGATGATGGTATAGGCTATACCGCCCATTCTCCAGATGATGATAAAGGAGTGGTTTCGCCAACTGCGGCGATTAGTTCTATCCCTTATACTCCAGAACTTTCTATGAATGCGATGAGGTATTTCTTTGAGGATCAAAACGAATTGCTGTGGGGACCAGCCGGATTTTACGATGCTTATAGTCTTGAAGGTGAGGATTGGGTAGCTCCAAAATACCTGGCAATAGACCAGGGGCCACAAGTGGTAATGATAGAAAATTACAGAACCGGTTTGATCTGGGATCTATTTATGGGCGCTCCCGAAGTACAAAACGGTCTCGAAAAATTAGGATTTAATACTTCTGATTAATTTATATGAATTACCAGCTAACATATTTCAACCCTATTCGAAGTCTTATTCTGATACTTGTAGCAGTATTGATTACAGGTTCTTCATTGGCTCAACAGAAGTCTTTTGAATTTGTAGTACTGCCAGATACCCAGACTTATGTTGAAGAGTATCCAGAAATCTATTTACATCAAATGCGTTGGTTGGCCAATAATAATGATAGATTTTCCTTTGCCCTGCACGTTGGGGATATTACCCAGAATAACAACGGGAAGGAATGGGATGTGGCTAAGAAAGGCTTTAATATTATTGAGCGAAAAGTGCCATTTTCTTTTGTTTTAGGGAATCACGATATGGGAAGTGCCAGCGGTAAATTTGCCGATACCCGGAATACCGCTATGGCCAATGCCTACTTTTCTACAAATGAGATTCCTAATCTTGTAGCTTCATTTCCCGAAGGAAAAATTGATAATCTTTTAAGTGAGTTTAAGATCGGGGATCAAAATTGGATGGTTTTGTCGTTAGAGTTTGGTCCCAGGAATAAAACTATTGCCTGGGCAGATGAATTGATTTCAAAATACCCCGAACATAATTTTATAGTGATTACTCACGCTCACATTTATGAAGATAATACGCTTCACGATGGAGAAGACTGGTGGCTTCCTGAAAACTACGGAATAGGGAAGGATGCCGGCGAAGAAGCTCCAAATAACGGCGCTCAACTTTGGGAAAAACTAATTAAAAAGCACGAGAATATTTCAATGGTATTTTCGGGACATATTCTTAAATCTGGCGTTGGTACTTTAGTAAGCGAAGGTGAAAATGGGAATAAGGTTTACCAGATGCTTGCCAATTATCAAAAAGGGGTGGAAGGCTCAGAAAATGGTGGAAATGGTTTTTTAAGAATTATTAAAGTTAATCCCGAAAATCAAAGAATTGAAGTAAAAACCTACTCGCCCTGGCTTGACGAGTTTAAGAAAGAGAAGGAGCAAAATTTCACTTTTGAAAATATTCAATTAAAATAATAGCATCAAAAAAATAAATATGAAAAATAGATTTTTATACGTCTTAGCGGTTTTCCTGATAATTTTTCTCATTGTACCATTTTCAGTAGAAGCACAGGAAAATGAAGCTTTTAAAAAAGAACTATTTATTAAAAATTCTGATACTCTAAATTACCGTATTCTCTTTCCGAAGGATTTTTCTGAGGAAAGGGAATATCCTGTGGTTTTGTTTCTACACGGTGCGGGAGAAAGAGGTAGCGACAATGAAGCTCAACTAACCCATGGCAGTAAATTATTTCTGGAAAAACAGGAAGAATTTCCCGCGATTGTGATCTTCCCGCAGGCCCCAAAAGAAGATTATTGGGCAAAGGTTGAGGTGAACCGCGATAGCGTTCCGCTTCAATTCAATTTTATGAATAAAGAAACGGCTACGAAATCTCTACAATTAGTTATAGAGCTCATGGATAAAATGGCTTCCAAAGATTACGTCAATAAAGATCAAATTTACGTTGGCGGACTTTCCATGGGAGGAATGGGAACTTTCGAGATAATCTATAAAAAGCCTGAAATGTTTGCAGCAGCCTTTGCTATTTGCGGTGGGGCCAATCCGGAAATAGCAAAAGAATATCCGGAAGGTTTTAATATTTGGCTTTTCCACGGAAAGAAAGATGATGTAGTGCTTCCAAAATATTCTGAAGCAATGGCCCGATCTATTAATCACTACGGTGGGAATGCGAAGCTTTCTTTATATCCGGACGACAATCATAACAGCTGGGATTCAGCATTTGCAGAACCTAATTTATTACCCTGGTTATTCTCTCATAAAAGGGAAGAATAAGGAAGTAGAATAAAAAAGAAATGATGAAAAATTTCAAAAAGTTATTTACAATTACCGCCATACTTTTTTGTGCCATTTTAAATGCTCAGGAAGTAGTCCCGGAAACCTATATCAATCCCCTGGATATTGATTACACCTATATGGTGTATAATTCCAGTAAGAATATTTCTTATCGTTCAGGGGCTGATCCTGCCGTAATTGAATTTCAGGGTGAATATTATATGTTTGTTACCCGATCTTTTGGGTACTGGCATTCTAAAGATTTGATCAATTGGGAATTTATCAAACCAGAACAATGGTATTTTGAAGGTTCCAACGCACCAACCGCTTTTAATTATAATGACTCCCTTGTTTATTTTGCCGGTGATCCTGCAGGTTACGGTAGTATTCTTTATACCGATGATCCTAAAAGTGGTAAATGGACTCCTACGGCTTCTATTTCTAATAATATTCAGGATTCAGAACTGTTTATCGACGATGACGGGAAAACCTATTTGTACTGGGGCTCTTCGAATGTGCATCCCCTTAAGGTTAAAATGCTGGATAAAGACGATCGTTTTCTTGAAACCGGGGTTGAAAAGGAACTTATTAACCTGGTAGAAGAAGAACACGGCTGGGAACGCTTTGGAGAGAATAATTACCATCCAACCTTAAAAGAAGGTTATATGGAAGGGGCTTCCATGACAAAGCACGACGGGAAATACTATTTGCAGTATGCAGCGCCCGGGACACAATTTAATGTTTATGCCGATGCCGCCTACGTGGGCGAAACGCCACTTGGCCCTTTTAAATACATGAAAAACAATCCTATGAGTTTAAAGCCGGGCGGATTTACCAATGGTGCCGGTCACGGGATTACCATGCAACAAACCAACGGACAATACTGGCATTTTGCCACCATGGCGCTGGCTTCTAATTCTCATTGGGAACGCAGGCTGGCTATGTTTCCAACCTATTTTGATGACGAAGGTTTAATGTATACTATTACCAGCTATGGCGATTATCCTTTGTACGGTCCAGATCATCCCACGAAAGTAGGACTGCACAATGGCTGGATGTTGCTTTCCTATAAAGGAAAAACAACCGTTTCTTCTTCACAAATGCAGGTTAGAAAAAGCACTGCCACAGATGGTGATTTTGATATAACCGAAATGCCACTGGAGAAGAATAATGAGGGTGAAATTATTTCGAAATTATTAACCGATGAAAGTCCGAAATCTTTTTGGGTTGCTGATGCTAATGACGATAAGCAATGGGTGGAGATCGAAATGCTTGAGCCCGGAAATATCTATGCGTTTCAACTGAATTTTCACGACCAGGAATCTGGTATTTATACCCGTACCGAAGGTTTACGTCACCGGTATACAGTAGAGGTTTCAGAAGATGGTAAAAACTGGGAAACTGTTGTAGATAGAAGTAAAAGTTTTGAAGATACACCGAATGCCTATATCACCCTTAACCAGCCTGTAAAGGCAAAATATGTGCGTTATAATAATATTGAAGTTCCGGGGAATAACCTGGCTTTATCTGAAATTAGGGTTTTTGGTAAAGGTTTAGGCCAAAAGCCTGCGAAGGTTAAGGGATTCGAAATTTCCCGAGAGGAAGACAGGAGAGATATTTCCCTGGAGTGGAAGCCGGTGAAAGGTGCCCAGGGTTACAATATTCGCTGGGGAATCGCTCCTGATAAATTATACCATTCCTGGTTAATTTATGATAAAAATGAGCATTTTATGCGCAGCCTGGACCGTGATACAAAGTATTACTTCAGTATTGAAGCATTCAATGAAAATGGCATATCTGAAAGATCTGAAATATTACAAGCAAAATAACCGAAAAACCAAATTATAAAATTTAAAGAATAGGAAAATGAGAAGAATTTATCTATCAATGAGCCTCATAATTTTTATGGGAATATCATTTCTTAATGCCCAGGAAAAAGTTCCGGAGGTTGAGGAATTACTAAAGAAAATGACGCTGGAAGAAAAAATTGGGCAGCTTAACCTGCTTACTCCCGGAGGCGGTGTGGCTACAGGATCTGTAGTAAGTGAAGGAGTAGAAACCAAAATTAAAGAAGGAAATGTTGGTGGCGTTTTTGGTGTTTCCAGTCCCGAAAAAGTAAGACAGGCGCAAAAATTAGCCGTGGAAAATTCCCGACTTGGAATTCCGTTGCTAATTGGTTCTGATGTTATTCACGGATATAAAACCACTTTTCCAATTCCATTGGGACTTTCTTCCAGTTGGGATATGGATTTAATAAAAGAAACCGCTCAAATTGCGGCTAAAGAAGCTACGGCTGATGGGATCAACTGGAATTTCTCGCCAATGGTAGATATAGCTCGCGATCCGCGTTGGGGTCGTATTGCTGAAGGTGCAGGGGAAGATCCTTATTTAGGTTCCCAGGTTGCAAAAGCAATGGTGGAAGGTTACCAGGGAGATGATTTTACTGCGCCTAATACAATGATCGCTACCGTAAAGCATTTAGCACTATATGGAGCATCTGAGGCCGGCCGGGATTACAATTCGGTAGATATGAGTAAGATAAAAATGTTCAATGAATATTTGCCACCATACAAGGCAGCCGTAGTTGCAGGTGTTGCCAGCGCAATGACTTCCTTTAACGATATTCACGGTGTTCCTGCTTCAGGAAATAAATGGTTAATTACAGATTTATTTCGTGAGCGTTGGGGTTTTGAAGGTTTTGTAGTTTCAGATTATACTTCGGTAAACGAGATGATCGCCCACGGAATGGGAGACCTGCAGGATGTTTCGGCTTTGGCTATAAACGCCGGACTGGATATGGATATGGTTGGAGAAGGATTTTTAACGACTCTGAAGAAATCTGTAGAAGAAGGCAAAGTTTCCGAAGAACAAATCACCAAAGCGGCTCGCAGAATTCTGGAAGCAAAACATAAATTGGGTCTTTTAGATGATCCGTATTTATATTCAGATGAAAGCAGGCCAGAAAAAGATATTCTTTCCGAAGAAAATAGGTCGGTAGCCAGGAAGGCAGCAAAACGTTCTTTTGTGCTTTTAAAGAAGCATGAAAACACACTTCCATTGGCCAAAAATGCAAAAATTGCATTGGTTGGGCCGCTGGCAAATAATAAAAATAATATGCTTGGAACCTGGGCACCAACCGGAGATCCACAGCTTTCGATTCCTGTTTTGAAAGGTATTAAAAATGTAGCTCCAGAGGCTGAAATTTCTTATGCAAAGGGCGCAAACATAAGTAACGATACCACTTATGCTAAGAACGTAAATGTTTTTGGACCGCGTATCGAGATTTCTGAGCAATCTCCTGAAACAATGATACAAGAAGCCTTAGAGGTTTCTCAAAATGCCGATGTAATTGTTGCCGTAGTTGGAGAAGCTACCGAAATGAGCGGGGAAGCTGCCAGCCGTACCAATTTAAATATTCCTGATAGTCAGAAGAAATTGATTAGAGAACTAGTGAGAACCGGGAAGCCTGTAGTTTTAGTATTAATGAGTGGTCGCCCTTTGGTGATTTCCGAAGAAATGGAAATGCCATTGAGTATCTTACAGGTTTGGCATCCAGGTGTTGAAGCAGGAAATGCCATAGCCGATGTGCTTTTTGGAGATTATAATCCTTCAGGAAAGTTAACGGCTACCTGGCCCAGAAATGTTGGCCAGATCCCGATTTATTATAGGATGAAAACCACGGGAAGACCGGCCGCATCACCATCGCAGTTCGAGAAGTTTAAATCAAATTATTTAGATGTTGAAAACACTCCGCAATTGCCTTTTGGTTACGGACTTTCTTATACTGATTTTGAATATGGTGAAACTACTGCAAGTACCGATAAATTAAATAAAGACGGAAGCATCACCATTGCTACTACAGTAACCAATACAGGTGATTATGAAGGAGAGGAAGTGGTGCAGTTGTATATTCACGATAAAGTGAGAAGTATCACACCGCCAATGAAAGAATTAAAAGCCTTTAAAAAGATAAGTTTAAAGAAAGGAGAATCTAAAGAGGTGAGGTTTGAAATCACTGTAGAAGATTTGAAATTCTATAATGCAGATTTGGAATTTGTAGTTGAACCTGGCGAATTCGAGTTTTTTGTTGCCGGAAGTTCAGACCACGAATTTACCAATGAATTTACGGTAGAGGAGTAGATTTTTTATTGATGCAAAACCCTGAGATACCCTACTGTCCTGGGGCTTACTAATCCCGCTTCGGCGGGATTTTTATTTTAAGCCCTTAAACAAATTCTTTGATCACTCTTTACTAAAGCGTTTTGTTTGCTATTTCCATACTTCAATTTGCTGATTTTCTCCATTTAAAAATACCGAATTAAAAAAGTGGAAAACTTCAGGGAAATGGGCGAATGGCATTCCGGAGTGTTCGTGTTTTCCGCCTTCGAAACTGTAAAGTAAGTATGAGGTATTTAGTTTTTTAAGTTTTTCAGTAATTGTTTTGGAACCGTCCAGGATAATATATCCCGGTTGGTCTAGATCACACCAATGATGAGGTGCGGTTGCATAAGGTACAAGATTATCTTCAGTGCCGTGAAAAAATACCCCGGGAACAGCGTTTTCTTCAGTAATATATCGCGCATCTACAATGGCGCCGGCAAGAGAGAAAACCCCGGCAAAGTCAAAATTTTGGTATTTAGAAAAATCCTGGAACATAAGTTTCTCGTTGTATACCGCGTTTAAAACTGCTTCTGCGCCGGCACTGCTTCCGCCAACAATTATCTTTGCTGGATTTATATTATATTCTTCTTTATTTTTAACTATAAAATTCACGGCATCCATAAAATCTTCAGCAGCCATTTTAAAGGTCTCCATTTTCCCGGAAGCTTCATAATCACAACCAAAAGATTGTCCTTTTCGGGTTAACCGATAAGAAATTTGTACGGCTACATAACCTTTTTTAGCAGCAGTTTCAGCAAAATTTACTTCGGCGGGATTAGTGCGGGTGCCGCCTGCAAATCCTCCACCGTGCATAAAAATTATTACAGGTCTGTGCTGCATAGTGTCATTTTTAGGCTGATAAATGTCCAGTTTTAATTCCTCGCCTTCCTTAGTAGCATAGGTTTTGGTTTCAGTTTTTTGTAGCTGAAAAGATTCGTCTATAAATCTTTGCTGGGCTGAAATTGAAAAACTTAGCAAGAGCAGGAGGATGAAAATCGGGTTTTTCATAAATGAATTATAATTTAGCGTCTCAAGATACTTAATTTTGCAGGGAGAATAAGTGGGGATTTTAATTTTAATATTTTATCTTCGTTGCGAAATTAAGATTTCCGCCTGCGCGGAAATGACACTAATAAGTTATGAGTTTACAGGATAAAGTAATGGCAGAGATGAAAGCTGCTATGAAAGCTAAGGACAGTGAAAAACTGGAAGCTTTACGATCGGTTAAAAGTGCTATTTTATTAGCCAATACTGAAAGTGCTGCAAAAGACGGTTTAACTGAAGATGAAGAACTTAAAATTTTGCAGAAACTTGTAAAACAACGCAAAGAAAGTGCTGCGATTTACAGGGAGCAAAACAGGGCAGATTTGGCCGAGCCCGAAGAAAAACAGGCCGCAGTAATCGAGTCTTTTTTACCCGAACAGTTAAGTGAAGCTGAAATTGAGGCTAAAGTAGACGAAGTTATCGCTAAAACCGGAGCCAGCGGAATGCAGGATATGGGTAAAGTGATGGGAATGGCAAGCGCTGAACTGGCCGGTAGAGCCGATGGCAAAACCATTTCTACTATTGTTAAGAAGAAATTGAGTAAGTAATTATTCAGAATAAATTTGATAAAATATTTGTTAGTTTTTGCTAACTGCTAACTGCTAACTAAATAACGGCCCCGTGGCGCAACTGAATAGCGCATCAGATTTCGGCTCTGAGGGTTGCAGGTTTGAATCCTGCCGGGGTCACTTAAAGCAGAAAGTCTACACGAGAGTGTAGACTTTTTTATTTCCTGAAAAGCTGAGCTTGCTCAGAGCTTTTTGGAAAT
>Ga0207891_1000988_pt1 | contig 15006 bp, 9 predicted proteins | sample LinPmetageLP50_FD_184061 | JGI IMG/M metagenome (GOLD analysis project Ga0207891, IMG submission 184061) | Marine viral communities from the Pacific Ocean - LP-50 (SPAdes) | ecosystem: Environmental > Aquatic > Marine > Oceanic | place: Pacific Ocean | collected 2011-08-27 | reverse complement strand
AGTAGCAGCGGGCACTGATCCGTTAGACCAGAACAGCGTTCCGGCCGATAACGACGGTGATTTCATTTCGGACGTTACCGACACAGATGATGATAATGATGGCGTCGCTGATGCTGCGGATGCTTTCCCAACTGATCCAAGTGAAACTGTCGACACCGACGGCGATAACATTGGTAACAACGCGGATACTGACGACGATAACGACGGTTACACCGATGCCGACGAAGTAGCAGCGGGTACTGATCCGTTAGACCAGAACAGCGTTCCGGCCGATAACGACGGTGATTTCATTTCGGATGTTACCGACACAGATGATGATAATGATGGTGTCGCTGATGCTGTGGATGCCTTCCCAACCGATCCAAGCGAAACTGTCGACACCGACGGCGATAACATTGGTAACAACGCGGATACTGACGACGATAACGACGGTTACACCGATGCCGACGAAGTAGCAGCGGGCACTGATCCATTAGACGAGAATAGCGTTCCGGCGGATAACGACGGTGATTTCATTTCGGACGTTACCGACACTGACATCGATGGTGACGGCTATACCAACGATGAAGAAGCGCAAGTAGGAAGTGATCCGTATAATGCAGATAGTTTGCCATTAACAATTACCATAGGGTCCGAAAACAATCAGCAGGTATATCAAAACCGGTTTAACTTAACTGGATTGGTTTCGAGCGTTGGTCTTAGTGGAATTAGTTTAAGAATATCTTCGGGAAGTGATAGCACTTTGCCTGTGATTAATGATTCAGGATATTTCTCACAAACGCTCCCTTTAAATATAGGTGTTAATACATTTGATGTAATTGTAGGGGATAGCTTAGGCCATCAGGTTACAGAAACTTTCGAAATTACCTATCTAGCCCCTTTTAATATCAATAGCATTTCTCCAGTAAGCGGCAGCACATCCGGCACACAAACACTCCAACTAAATGTATCTATTGAAGTGCTGAGCGGAAGTGCGCCACAGGTACGAGTTGGCGATGTAACCTTAGATATTCTTCAAAATACCGACTCGATTGTTGAGTATCAAGGTGAAATAACATTACTGCCAGGAGAGAATGCCCTGTCTTTAACTGCAGTATCGTCTAATAAATCTGTCATTCAGGATGTGAATTATCGGTACACTCCAGAAGATAACGATGATTACGCTCCTCCTGTTTTTGTTCAGGTTCTTCCAGATCTTGGCCATAGGACGGCATCTAGTACGATTTCCGTATATGCGAAGATTACATCATCAGTAGGGCGTTTGTCCGGCACTATTAATGGCGTGGATGTTTCAATATCGAATCAAAGTGGTGATAACTACGTTTTAGCAACTGAATTTCCTGTTGAGGAAGGCATAAACACCATTGAAATAGCGGTGACAGATGCTTTAAACCAAACAGAAATCGTGACGAGGGAGGTCGAAGTTGATCGCACAGGCCCCGAGATTGTTTTCGACTCACAATGGTTAGCGCTACCCCAAGTGAACGAAACTCCAACACCAAGCGTAAATGTTTCAGGCCGAGTTCTTGGGGATGATGTTGCATCACTGAAAATAAATGGTGTAACCGTTAACCTAAGTTCATCAGGAGGTGAGTATAGCTTTAATACTAACGTCTTAGTGCCCGCCGAAACTGAAACGTTACTTCAGTTTTCTGCTAAGGATGATTTGGGCAATAAAACGCTTCAAGATTTCTATTTTTCGGCATTGAGCAGTGTGCAGTTGGAATGGATAACTCCCGAGTTTCCAGCTACCTGGTATGTCGAGACAGGAACGGGATACCCTTTTGCCGTGCAGCTCATCGACGGTACAGGTGAAGAAGAGCTGAGTGCTGTATTGCTCCCAGATAATATAAACTTACCTTTGCAACGCCTTGGCGATCTTGCCACTGGCACATTCCCTGCGGATCTCTCGCCAGGCGATTACACAATAAAAGCGGTTGTTTCATTTGGTGTTTATGAATACGCCATTGAAGGTAGTCTAAATGTCATAAGCCGAGAAGACATACCGTTGGAAATTGTTAGTACAGAGCCGAGTAATTTAGCAGAAGGCATTGAACCGGATTCTCCGATCATCGTTAATTTTAATCGCCCAGTAGATCCCGCAGCGATGGGAATGGAAATTAAAAGAACCCTTCATGGCAAAACCTACATTAACAAAGATATGCCTGGTACCAGCTTTCTACAGGCAAAGGGGCAAGTGTTAGAAGACGTTAATATCTCTCGTCAGTCCGTACAGGGTGGCATGTCGCTTGTGAATGGCGACACAACATTAGTTTTCTATCCGGAAGCCGATCTAGGATACGGCGCTGAGATCTATTGGGAGGTGCTTAGCAATGGCGAGGTCGTAGGGCGGCAATACTTTACGACCCGCGATCTACCAACCTACATTGAAGGTGGGGTAGTTGATACCTTGGGCCAAGTGCGCGCTGATCTCACGGTTGAAATTAAAGAACTTGGTATACGTACAAAAACCAATAACGATGGTGGCTATGCATTTGGTTACGGCTCCACCGCAGCAACCGACATTCCTGAAGGCGAATACCACCTAGTGGTAAACCCCGATGGTGTAATACCTGAGTTAGGAGTGGTGTCTATTCCCGTCTCTATTACGGGGTCTATTCGTAATAAGATCCCTTTATTGCACGTACCTAATAAAGATTTAAGTATCCCAGAGGTAGCCGTATCGACAACCCCACAAAAAGTTCGACTCGCACAAGGCGCCGTAACATTTAATTTTAGTGGCGGAGAAATCGAATTTCCCAGCGAACAACACACCATGCACGCCCAGTTTATTCCTATGTCATCCAGTGTTAGAGAACTAGACGAAGGCCTGAGTACGTTTTGGGTTTATCAGCTTCAACCATTTGGTATCACCCCATTAGAAGGGGTAGAAGTAGAGCTTGAGCTACCAGCTTATAAAGGGGGTTTTGAGTACTTACCAAATGCGGGTGATAACACAATTACCAAATATGTTTTGATGGTTGGCTATAACCCAGATAAAGACATCATAGAAGCCGTCGGCCTTGCCGAAATTACAGGTACCACACTCACCAGTGTCGGCGCTATTGATTACGCCACCTTAGATTACATCGGCTACAGCTCAGTTCTACCGATACACGAGCCATATATCGAACAATATTTGAATAATACGATGAGCTTTATCGCACTGGTATCGCACATAAAAACGGAGCGACCATGAGTATTAAAAGGATTTTAACCCAGTGTTTAAGTATTTTACTGGTATCAATCTCAGCGCATGCATTAGATCCAAATGGATTTGAGCAGTTCATGCACGTAGGCCATGTATATGCTCGTACCGTTGTTACCACGGAAAGTGGTGAGCCTATGTGGGCGGAATACAACGAACAAGGAGGCCATACGCATATTCATAGCCTAGATGGCAAACGGGGGACAGTTTTTTCTGCAACTCAAATTCGTACGTACATTGATTTATTTGAAGACTTAAAAGGGCGCTACAACGGGGATGTGGAAATTCTCGATGCGCAAAGTTTTTCAACGTCATTAGTATTAACCGCTGATGGGCGAGAGATCACCAATTGGCCAGTGTTACCGTCTGATGCTATTACTGTGGTTATTCCTACTCAGACTCACCGATTTAATGCGACAGGATCAAGCATTGAACACTACGCATTCCCGATTGATATTCGTTCTTTCAGTTCCTTAGGTGAGGATGTAGAAACCGTACTTATTGATTCATTAGGGCAATCGCTTTACGAAAGTGACGAACGACTGGGCTTGTTAACAGCTTTTTATATTGAAGCCGGTTCAAAAGGCCCAACCGACGCGACCGAGTATGAAAACGCCTCAAGTTTGATTCGGTTAACAGGTGATGATTATGAAGTCTTAGGCCCTGTTGGTGGTGTTTATATTGATGCGAATACTGGGTATCGTCCGGTCGCGACCTCATCAGAGGATGATGGCCAATATGTACTGAAGGGCCCTGTAGTGCCTTGCCCAGGATTTGGATATCAACCTGTAGTTGAAGCCTATGCCACACTTTATTATGCGAATTTTAGCCCTAGAGGTAATCCAGTAATTCCTTATTATTTAAAGCATACGGGATATCATATATGCAATGGTTGGGCTGCTTTTCCTGGTGCATATATAGGTCAGTTGTTGGCTTATGAAATGGTCGTCGGCCAACCCGAAAATGTCGCCAGACTCAATTACGCCATTGGCGTAAATGTTCTTGGTGGACTTGTTGCACTGCAAGGCGTTGAAGTCAGCGATACGTCAATAACCGAATACAGTGCAGAGATGTCTCCAGAATCGCTTGATATGGTTGCTGACGACTATGATGGCGATGGTGAGTTAGATTCTACGGTGAGAGGAAAATTAAATACTGAAGGTGGTTTTGAAGCCGATGCCGAGGGTCAGCTTTATGGCGTATATTTCTCTTCTAGTTCCCGTGAAGACGGCCAACCGAATATCACACGCGTTATGGATGTTGCGCCCAATGGAAGCCATGAAGGATTAGTCAGCAGTATCTCTAAAGAGGATCTCGGAAAGACGGATATACTCGTTTTCAGGGAATCTACGGGGGAACTAATTACCCAGCGCAGTGGCATGAATCCTTATGAAATTGGGATTGTTGGCGGCACGGGAGTAGGCGAAGCGAATTCATTTCGTTACTCGCTAGCTGTCCGCAGTCCTGAAGATATGCACAGCTTTAAGGCTAGCGCTCATGACGATTTCATCGGATGGCAAGCCGATGCAAAAATGAACCCCGCATTGCAAAGCTATAAAGCAGACTTTATACGCACGGGCGAGACGGTGAGGGTTGTCGCTATTAATAGGCCTACTGGCTACATAGGCAGTGCGACGGTAGCGATTACTTCAGCAGCCTATGGTGGAGATGTTACTGTATACGTTCCCCCGATTATTATGTCGCCTCCCAATTTAAAAGTGTGGGCCACGCGTCGCTACCAGCCTCAGGGCCTATTAAAAAACTCCGACCAAGAACGTAACATCATCGCCAATGGAGGCGCGGCAACCACTGACGATTACGTTGTAGAAGTGCATACCGAATGGATGGACCAAAGCGGATATCCGCTGCCGCATGGCCTAGCAGGCTATGGCTATACCGGACGCCTCACAAAACAGGTCGACGGTGCCGGAGAATCCGGCAGCGATACCTTCGACAGTAACGTTACCGAATTCAGCATCGATCCTGGTCGGCAAATGCAGGTACTCAAGTTTGGGGCCGACGAACCCTATCACCACTACGTACAAGTGAATGGCTACCCATCCAGCGAAGAAAACGACTTCTCTGCCGGCGACCTAACCGGTGTTTTACGCCATCGCCCCAACCGCTACGTACCGGTAAAAGTGCCACTGTATGACGAACAAGGCACCATTGACGACCAAATAGCCGTTGCTAATAGCGATGACGACAGCCTAACAAAAGCCGATGTTGATGCACGCTTTGGCTGGGTCTACCGCCCAGAACTCAGCTTCAGCATGATTGACCTTATGGTCAGCGAAATAAACGAAGAAGATTTACTCAACCCGAGCAACACCATCAACCTGCTTAACGAAAAATCCCCCGTGATTAGCAGTACCGCCGATCTGGTTAAAGTGATTTTTAATTTAATTGGCTCAGAATACGAACGCATCACCTCGCTTGATGGCGAGCAGCAATACATCTTCGCCCTTGGTGATCAAGAAATCGAAGTCACACTGGATAAAGGCAAAGACGGAAGTGAAGAACAACAAATCAGTTTCAGCAATCTTGAATACCTCAGTGAACTCGAAGTAGAGGATTACCTGACGTTGAGTTTGTATTTAAATCAAGATGCGCAGAATACGTTGTGGAAGTGGGCTTTCACCACGCTGGATGTCGACATCGACTCAGACAACAATAATGGCTTCGAATCGCCCGATAGAACCCCAGAAGAAGAAAACATAGAAAAGACTCAACAACACACCGGTAAGCGTATTCGGGTCAACACCGGAGATATTAACAACAATGATATTCCCGACTTTGCAGAATTTGACTATCTAGATGAAACCGGTGCGCGCATAGGTAAACCCTTTGTGCCTTTTGTGGTTGAAATCCCGCCAGAAGTGCCCATCGTTAGAGCGACACTCAGTTTTCAATATAGCGGTTCAGATCCCCTTGGCGTCACCAGCATTGACGACCCTGATAATGAAGGCAAAAAAATCTACACCGCCGCAGACGGGATACAACGTTTATGGCGTAAAAATGGAACAGAAACACGTGATCCTAAAGGAGTCACACAAGGCGGTGACTATTTAAATCCCGACAGCACCTATACCCTACTGCAATTAGGTTATAGCGATGACAATCGAATCCAGAATTTTTATGTAGAAGGGCTACAACGAACAGAAGCCAAAGCCGCACGGGTGAATATCGTATTGGAGTATGAAGAATGAAAGGACGCACTGGTATTACTTACTTGGCGAACATCGGCGTCATCTTATTGAGTGTATTTATCTCAGAGGTAAACGCATATCGAGAGATTACAACGTTAGAATTTACCCTCACAGACGACGATTTATCCGTCGAAGCCTATGTTCCTATGTCGATGGCTGTTGAAGAAATATCAGAACTGGATACGGCCGATAATCGAACCATTGACGTCTACTACATTGTCGGTGGTATGCGCCTCGGTTTATTCCTTGCCGACAATGCACTCACGACTCTAGAGCAAGAAAAAAATCCTACGATTAAATGGAAATTTAGCGTCGCAGGCCGAGTATGTGAAGGCGAAGAGGTTAAGGCAAATAACAGCAACTGCAGCAACTTGGCAGCCAATACCGATTATACGGCCTCAGCAGAGGATAAAAAGAACCGCCTCTATTGGGAGCCAACAGACTGGAGCTTAGGCTTAGTCGCGGATGTTACGCTGACCTATGATTTTAATGATGCAACCGTCACTCAAATAGTGGATGGCGTCGAAATAACCGTACCGTTCTCGAATAAAACAGAAGAGTTTCGGATCGCTAACCGAACATTAACCCCAGCCGTTGCTGGGGCGGATGGTGTAGTGCCAGACCCCATGCAAGGCAGTGATGTAAAAATGCTGGAAGCCATGTTGTGGCAGTTGGGGGTAAGTCCTCAAAAAAGTAACCCAGGCAGCGAAGGGGCAAGGATTAATTCTATTCGAGGTGGGACAACACGAACAGCCTCTTGCACAACAGGTCAACCTCAACGGCGCGATACCTTTTTAAGTTATGCAAATACAGCTGCCTGCACATCAACAGAATTAATGGTAAAGCGGTTTAATATTCGTCATCGAGATACTGGGCCTAGTGAGGGGATATCAAGAACGGATGCAGAGGGCGCGCGCGGTACTATCAATGCAGAAACTCTAGGATGGCTACAAACTGATTGGAAATATTACATGCTTGCTTATACGGGGTTTAGTGATTCAGAAATTACAGGAAAAGATCATCCATCAATAGATGAATGGGTGAACGGCGTGACGGAAATATGGGCCAATGGAATCAGTGATGCGAATAGCATCGCAGTGGGAGTATACACAGATACCATCCACCAAGAAGTTCTCACAGCGTCAGGTGTGAACGATGATACCAAAACACGAAATGCATTAGTAAAGGCTTGGAAGTTACAAGAGTCTCCCTATCACTGGGGACGTAATGCTAAAAATTACCAATCGACGGCATACCGTATGACAGAGGGTGGCGGTGACGAAGAAGGCAGTTTGGGATTCAGCCAAGTTCTGTATAAATATCGTTATAGTGATCAACCTTGTACCGTACATCGACAAGCCGGACTCAATTACTACAGCCCACAAGAAAACATGAAAGGTTTTGCCGTGCATACATCAATGACGTCGACAGCAGCTGTAGCCGGTGAAGTGAATTGTGGCTCTGGCGGCATGTACCGCGCGTTTCAAGATGCCAGTTTTGCACAAAATTTTGAAGCCGAAATCGATAATTTACGAAGCTATCAACAGGGAAGTGTTGTGAAAATATATGGAAATGAAGATCGGCAAGAAGACGCCTACGAAAAGCTATCCAAAGGCGTTGCATACTACAACAGCAATACCCCCGGGTTTAATCAAAGAAGCTGGCCACTTTTGTTGAAAACTAAAGTTAATCCCGTCGATAATACCCTTACAGAAACGGATGAATCGACCTCAAATTCAGGCGATAACTGTTTTACATGTCGATACACGATACAAATACGAAACGAAAAATACGGATTGCCGTATCGGAAGTATATCTGGCAAGGAGGCACTGGGTTGGACTTAGATAATGATGGCGTCATAGCGACAGTGCCAAACAATGAAGGTATTGTTGAATCAGAAATCCCTTGGTGTTTTGGGTATGGGGAGCAGGAGTGGTTGAGTGGAGTTACGTATGCTCAAGTAAGGCAAAATGCATCAGATACAGATGTCGACGGTGCTCCACAAACGCCGGTTGGGCGATTAACTTGTAATTAATGAGGTATATATGAAATTTTTAAAAAATATAATTATAAGTTTAGTCGGCCTTTCGATACTGAATTTTTCTCAAGCCTTGGAATTTGTGGATGGAACTCGTCAAGAGTTTGGAATGAATTTTACTGATGAACAACGACTAGCATTGCCTGTTATTAGTAAAGCGATAAAGGCAGCTGGTTTAGGCAATAAATTAGGAATGAGTGTGTCATTTTTGAATATGGCTGAAACTAATGATTGGTACAGATTATATGAGGGACCGTTCATAGTTGGTGTTGATGTATCACAATCAAAACTACTAGGGAACTGGCCTATTAAATACTGGCCCTCCGAAGCTATAGAAACTGAAGTTTTACAACGCTATGACAGAGTTCGAGTTAGCTATGACAATCTAATGATGAAGCCTACCTATCCTCTGGGTTGTTTAAATGACACACCGCTGCGTTATGGCGACCTCGAAGGCGATGGTATCAAAGAGCTGGTTGTTGTGGTGGGTAACCGGTTGTTAGTCTTTTCTCCAGCCGCCGAAAAAATCGTATTCTCGTTAAATATGCGGGTAGATGATTGGATGATTGAAGAAGATACTCAAGCCCACCTTGAATATTATCCCCCAGGACTTGAAAAGCGATTCATCCCTTATTTTCAAAGTGGTGCTAATCCAGATTATGCAACCGAACTACCGGGTTATCGGGGATATGGGAAAATGTATGTCGGCGATTACGATAATAATGGGCGTACCGATATATTGGTATGGCGAAAGTTGTATATGTCAACAACCCTAATTTCAGCAAAGGGTTTTACCAACGTCAGAGACAGCTTCTATCATTTTGAAAAATCTGATGATGGAGAGTACCAACAGCAGATTACGCCTGATGTATTAATTGAAGGTTGGATGAGAGCCGAAAACCTCACTTGGAGCCAAGGCTTCCCAAGTAAAAGCGAATGTGCAGGCGAAGAAGGTCAGCTTATTCCAGAAATGCACGATCCATTACTCAATGATCCCGACGTTCTTTTATAAAGTCAGCTGTTAATTCTATAAAAAATAGGCTCGATAGAGAGCCTATTTTTTATAACCATTCAACCACCCAAGCCCCCATGCCTGACTGATACTAATTTTTCAGCATACCTTACTGCAATTAGGTTATAGCGAAGACAATCGAATCCAGAATTTTTATGTAGAAGGGCTACAACGAACAGAAGCCAAAGCCGCACGGGTGAATATCGTATTGGAGTATGAAGAATAATGAATGGAATTTTCTCATTAATCACATTCAGTTTATTTTTTCTGCTGTGTACATCAGAAACCTATGCCAACAGACAGCTATCGGTATTGGAATTTACATTGACGGAACCGGAATACAAGTTAGAAGTCGTATTAATGACTATCGGCGATGAGTATGACTTTACGGTATACGAGCACGGCAAAACATACAGTGCTGATACCGGTGGTGAACCTAGTTTTTATGATTGGATCATGGCTCAGTCTGATGGCGAACTTCCTGGTGAGTCTTATGATCTCCCTATTTGGTACAAAACCTACGAAAAAGATCTCGATGCAGCGAAAGCAGCGTTAAATTTTGCTAATTAAGCATTTGCCGATATGGTGGATAGTTTCGACAATGAAATAATCGATATTTAATGCTACAGGATCAAGCATTGAACACTACGCATTTCCGATTGATATTCGTTCTTTCAGTTCCCTAGGTGCGAATGTAGAAACCGTACTTATTGATTCATTAGGGCAATCGCTTTACGAAAGTGACGAACGAGTTGGCTTGTTAACGGCTTTTTAGCTAATAATATACGTGTGAATAATATTTCATTATAGATTGATCAAGCCCACATCCTTGTAGGTTAAGGTGATGCAGCAAGTGCTCAAAGACGTCTTACTGAGATTGGCGTGATTTTCTAATCGTTGGCATCGGTAGATGTTCGTATTTTGACATATATTTGTTATGTTGTAGGGCGTATAAGATCTAAAGGGATGTGTGATGATATTTTTGCGGAACGATTTGTGTCTAGAGCCATTTGATGGCGCACTTCTTCGTAAGTTTTTCGATAGTAAATATTTTGCGTACTCTGGAAGCTGGGCTCGGAAAAATCTTTCTGCTTCAGGCTGCGGAAGTTTTGATTTTAAAAAAGTGAAATTGAAGCAAGCTGTACATCTTTCTAAACTCTTTCCAACATATTCGAGTGCTATTCAGCCGAGTTTAAGCACCATCGCTGCTTCTTCCGATTTGGCACAACTCCCAGACTTTAATGTAGATATGTATGAAGAATCAGGCGAAGCAGCTCCGATATTTTTTATTTTTTGAGAGATATTTCAGATCCTTTAAGTATTCACCATTATGACGAAATATTGGCGAATCCTCAGAAAATACTTGAAAATTTTCCATATGGTGACTTCTTGGCAATGAAAGAACATGTGATGCGTAATGTTGGGGCCGGTGCTGAGACTACATTGGATGGTTGTATCTCTATCCTTACAAGCCTATATATTGACCTCGCTCCTAAGCTATCTATCAATGAGTTTATTGAAGAGCTAGTTCTGACAGATGTTCTGAAAAAATATTCCAAGAATTATGCTGTACCTCGTTATGTGTCTTACAGGTTGGATCAAATTAAGAAGGGTAGAGTAATTACACTTTCAGATTTATATAAACATTGGGGTAACTGGGAAAATGAAGGTGACCCAGAAGCTTGTGAGAAGCGTTTAAAGCGCTGGCGGTCGGGCGATAATATTCCGAATTTAACATTATTTGCGGATTTTATGCATCTAATAGGTGGTCGAAGTAGGCGTACGTTCTTCGATGAATTAGAGTGGTTAGCTTTGTTTGTAAGCATTCAATTGATTCAAAAATATCTAGGAGCTTTTGATGTGCAATCCGATAGTAAGCTGATGTCAGAAAATTTTTATCGAGAAAGAATTCATTTCTGGCACGCGAAGCTAACCGAGCAGTATTCAGATGTGTTGGAACGAAGAGCTACTGAGATAGAATCGGAAGCAGGCGGCCCCAATTGAGGCCGCCTCGTGAACTACTTGCGTGGAGGATTGTTACCTCGACCGCCGCCTGATGGGTTGCCAGTAGTGCTTGGGCCGTTTGGTGGTGTGTTCTTACTCATAGTCTTACTCCTTATATGAATGATTACTCGGCGCGCTGAGTGAGACTATAAAAACATGAGGGTGAATCATCGCATAGGGACATTTGGTGGTAATTTTAGTCTCGCTTTACTGAATTGAATGTAACTTGTATCGTTGCCATAGCGATAAGAATGGAATCTGAGAGGGTATATGAAGCTCGAATATAAGAACGGTGTCAGAATTACCAAATTTGCCCATGAGAAAGACGCATTCGAGGCTGCACTAGACGAGCATGAGCGCAGAGCGAGAGAGTTCTATGTTAAGGACTCTCAGTCGAGTGTTGAGGTGGATCGTAAGAAGGCACTTGCAGAGTCGCTTGCTTTTCTAGCGATGGAGCGGGCGAAGCTTTCAACTATTTCTTCGATTCAGGCACAGCTTCGAGAGTATCGAGCCCAAGGAATGCTGGCACACAAGGATAACTCTGACATGTGGAGCCGAGCAGATGCCCTTGATGTGATGGCTGCGGAGGATCATCACCCTACTAAAGTGCTCGAACAAAATATGGCCGCAGAGGGAGTGCCTAAACCTAGTTCGCAGCATACAGCCCATCACATTTGTCCTGGAAAGGGAAAGCTTCTAGATACGACCCGCGAAGCACGAGATCATCTTCATATTCATGGCATCCGTATTAATGATCCAGCTAATGGTGTTTATCTAATCCACAAGGACAAAGATACTCCGCACTGGGATATTTCGGCCTCTCGTGGTCATCGTAAGTATCACACTCATGATTATGAAGAATTACTGTGGAAGCGACTGGCTCCGCTGCATCACATTGATCAAATCAAGACTGAGCTTCAGATCATTGGTAGGATCATTCAGCACAACGAGCCTAAAATGGCTTTTTCAAATATGAATACACGGCAGGCCATATAATGAGTTTCTACGCCTTAGAGCGTGATGGGTACGAGTATCTCTTTCTCGATCTCACAAAACGGGATGTACTTCGCCGAGCCCCCAGAGATAAGGACCTAGAATTTGATGACGTCATGAAATTCAGCCAGAGCTCTAGACCGATGAAAGACTGGTGGCCCGAGCTTGAAACCACGCTTCGAGCCAATGAAGATATTGTATCTCCTAAGATGCCTGATCTTTCAATATGGTCAGGAGGGGCAGCCCTAGTCTTATATCCACGGGGATATCGTCTGTTAGGAGAGTGGCTCTCGCAGTTTGGAGAGCTTTTGCCGGTTAAGGTAATGAATCAATCTGATCCATGTTGGATCTTTAATTGCTGTGCCAAGAAAGACGTCGATCCCGAAAAGAGCTCTTGGGAGTATGTGGACGACATGCCCCTTCATATCGAAAGTATCGGTTTTACTGAGTTTGAGGATGATCCCGTTATCTTCAAAACTGACTTTGATAACTGTTCATTCCTTTATTGTGGCGAGAGATTTAAGGCAGCGGTAGTGGAAATGGGCTTGGAAGGGCTAAGTTTCAGGGAGTTGCCTTGATTCGTTAGATTGCTAAAAACCACTACCAAATGTCCCTATTGAGATAACTCATTAATTGACCACACTATTCTTGTTCTGTATTGGTAACGCCGCTGTTATTAGATGGACAAGAAATAATTATAATTTTTCTAGTTTTTAGAGCGGTTTTAACTCTCCTTGTTTGGGATTGGTGTATTTGGCCAGAATTGTGGTGTTAAAAGCGCTTGGAGCTGATTGGCAAAGAGGAATGTGCAGTGGTCGAAAAATTGGAAATTATACATGCATTTAAAGTTTGGGATGGACATGCTAAACATCCATATACGGTTAGTTTTATTGACGATCGAATTAGCTGTTCTCACTGTAGAAAGGTAAAAGGGCTGCCGACGTTTAGTAAAAAAGAAGTGGAGTATAATAATACTAAGATGAGTTTTTTAAGTATCAGTAATGGAAAGGAGTCAACAATGAACGAAGAAATACAAGATAGTAAGTTAGCAATAGATTGTATCATGTTCAAGCAAGGACAAGACTCATTACTTGCAGATAAAGATACTGTTAAAGAGGGTCTGCAAAAGATAAAAAATAAGTTGTCGGACCTTAGTAATATTAGAAACTTACATTTTTTACTTGGTGCTGGCGCTAGTTCTGATGCTATACCTGCGATGTCAGATCTGCTTTCTATTGTTGAAAAAAGGATAAATAGCGCTGAGACAAAAAAAGAAATTAATGACATAGATGGTGCGTTATTGCATGATGATCTTAAAGAGCAATATTCGCTAGCGAAGGATAATTCATCGAATAACTTAGAACACATACTCGGAACTTTCTACTCCAAAAGAGAGTATTTGAAAGGAATAGGTGGTGATGATAAGTTAAATGATTGTCTCATTTCTTTGATCGAAAGTCAGATCTATGAGTCCATTAATATCGATATTCAATTAAAAGGGGATAGGTCATTAGCGATTTTTAAAAAGTTATACCAGAAGTTATCCCTTCGGAATAAAGATCTATCTCGTGTGAATGTTTTTACAACGAATAATGACCTCCTTAGTGAAACGGCGTTAGGTTACTTAAATATAAATTATAATAACGGATTTAGTAGTGGTCTCTCTCGAACATTCAATCCAGCGCGTTTTTCGTATACGTACTCCAGAAAAATTGATTCTGGAATGGAAAAATATGAACCACTTGAGAATATGGTGTATCTCTTTAAGCTTCATGGCTCTATTAGTTGGATTGAGTCAGAAGATAATTCATTCTTCAATATTAAAGAGATAGATGTTGTGCCGGGTCAGCCTGCTGATGAAAAAAATGTACTTATTTATCCGACGCCCTTGAAGCAAAATAAGAGCTTAGGAAGTCCATATGCTGATCTGATCAGGGAGTTCCAAAATAGGCTTCTATTGCAAAACGGTGTGCTAATTGTTATTGGATATAGTTTTAGTGATGAGCACATAAATAACGCAATATATTCAGCCTTAGCTTCTAACTCAAGCTTGAGCATTTTGGTTTTTGGTAACTATCCGCATGAGAATTTAACGAAGCTAACAGATCCTCGAATTTATCAAATTAGTGGTAAAATTGATGAAGGTCTATTCGGTGAAAGAAAAATTCATTACTTCGATTATATAGTTGATAATTTTATACCTGATCTTGATAAGGATAAAGATGCTGAGGTTCTTGAAGGTTTCATAAAAATGATGAAGTCGAAAAGGGATGGGAAGTGATGAGAATAGGCAAGATTACATCAGTTAATTTTAATCAATTTAGAGTTAAGATTTCATCAGGAATACGAGGTAATTCAGTAAATTTAGCAGGAGTCGTGTACTACTTTGGTAACATAGGTAGCTACCTGAAAACCACAAACTCAGTCGGTGAACAGTTAATATGTGAAGTTGTATCAATTTTCGATAGTGATCTTAGCAATGACTCCTCTGCTTATGATGTAGAAGGGAATCGTGAGGTACTATTAAAGCTGTAGGTACAA